>MDTE01141667.1_pt1 | contig 17729 bp, 10 predicted proteins | sample 811231 | NCBI WGS metagenome assembly MDTE01 (sample SAMN05326651, study PRJNA326480) | marine metagenome | isolation source: seawater | place: Indian Ocean: Red Sea | collected 2010 | reverse complement strand
TTGCAATTATGCCTTACCTAACTACTGGCTCCACTGAGCTTAAAGCTGTTAATCAGATCCTGGCGTCAGTTGGTCAGGCTCCTGTTACCACGTTGACAACTGAAGAAACTCTCATTATCAACGAAGTCTCTCGATTCACTGGTTCCATTGCAGGCACTACACTTACCACTGAAACTGCTAACATTCCTGTTGGTACTTACATTGGTGGTACTGGTGTTACTGATGGCACCTCTATTGCAGTTGCTGGCGTAGAAGCTGTACCTGCTACTGATCCTGTTACGTATGAATACACTCTGAACATTTCTCAGACTGTATCTGAACGTACATTGACCCGTAATGAAGTTACTACCAGAGTTGAAACTCAAACCAACCCGGACGTTGCGATTGCACTCAACACCTTGAGAGAGGTGTCGCGTGAAGTACAGAGCGAAGGATGGACTTTCAATAAAGAATACGACTACACACTTACCCCTAACTCGGACAACGAAATCTTGATCCCTGATGATATGCTTCAGGTAGATCTGAACATCTCCTCAAAGAGATTTAACAACCGTCAGTTCGATAGCATTAACCGTGGAGGTAAACTCTACGACCGCATCAAACATACTTACAAGTGGACTGACCCTGAGGTTCATGCTGACATCCTGTGGTATTTTGAATGGGAATATATCCCTGATCCTATCCAAGCATTTATCGTAGCACGTGCTGCTGCTATCTTCTCTAGCCGTACAATGGGTGACCCTAACCTGTACCAGATGCTCCAACAGAAGGAAGCATTTGCACGGGCTATGGCTATGGAGTATGAGTGCAGCCAAGGTGACTACTCCTTCTTTGGTGAACCCCAGGGCGAGAACTATTACAATAGCTATAAACCGTTCCATACCTTGCAACGCTAATGCCAGCCGTAACACAACAGATCCCTAATTTTCTTGGTGGTGTATCCCGCCAAACTGACGACAAGAAACTAATCAACCAGCTGACTGAGTGTGTTAACGGTTACCCTGATCCTACATTTGGTCTGCTGAAGCGTCCTGGTATGAAGCACACCAACGTGCTGAAGAAAGCTGATGGTACTGCATTTACCAAGACTGAATTGGCAGGTGCTGCATGGTTCTTTATTGACCGCGCTACTGCTGGTTCTTATATTGGTGCAATCAAAGGTACTGACCTGTTTGTATGGACTGCTGCAGAAGGTACATTCTGTACAGTAACCAACACTGGCACCAGCTATCTGACTGGTACTAAGCAGGATGACTACCACTTCCGTAGCATCCAGGATACCACCATCATTGCTAACAAAACTGTTAACACTGCTATGCAGGCAGACGGTACCTTTGTGGCTAATTCACAGGGTACATTGAAGCTTGTTTCTCTAGTTGACGGTGACGTTTGTAAGGTAACTATTAAGGGTACACCTACCGGTACTGCACATGTTGCAACAGCAACTTCTCAATCTAGTGCTACCTTTACATCGTTCCTAACTGGCACACATGCTAGCCACGATCTTCTGGGTGCTATTAAAACACTCCTAGAAGGACGGCACTCTGCTAGTGATGCTGAGTTTAACGGTAAGTGGTATCTAAACTCTTATGCTAATAGCATCACCATCCGCAAAACTACTGAAGCTAATGCTGTTGTAGTGGATCAAGAGCCTGGCACTGGTGTTACCTATTCAGCATTTAGTCTTAGTGCGGTTGGTGGTCCTTCAAACAACACCCTAGAAGCATCTCAGGATGACGTTACTAACGTATCTGAACTGCCTCTGGAATCATTCCACAATCACAACCTTAAGATCCTAAACAGCGATACTGAGGATGATGATTACTATCTGAAGTTTGTTGCTGCTGATGGTGTCGGTGGAAAGGGTTACTGGCAAGAGACCATTGCACGTGATGTATCACCTGGTCTTGATAACACTACTATGCCACATGAGCTGGCTAACACTGGTGCTACTACCTTTACATTCGGTCCTATCACCTACAAGGCTCGCCTGACTGGTGACGATAACACTAACCCACAACCGTCTTTTATTGGTAAAAAGATTAGTTCTACTTTCTTTTACAGCAATAGGTTCGGTGTGTTGTCTGAGGATAACGTTATTTTCGGTGTTGCTAACGACAACTACAACTTCTTTGCTAAGTCTGCGCTGACTCAGATCGACTCAGATCCTATCGACTTGAACGTATCTAGTGTACGTCCTGTCACCTTGTCTGACGTTCTACCGTCTCCCCAGGGTTTGCTGCTGTTCAGTGAACGTCAGCAGTTCCAGGTGTATGCTACAGATGCAAGTATCCTGACACCTACCTCTGCTGTTATCCGTACGTTATCTAACTATGAGATGGCTACTAATGTACAGCCTGTAGACATCGGTACTACCACTGCATTTGTCAGCCGGGTGCCTGGTTACAGTAAGTTGTTCACCATGGCTCTACGTGACGTTGAGCAGACACCTATTGTGGTGGACATCAGTAAAGCTGTACTAGAGTGGATTCCTGACACTGTAGATGATCTGACTGTCAGCCCTCCTAACTCTATTGTTATACTGGTTGACCGTGATACATCTTACCTGTACATGTACCGGTTCTATAACAACGGTAAGGAAGATCTATTCCAAGCATGGGTGAAATGGGAACTGCCTGGTACTATCCAAGCTGCACGTATTATTAACGATGCAGTTACTGTTGTGTCGCAGCAGGAAGATGAGTACACCATTGGTGCTATTGAGTTGGATGAATTGCCGTCTGGTAACGTCTTTGCCACAGCTTCTGGCTTCACTGGTAACGTACCTTTGGACATGGCTACACGTCCTGTTAGCCCTGCCATTGGTGTTGATGCAGTCGTATATGACTCTACAAACGACATTACTAAGGTCTACGTACCTTATACCCCTATCGACGATAAGGACGCCGTGATGCTCCTTACAGTGCCTACAGCAGATAAGGGTACTGATGCTGCACTAGACTCGGACCAGGGCTACTGGGCTAAAGCTATTGAGCGTATTGAACCTTCAACTAACTACCATTACTTTGAAGTGAAGGGTGACTTTACTGATTATGAAGATGGTATTGTCGTTGGTTATGGTTATGACCTGGAGGCTGAGCTGCCTAAGTTCTACCTTAGGAGAGAGCAGGGAGCTGACTATACCGCTTCTCTGACTATCGCTAGGGTTAAAATGTCTGTAGGACGTACTGGTGCTATCCGATTTAAACTAAAGCCAACTGGCTCTAATGAATGGAAAGATGTACAACACACTGCAGACGGTGACATCTACGCTGGTGATACTAATCCTGTAGTACAGGAACGAGTGTTTACCTTACCTATCCATCAACGTAACACTAATTTTGATCTTAAAGTGACAAGTGATTTTCCATACCCTGTATCGTTGGTGTCGATGATGTGGGAGGGTAACTATTCTAACAAGTATTATAGGAGGTCTTAATGTTTAATCCAAAAGAGAATCTCCTCGATCAACAGCTTGCTGTCTCCGGTCTGGAGATGAACTGGGTCGGTGCTGCTATTGGTGCTGTAACCTCAATTGTTGGGGGTATTTCAGCATCTAATCAAGCTAAAAAGAACAACAAAAGAGCAAAAGAAGCTCAAAAAAAACAGCAAAAACTTTTAAATAAACAAGCTGAGATTCAGAACGAATACAACCAGAGAAAGGCTGCGGTAGATAGAGAAAATTATCAGAAAAAATTAGAGTATAATTTTGAAACCGCTTTACAAGATTGGCGTTACAAGACTGCAATTAGAGCAATTCAAGAAAGGGTTGACAACGAAAAGTATTTGATGAACGTTGAAAATTCTTCAAAGAATTTGACTTTCAACAGGCTTGCTGAACAGCAGGGTCTTACCAGAGAACAGCTTGCCGTTGAAGATGCTCGTACTGAAAACGCCTTTCAACGCCAAGATCTTATAGTAGCACAGCTTGAGGCAGAAGGTAAAGCAAGTTTAGGACAAGCCGGACGCTCAAGAGCTAAAACTCTTCAATCTAACGTTGCACAAATTGGTAGGGATATTGCTGTGATGGATGCCAGTCTTACTGGTGAAATCAACCAATCTACCTTAAACATGTTCGACATCCGTTTGGGTCGGTTTGCTGCTGATGCTCGTGTTGAGGCTGCTCGCATGATACGTCCTGAAAGGCTTCCTGACATTCCTGCACCTACTAAACCGCCTGAACCTACTTGGCTTGAACCTATGAAGATCATTCCTGGCATGGCTGCTCCTGCACAACAACAGAGTACAGTTGCACCGCTTATTCAGGGTTTCGGTAGTGCTGCTAGCGCTATTGCAAGTATTGACTTCAGCCCGAAACAAACAGCTCAAGATTCTTGGATGCCTCAAATTAAGACCAGTTCAACTAATTATTTTAATGGCTAAATACAAACGATCTATTAGAGGCGGGGGATTTAGACCAGAACAGGCGTCTGAACGTGGTGAGTCCCGTCTGCAAGAATACTCAAACAGAATTACTGGTGCATTGCGTGAAGAACGTGATGCAGTAATTTCTAACCGTAATCGCATTGCTGATGCGATGAAAGAAAATGCTAATATCGAATCTCAGCAAGCTAGTACAAATGCTAAAATTCAACAGCAAAATGTACAAACACAGCTGAACGATATTAAAGCACAAAACTTAGCAGCACAACGTCAATTTGAAATTGACAGCCGTGCTCAGCAACAGATTTTTAGCACTATTTCTGACTTCAGTTTAACTGCTAATAAAAAACTACAGGAAATTGAAGTTGAAAGATTGCATGAAAAGTGGAACCAAGACTACTATCAGACACTTGCTTTAGGTGATAACGATCCTAATGTTAGGTATGTTGAAGCACTTTTAAAAGATGCTGACGCTAAAAAGGTAGAAGGTTATACCGCCCTTAATGCTGCAAAAGAAAATGGTGCTGACGAATTAGAAATCAGTGAAGCTGCTAAAAAATTTAAGGAGCTTAGTTACGGTGCAAAGCTTGCTACTTTTCATAAATTAGGGCAGCAATACGGAAGCTACTTGAATCAACAGTTTATGGATGAAACCACCCAATATACAGATAGGGATGGTAATACATTTACTGGTACTCAAGCATCACGCAACGCAGATCGAACAAGTATTGTAGCAGCTGCTTCTATGCAGCGTTTTTTAGATCTTTCCCAACTTACTGGTACAAACCCAGCACTTCTGCAAAAAAGCGGTCTTCTTGATACAATGCTTAGGCAGAATCAAGCTGTCATGAAGACAGCTCGTGATGCTAATCTTTCAGATAATAATTTTAAAGCAGATAGTGACTTTAATTATCAATTAGCTAATGCTGCTGATCCTGCTGCTGCTAAAACAATTATTGAAACAGAATGGGTTGACCTTGTGAATCGTAAAGGTCTACAAGGTGCTCATGATTATCTGACAACGTTATTTAAAACAGTTGATTCAGACGGAAAACCTGTCTATAACGAAAGCGCTCTGTTTGCTGCAGCCCTTGGTCCTAAAGGTGAAGCATGGGGAGACAATTGGAAAGGTCGTAGAGAGGAGATTCAAACAAGCCTAGCTAATGCTAGGGACACTGTATTCCGTCAACAGGAGCAACGCAGACAAAATACTGCTATTCAAGATTACCGTTTAAGACAGGATGAATTAAATGAACAACTATCTGCTGCTGGTGCCCGCGATGATCTTGATATTATCGCAACCGCCAAAAAAGCTTATAGTGACAAGTACGAAGGTTTTATCCCTCCACAACTGCTAGATTTAGAACGTAGAATTTTAAAAGAAAACAAGGACGAAGCAGCACAAAAACTAGAAGTTGTAACTCAACGTGCACGTGATGGTCTTTTGACTCAAGGCGAAGTGCTGTCAATTGAAGATCCTACTATGAGATCTCAAGCCCAGGCACTGCTTATTGAGCAAAATAAAACCCGCAGGTTTGGTAATGATTACCAAGAAACTCTTAAAGCTTTAAAGCAAGATGCTAAACTAATTGCTAAAGACTCTTTGGAGGGTGCATCCAGCTCGGCTGCTGTAGAAGTCCAGTTGTTCATGGAAAAACAATTTGCTGCTTGGTATAAGGAAGGGCTTGCAAATAACAACAATGATCCTACCGCTGCACTAGCATACGCTAGACAGAATCATCAATCTGAACTTGCTAAATCAAAAGCTGGTAACGAAGACGGGCTTTATTTGCGTAAGTTTGATGATAATAACGGTTCTGTGTATCCAAACATCCAAGCAGAAAAAAGGAAAACTGAAGCTGTAATTGATCAAAACATTGCACGCATTGAAAATCAAATTGGTGCTACAGGCGTTGGTGCTTTGGATAGCCCTGGTCTTGTATCTTCTGCTCCTGACCTACGTAACTTGTCACAAACACACTACACTGGTGGTAGTATTAACGCTCTAATCACTCCTGAAATTAAAGCTGCTGCAAGGCTTTTAGGTGTTTCAGAAATTGAAGTTATCAATCGCCAGATCGCCGCTTTTAACAAATATAATACCGACAAAATTGAACCAATTCAAAGTCCCGCTTTGGAGCTTGTTAACAACGCACGTCCTGAAACGCAACGGTTGTTTACTGATCGACCTACAACACGTAGTGTTGCACGTGGTGCGGCTGAAACAACACCTGATATGTTACTAACTGCTCAAGCTATTCGACCAGGCATGAGATCTTTTGTCACAGGTAATACTGGTATAGGTACTGGTCCCCATTCAGACTTTCGGGTTTTTGATGTAGAGCGTGGGCAATATGTTGATCCTACACCTTTTCTAGGTAGACTTACTGTTGGTGGTAAACCTCTTACTGAACAGTTTAGGATGACAAGTCCTTATGGTATGCGGACTCATCCTGTTACAGGGGAGTATAAAATGCACCATGGTGTAGATTTTGCTACACCTATCGGTACTAAAGTAGATGTTAATGCTACCTTCCTTGAAACAATAAATGACCCTACCGCAGGAAATATGGGCATCTACTCGTTCGATCAAGACGGTCGCAAATATGAGCTACACGGTTTACATGGTAACTAATTTTTAAAACTAATGAGTAATCCTCTTAATTTTGGAGATCTTGAGGCGGATTATGTTCTAACTGATGAGGAGATGGAGCAAGCTCGTTCTGAAGAATCTATGCAACAGATTCAACAGAATGTAGATAATGCCCGTATGGAGCGGATGGCACGTGAATCTGAAGCACAAGTTGCTGAAGAAGCTGCCGCTGCTCCTGTACCTCAAGTAGAACAGGCTCCCACGGGAGAACAACCTCTGCAACAACCTCCGGCTGAACTTACGGGTTCGCCAACAACTCCCTACAGAACTGCTGACGGGGAGCTTGATTTAGAAAGGATGCGTCGTGAGGGTGGTGAAATAGATGTCGCTGCCCTTCAAGGCGTTGCTGACTTTGCTACTGATCTTGCAAATGTCTTTTTACCTAAAAGCGCAAAGATTCCTAAAGCAACAAAATACGAAAACAATGTAGCAGAGGCAGTTAGAAGTATCTCCTCTGTTGTCCTACCTACTGCAGGTTTAGGTGGTCTTGGTATGGCAGCTGGTACTGCTGCACAAGCACGTGTCGGTTGGAGCCTTGGTAATACTGGGTTTATGCGCTTTCTCGGTGCTAGAGGTGTGGAAGCAGCGTCTGGTGCTCTTGTAGGTGCTGTTAGCTCTGAATATGAGGAAGGTGATAATCTCACTGGTGTTATTAAAAAAGCACTGCCACCTCAATGGGATTTTATTCCTGATAACATGGCTACTCTTGACACTGATAGCCCAGACATCAAACGACAGAAGAATGTTAACGAAGACCTTGCTCTTGGTTTTATCATCCCATTCCTTGGTCGCCTAAATAAATTTGGCGCTGCTGTTGGGGAGGTAAAGGACATCTTTACTGATGCACCTAAACTTGTAGGTAAAACGTCAAAAGCTCAAGGTTGGATTGACGCTGCAACTCCTGCTGCTGATGACCTAGATGAAGTCACTAGGTATGCACTAAAACAAGAGGATTCTTTGGATGAACTTGGTGCATATAACTTGTCTCAAAATCCAAACATGGATGTAGCACTTAAAGGTGTGCATGATCTTTATGATTGGAATGAAGTTGGACAACGTGCTGTAGATGACTTTGGTATTGTCGGCGCTAGTGTTGACGCTGTACGTATTGCTAAAAACTACGATACTGTTTATGGCCGTCTAGGATCGGTTGCAAGCCCTCCTGCTATTAAGTATGGTGCTAGTACACCCATGGGTTCTGAAGAGGTCACCCTGGGGCTTACAAAGCAGCTTAAGGATGCTGATGAGTACAGCATGGAGGCTAAGAATTGGAGCATACAATTTGATGATGTTGTAGCTCAAGGTGAAAACTTGGCTCTTGAATTGTTTGACCCGTCTATGGGTGTTAAAGAGCTTCGACAAATTCTTGATCCTTACATTGTTAAAGGTGCTGAGGGTGCAGAATATGTGGTAGAAGAGGGTTATGCTTCGTTGTTCCGTGCTGTAGCTAATTACAGCAAAGACATGACTGGCATGGATATTGCTCGTGCTCAATCCTATCTTGCTACTTCTCTTGGTGGTCAGATTTCTGACATTGCTGAAGGTATGCGTATTAACCGTGGATCTAGGGCAGTCTTTAACGCACAGGAACGTGTGAAAGATAACCTGATGTATCTGATGAAACTTCAGGGTATTACCCGTTACTATGCACAAAAGAAGAAAGCTAGTAATAGACTGTTTAATAAACTTTCTTCAAAAGGTGTGACTCCACCACCTGCTGCTACAGATCCAGCTGAGTTAGACAACCTTATTAACGGTATTCAGAAAGAAGTAGAAGTGTTTGGTGAAAGCCTTGATTATCTCAAGAACACCAGTCCTAAAACTGCTGAAGCTTTGATGGAACTGTATGAAATGACTGATGGTAAAATCAACAGTATTTCTAAGTTGAATGATGATATTCAACACGCTTTTACTAAGTTCCGTCCACTTTATGATGGTCGCCCTGATGCGCCTAACATTTTGATGCAAGCTGTACGGGGTAATTTCTTTAACTCTGTTCTATCTTCTTTTGGTACAGGTGCTCAAGCCTTGTATGGTAACCTTGGTGGTACTATTGCAGAACCTATCAACTACTTTGCAGGTGCTTTACTGCGCCGTGATATGGATTCACTTCAGCGTGGTTGGATGGCGTACAGTGCTTTGTGGGACACACAAAAGAAAGCTATGCCTTATGCAGGCAAGTTATTTGCCAAGGCATCTCAAAATCCTAATGCTGTGCAAGGTCAAACTAGACTTGACATGGTAGTACAGTTTGAAGAAAAACTTTCTGCATATAAAAAAATTGCAGATGAGCAGGCTGAACAAGGTAAAGAAGGTTTCAAGTATCTTATCAACCAATACGAGATGCTGAAACAGATGGAGCAAGATCCTGTGTTTAGGCTTATTCCTAATACCTTTACTGGTTTTGATGGTTGGACTAACGCTACTCTTGCTAACGGTCACGCACGTTTCCGTGCCATGAGTGAGCTGAAGCGTCTTGGTGAAGAGGCAACACCCGCACGTATTAAAGAACTTGCTGATGCTGAATATAACAGCATGTTTGATGCAAATGGTATTATTGCAGACAAAGCTGTTAAGTACAACTCTAATGAGATTGCACTCAACCTTGACACTGATATGGTCAAGAGTCTTGACAGTTTGCTTCAGCAATGGCCTGGTGCTCGCATGTTCTTTATGTTCCCAGGAACCATGGCTAACATGGTTAAACAATTGGACGATTATGCACCCCTTCCTCTTAAGTCTTTCCAAAAAGACATCAACGAACTAGCCTATACTTCTGTATCTGATCTTTCTGGTAATCCTGCTTTGATGGATCAACTTCTTTCTAGCCGTGGGTTTGATCCCAGTACTATGGATGAAGGTCTTAAGCTTGATACTATTATTGACCTTAAGAACAAAACTCTTGGTAAAAAAGCAGTCGGTACTTTTATTACAGGTACTATTGTTACTGGTCTGCTGATGGGTAAAATAGATATAACTGGTGATGGTCTTTACGACCGTAGTGCTCAAAGGTCTCGTCAAGCAAACAGTGACTGGGAACGCCGTACTATTAAAGTAGGCGACAAACGTATTAACTACGAAACTATTCTTGGCCCTGGTCTTGCTAACTGGGTTGCTGCAGTTGTTAATGTTGCAGACAACTTTGATATGATTGGCGAGGCTGCAACAGAAAACGCATTTGAAAAACTTGCTTTTACTCTTGGTGGTGCTATTACAAACCAAGCTCTTGTGTCTTCGCTAAGACCGTTGGTTGAACTTGCTGCCGGTAATGGGTTTGAAGCTAGCAGATTTTCTGCTGGTATGATCAATTCTCTTGGACCGCTCGGCGGTTTGAGAAATGAAATGGGTCGTGTTTTGGATGGTGGTTTAAAAATTGTTGATGAAAGTATTCAATCTCATATCGCAAACCGCAACCAAATTGCTGGTGTTTTAGATCCAGCCAACCGTCTTCCATACATTTACAGCCCCGTTACTGGAAAAGTTGCTAACCAATATAACCTAGCAACTAGACTTTGGAACGCTTACTCACCGATTAAGATTTATCCAGGTCAAAGTGAAGAAGAACGTTTCTTGCAAGATATTGAGTTTGATGTTTCTACTACATTTAAAAACCGTAAAGGCGTTGAACTTACACCTGCAGAACGGTCTGAACTATTCCGTTTAATGGGTGAACAGGGTTACTTCCGCAAACGTATTGCTGCTATTCGTAAATCTGCTAAAGCACGTAATACAATTGAACGTCTACGTGAAGCACGTAAAAATGGAGTAAGTTCTGAAGAAACATCTTTGGACGATTTTGATCTTGTTCATTATGATCTTGGCGTAGCATTGCGTGAGGCTGAAGAATTTGCGTTTGCAGATTTGGATAGTGAAATGCGTGTTGCTATTGAAGCACGTCGTCAAGCAGCACTAGCTGCTGAAGCCGCTGCTGAAGGTGGTAGGATACCTGCCTTAGAAGAATCCTTAAACATTAGAAACTAATGAATTATGTCGTGTTCTGACGTACAAACAATTAAAGCCGGAGACGGGTCAAAGACACAGTTTTCTTTTGACTTCCCGTACATTTTTAAATCTGAGATTCACGTTTATTTTTGGAACGTAACAACTAAAGAGTATGACGAGAAGCTCACGACTGATGCCACCTACCCCTGGCGTATTACTGACGCCAACCCAACTATTGTAGAGTTTACTGGGACTGCACCGCCAGCTCCTAGTGCTCCTACAGATCCTAATGAGCCTACGGTTGACAACGTTAAGATCCGTCGTATCACTAAACTGGACGACATCCGGGCGTTGTTTAACCCTGGCTCTGCCATTCGGTCTGACGACCTTAACAAAAACTTTGAACAGCTTCGGTATGCCATTCAGGAAAGTAACTGTACTGGTATTCCCGATGATGTTGATGATTATTTGAAGACTTATTATTGGAATAACTTTGATAGCACTGTTTATTCCACTGAGAGTTGGGACTCTGATGACGATCAGATCGCTACTACACAGGCTATTGATGCACGTATTGACAGCAAGATTGACAGTGCTTTGACGCTTGATATTGCTGCTGCTGACGGTATCGTAGTTACTGATGATACCCCTGGTTCTGGTCAAGTTACCATTGGTATTGGTCAAGGTCAAGTTGACTTTGATCGCATCAAGGCTGAGGATGTCATTACGTACGCTGAGCAAAATGCTGGTTCTCCAGCTGCTGCAGATACTAACATCTTTACTGCATCTGCTGCTGCACGGCGTTTCGACACGCTTGTACAGACTGGTACTCCTGCTGGTTCCGACTGGCAAGTTGGTAAAACTTGGCTGCAAAACGATGATGAGCTGACCCTTTCTATTTGGAATGGTTCTACATGGACTGGTATTGCCTCTGGTGGTACATTTACTAACCAGCCTAAGGTTGTCTATGTTGACGCTAGTTCTGGTTCTGACTCTAATGATGGTCACCGTATTAGCCGTCCTAAACTGACGATTAAAGCTGCTGTTGAGCAGATCAACAGTGATGCTACTTATGGTGATGGTAGTGTTGTCGTAGTTGCACCTGGTACCTATCAGGAAGCATGTCCTATTGACATTCAAAAAGCCAACGTTTCTATTGTTGGTACTGCACTCCGTAGCTGTATTATTCATCCTACGGTAGCAACTGAGAACAGCGTGATGTTCCGTGTTAACAGCGGTACATTCCTGCAGAACTTGACCTTTACTGGTATGAAGGCTGGTTCAGGTACTGGCAACGCTCTTGATCCTGTCCTGCCTACTGTACAAGGTTGGAACGTTGCGTTCTATCCTGGTTGTACGATTACCAAATCACCTTACATCCAAAACTGTACTAACTTCTCAGACTCTGAGATTGACAACAGCGCCATCAATGTAATCACTCCTGGTGGGGGTGCAGCTGGTGATACTGACAACGCACCTACTGGTGGTGGTCTGCTGATTGACGGTTCTGTGCCTGCAGTTACTAGCCCGCTTCGTTCTATTGTATGCGACAGCTACACCCACGTTGGTCTCAATGGTCCTGGTATCCTTGTTACTAACAATGGTTATGCACAGTGTACTTCTAGCTATGCGTTCTTTAACAAGTACCATATCAAGTGTCTGAATGGTGGTCAAGCTAACCTGGCTGCATCTACCACTGACTTTGGTGAGCGTGCTTTGGTTGCTGATGGTAAATCTCCTAGCGCTATCTTTACCTCTAACGTAGATGGTGCAGCTAGCTCTGGTGATATTTCTTTTAACATTAACGAACCTGCTGCTGGTGTTGGTTGGTTTGGAGATACAAACCGTCCTGCTAACAACATGTTGGTAACTGTTAACAGCGTTACCTACCCTATTCTTTCTGCTGTTGCTAATACTGACAGCGAAGGTGGTAACGGATGGACTGTTACTATCAGCCGTCCTGATCCCAATAACCGTAGCACTAACCTTGGTCTTAATGGTGCTGTAGCAGATAACCTTGCTGTCGAGTTCTTCCTGCGCTCACAGATTGCTTCTAGTGGTCACACTATGGAGTATGTCGGTAGCGGTATGGACTACCGTGCATTGCCTGAAAACGGTGGTGTACCGGACGAAACCAAACAGATTACTGAACTTAACAACGGTAAGGTTTGGACTGCAGTTACCGACCATAACGGTAAGTTTAAGGTTGGTGGTAACCAGACTGATGACCCGATCTTTGAGGTAGACCAACAGCTTGGTTTCGTTACCATTCCTGAAGGTTCTATTGCGTTCAACCTGCTCTCTGACCTGACGCCACAGCTTGGTGGTGATCTGGATGTCAACGGTAACACTATTACTGGTCTTCCTGCTTCCCCTACGTCTGCAACTGAAGCTACTTCTAAAGCTTACGTTGATGCACAGATTGCTGGTATTGACGAAGTTGTAGAAGACACTACTCCGCAACTTGGCGGTGACTTGGATGTAAATGGTAACACGATTACTAGCGCCAGTAATGGTAACGTTGTTATTGATCCTAACGGTACCGGTACTATTAACGTAGGCGCAACGATTACTTCTGTTGACGCTAATCAAAACATTGTTCTTGATCCTAACGGAACAGGTCAAGTTGAAATTGGTTCATCTTTACAGGTTAACGGAGCTGTTAGAATCCCCGACGCCTTCGGGGATCTTCATGTTGGTAATAGTTTTGGTGTTACTAATGCCGGTAATGTTACCGCAGCAGCTGCTTATTTTGACGACGCCCTTACTCTTAATAATCAGTCTGATCTTCGGTTTGCTGAAGATTCTTCTACTGGTTTTAATTACGTAGGTTTTCAAGCACCTGCATCTATTACAGCTAACGTTATTTGGACTCTTCCTGCTACTGATGCAACCGTTAATGGTCATGCTCTGAAGTCTGATGGTTCCGGTAACTTGAGCTGGGGTACCGCAGGTGGTGCGTCTGGCGGTGGAACTAACCAAGTTTTTTATGAAAACGATCAGTCTGTTACTACAAGTTACAGCATTAGTGCAAATAAAAATGCTATGTCAGCTGGTCCTATCACTATTGATTCCGGTGCAACTGTCACCGTACCTTCTGGCTCTACCTGGACTATTGTTTAATTATGGCTATTACAATTAACGGTGCCGGTACGATAACCGGCGTATCAGTTGGTGGCTTGCCTGACGGTATTGTAGATACTGACATGCTTGCTAATAACGCAGTGACCGCTCCAAAGCGTGGCGCTGGTGCAATCTTGCAGGTTGTACATGGATCTACATCAACAGAAGTTAATGTTGATGTGGCTACTTACACGGATACTGGGTTATCAGCGTCTATAACTCCAAACAGTACATCGAGTAAAATTTTAATTCTCGTTAATCAGCATGTTCGTTTTTATAGAGGTGCTGTCGGTCAAGGTTTGGGCGTAAACATCTTAAGAGATTCGACAACTATTCACGAAAGTGCTGTTGATAGTACTGGTCCTTTTGATTTTTTTAACAATAGTTCTACAAGTCAGTACACTAGGTATGCCCTTACGGTGCTTGATTCTCCATCTACAACAAATTCTATTACATATAAAACCCAAGGCAGGCCATATACAACCGCTAACACTGGCGGAGCTTTATTTCAAACTGAAACTGAAACTAATGGTACGTCCTACATCACTTTACTGGAGGTAGCAGGATGAAAATTTCACGCGCTGATGCTCTTAGATCACTACGCCCTGGAGTACAATTTGTTATGCGTGGTGGTGTCATAGAGTTCTATGAACACGCTGATCCACAACCAACTGCTGATGAACTTCAGGCTGAGCTTGATCGACTAGAAGCTGCACAACCCATGGTTGAGCTACGTGAAGAGCGCAACCGTCGTCTTGCAGAAACCGACTATCTAGCGTTGTACGACGTAACTATGTCTACGGAAATGCAAACCTACCGCCAGGCTCTCCGTGACCTGCCTGCAAACACCACTGATCCAGCCAACCCTGTGTGGCCTGTTAAACCATGAGCATTAAATTAAAAGGAAGTACAGACGGGAGCGTAACACTACAGGCTCCCGCCGATACCAGCCCGACTGGTACTGATAAAACATTTACGTTGCCGACTCAAGATGGAACGGCAGAGCAGGTGTTGAAGACTGACGGTTCAGGAAACTTGTCGTTTGCAGATAACGTTTCTTCTGGTCGCAACCTGATTATCAATGGTGCGATGCAGGTGGCGCAGCGCGGCACAAGTTCGACTGGACAAACTACAACTGGCTATAAAACAGTTGATCGTTTTCGTGTAGTAATGAGCAGTGGAGGCACATACACTGTTAACCAATCAACAGACGCGCCAGACGGTTTTAGCAATAGCTTGCATTTAGACAATACGGCCACAGCAACTCCTGGTGCCGCAAGTTTACTCACTGTCGATTACGCGATTGAAGGGAGCGATGTTCAACGTTTGGATTATGGAACTTCTGGCGCTAAAAGTCTGACCCTTTCTTTTTATGTAAAAAGTGACGTATCGGGCACTTACACTGTTGAGCTTTTTACAAACGATGGGGACAGTTTTATTGGTAAAACTTACTCCATATCCGCTGGAGAAGTGGGTACTTGGGTTCGTCGTGAATTGACCTTTACTGGCAACACTGCTACTTCTATTGCCAATGACAATACACGTGGGCTGACGGTAGTTTTTTGGCTCGTTGCAGGCAGTAACTATACAGGCGGAACATTTAACGACGGTTCTTGGGATACAACTGTTGCTAATAGAGTTGATTCCAATCAAGTAAATTTAAGCTCAAGCACTGACAATGATTGGTACATTACTGGCGTTCAGCTAGAAGTTGGCGACGTCGCCACAAAATTTGAGCACAGAAGCTACGGCGATGAACTTGCTAGGTGTCAGCGATATTTTCAAAAATACCGCGAACCAAGATTGCGAGGCGTCGGCGGAGGATCGACACATCTCAATAGATTGGGGATGACTTTGCCGGTAACAATGCGGCAAGCGCCTACAGTTACTTCTACCAACACATTTGCCTGGTATGACGGAACGGGCACAGGCAGTATTAACACTTTTACTGCCACTTACAACTTTCCGGACAGCATAGAACTCGACTCTTCAAACTCGGTGTCGGTTCCAAACGCAATGACAGGTACTACCGCTACTAGCCGGGGCCTTGTTGTATATAATAGCAATGGTGCTCATTCAGGTGAAATTTTACTTAACGCGGAGCTATGACTTACACCTACAAAAAATGCTGGGACTCCATGTTGAGCCAAGAAGCGTCTTGTATTCTTCGCAACGAAGACGGGGCGTTAATTCCTACAGTTCCTGGTAATAGAGATTACGACGAGTACCTTGAATGGCTCGCTGAAGGCAACACGCCTGAACCTGCAGAGGAGGCAACAGAATGAGCACAATTAAAGTAACAAACATTGAACACGCATCAACCGGAAACGGTGGCATCCAGCTAGATAACGCTGGTCACGTCACGATTGACGGTCAACAGCTGCCGACTACTGGTGCGTTGAGCAATCGTAACCTGATCATCAATGGTGAAATGAAGGTGTCCCAAAGGGCTACTTCAAAGACAAATCTTACAGGAACTGTTAACGCTTATTACACTGTTGATAGGTTTAGGTTTGAAAACCACAGTGAATCTTCAGCTAATAACAGTGTTTGGACGATGGAGCAATCAACCGACGCTCCAGATGGCTTTACGCACTCATTAAAATGTACTGCAACTACTGCTGACAGTGACTACGGAGCTACTTCTTCGCAAACAAATATACATACCAGGCTAGAAGGACAAGACCTTCAACATTTAAAATACGGTACTGCAAATGCAGAAAAACTAACATTGAGTTTTTGGGTTAAGTCCAGCGTTACCGGAACATATTTGGCTTGGTTTTATCAACTAGACGATAATAGGCATTGCACTAAAAAATATACTATCGATTCGGCGAATACTTGGGAGTACAAAACTGTCACTATCAACGGGGATACAACTGGTGTTATAGACAACGACAGCACTCAAGGTTTGACTGTTAGATGGTTGCTAGGCACAGGATCAACATTCCAAGGAGGAACATATCTTGATGGAAATTGGGCGGCTTTCACTAATGCCGATACCTACGAAGGTCAAACCGCAACTGTTGCTAGCACCGTAAATAATACTTTTCTTATCACTGGCGTCCAGCTAGAAGTTGGCGAGAAAGCGACACCGTTTGAGCACAGAAGTTTTGATACAGAGCTTGATCTCTGCAAACGTTATTTCCAAACATCTTATGGATATGGTGTCGGAATTGGCTCAGCAACTTATTCTGGAGGAAGTATTTATAGAGGAAACACGGCTACCACTACTAGTCCCTATGTTCCTTTTAGGTATATGAAAGAAATGCGAGCTATACCAACAGTTACATGTTACTCTCCAGGTACGGGTGCTATCAATAAAGTCGGTGCTGGTACAGGAAGCGGTGGCGCAGATCAAGATTGGGATGCCGGTGTATCTAGCACAGGCAGGCAGTCGTTTATGTATTACAATAACGGCGTCTTAAACGCCCAAAACGTACGGGTATACCCAACCGTAGCTTATTTCCATTTATATGCACAATATACTGCTGAGGCTGAGATCTAATGGCTACATACAAACTTCAAATGGATCCTATCAGCAACACTGTAAATGCAGTTTTGCTAGATAACACAAAACATATACCTTTTGACGAAAAAAACATTGACTACCAAGAATACCTTGAAT
>MDTE01043926.1_pt1 | contig 17730 bp, 18 predicted proteins | sample 811231 | NCBI WGS metagenome assembly MDTE01 (sample SAMN05326651, study PRJNA326480) | marine metagenome | isolation source: seawater | place: Indian Ocean: Red Sea | collected 2010 | reverse complement strand
TAATTATAACTTAAGGATATGTTGATCATCTATAAACTACGGGGAAATTGATCTCGTCAAGTCCGATCCATTTGCATCAGTATGAAATCTTTCCCCGCTCGCCTTACTCGCCTTACTTCGTTAAACCCAACACTCGCAAAAGATTTTCTTGCACGATTGTTCCACTCTAGGGTGTGTAAGTATAACGTTTTAATTGTTTCATTTACAAAAATCTCATCTACCAGCAAGCTCATAGCAATTCGACCGAACCCTTTACTCCAATAGGCCTTATCACCAATCATTATTCCCACTTCTGCTTGACCTGAAACAGTATCGATGTCGTATGCCATGCAATTTCCAATATGTAAGGTTTTATCAATTTCTATTGCAAACCTTTTAACCCAAGGAGTTGGATATCGTAATTCATCTTCATATCTTCTCCTGTATTCCATAAAAGACATTCTGATAGCTGCAGTAGCATCAAGTTCTGCTAATTCTGGATCCGTTCGCCATAAATAATCATTGCTGGCGTCTTCTAACCTTTTGGGCCTTAAGGCTAGCCTCGCTACTTGATTTTGATTTTCATTGTCCAGGCTTTGCATTAGATTCTGAACCTATAAGCTCTTTTGCTTTAAGAATTACTTCGATTTCGTTTTCGTAAGTGGCAACTCGGAGTGCCTCTTCTAACGAAAACCAACGCACTGAATCAAATTCATGATCATGTTTTTCAAAGCTACCACCAGATTTCACCATGAGGTAGAAATGAACATGTTTATGATACTGGATATTTTTCTCTTCATTAACAAAAGAGTAATTTATTACTCCTATTTTATCCTGTATCACGACCTCTAATCCTGTTTCTTCACTTACCTCACGGATTGCAGTTTCTTCTAAATTTTCACCAATTACGGGTGTACCCTTCGGCAAACTCCAGAGCCTACTTTTTGTTCTCCCACACAAAACAATTTCAATGCTCCCATTTGAATGCCTATAAACTACTCCACCGGATGAAACAGGGTACTCAATTTTTTTGTCGGAAATCATTAGCTCTCCTAGGGACGCATATCCATTCCAGGCTGATCTAAATCTGCAACTTTCAGGGATTCTTGCACAATTTCTCTAGTGAAATCATCTTCTGATTCTAGTAGTGCTTGTAATGCTTTCTTAGCAGAGCTCCCTCCGATAATACCCAATGACTGAATTACAGCAGACCGAACCTCAATATCAGTATCAGCTAGCATCTCAATCAAAATGGGTACGGTGGACTCTGCCATTTGTTCACCAGCAGCAACAGCTGCTTCATATCGCATGGCTGGATCTTCACTATTTAATTCCTCGACAATAGTAGGTATCCATATCGGATTGCATGATTTACCCATAGAGAAAACAGAACTCTGCTTTAACTGATCGCTTACTTCCCTATAAGCCCATAGTATCCAATTAGTCACGTCGTCAGTCTGAAATACAGAAATTGATTCGAGAGCCCTTCGCCGTAATTCAATGGATTCATTCTCGTCACTTAATGCATCAATCAAAGGGGTATAAATTCTTTCACCATCTTTGTCTAACAATTTTCCCGTAACCGACATAAGCGCAAAATGCCCCAAATTAATTGCTGCAGCAACCCGCACTGAAAGTTCAGAGTCTTTCCTCAACATATCGCATAGCTTGGGAATTAGTTTGCGTTCTTCAGATTCCCAAAGTCCTGCGATAGCGCTTTCTTTAATTTCACTTTCAGGGTCATCCAAAGCTAGTCGAAGAATAGATGTAAAATCGAGGTCTACAGACTCCTCCGCCATTTCTGAAACACGTATCACAATTTCTTGACGTAACTTTGAACTTAAACTCTGCCAATCTTTAATCGAGATCCGCAATTCACCGAAATCAAGATCACTTAGCATTAGTAGATTTTGATCAGAAATATTCTCTTGTTTTATTTTCTTGTAGAACTCTTCAAACACAAATTATGCCTTGGATGCGACTGAAACGTTGTCACACAAGATACTGGGAGAAAACAGACTCCCTCCAAGCCAACGGCCATCTTTACCAATAGAAATTGAATCGTTTAAAACCTTGTACACATTACCCGAAACCATAGTGTCTTTAACTCGACCTGTAACCGCTCCATTTTCAACTTTGTAACCAAGCAAAACATTCGCGTTGAAGTCACCGCCCAGAGCATTACCTTGTCCAGCACCTAACAAATGCTCGACAATCAATCCTTCCTTCAATCCTGAAATCATATCTCCTAGTGAAATTTTACCTTCTTCAACAATTATCACAGATGTGCTGGGGGAAGGAAGTGAGCCCAAGCTCCTTTCACCATGGCCTGTACTATTGGTTCCTGCTAGCCCGGCGGTTTGTAAGTCGTAATAGAAATTAGAAATCTTTCCTTTATTGACTAAAGGCATATTTGCACTTGGAATACCCTCATCATCACAAATTCTAGATCCTGTAATGTTGGGTAGAGTTGGGTCATCAGTCAATGAAATCTCAGAACTTAAAACCTGCTCGCCTATTTTCCCAGCCAAGGGTGATGTTCCAAGCAAAACGCTTTTCCCGCTCAGTGCAGAAACCAAAGGGCTAATGATCACACTAGGAACTGCAGACGGCAAAAAAATGACAGGCATGTGGCTAGTTTTGATACTCGCGCTGTTTTTTGCCCATTCAAGTTGACGGAAAATTGAATTCACTGTTTCATCTATTTCAAAGTATGGGCCTACAGAACTTCGTCCATCGTGGACAAAGAGCATGTCATCACCCCTAATTAAGGTTGCCTCAAATCCATACCCGAAAGAAGTTTTTTCATAATGGAAATGCCCATTAGCAGAATTGACCATATTCACTGACATTTCATTACGGCCTACTCCACCTTCAACTTTGACATCTGGATGTTGAGCTCTTATTTCTTGAATAATTTGATTGCCCAGATCTACCATTTGATTGATGGTGACTAAAGGTATTTCATCACTAGAAACTGGAATATCTTCAAATTTTGAAACACTGGGGAAATCAAATGCGGCATTTGGTCCTAGCAAAGCAGTTTCAAGAGCTGATTCAACCAACAAATCAGGGTCAGAAAGGCGGGAAGTAGCGCTAAAACCAACACGCCCGTCTTTAATTACTCTTAGTGCTGCTCCTCTTGTTTCATGTGACTCAACCGATTTAACGGCATTAGCCTCAAACGAAACAGGAGAACTATTCGAATGAATATAAAAAACCTCTGCACTCTGTGCAGATTTCATAGCTTTATCTAATATTTCATATGCGAGGTCTTCCAATTTACGCCCCACTTAAGAGGCAGTTTTGAATTCTAATGTGAGGGCTACCGTTTGAGACTGGAAGCGGGCTTTGACCTGCTTTACCACAACCGCCACCTTGGTTCATTTCCAGATCTCCCGCTATCCCGTCAATATTCTGAAGAGTTGTGAAAACGTTCCCACTCAGCATTACAGGCTTGCATAGCTCTGCTATCTTTCCATTTCGTATCCGATATGCTTCACCAGCTGAAAATGTGAACATTTCCATACTTGTCATACCTCCATACCAGTTTTTGACATAAACGCCATCTTTCACATCAGCGATCAAATCCTCAGCAGAACCCTTACCAGGCTCTATGTAGGTATTGGTCATACGAACGATGGGCGCGAAACGGTAACTTATTGCACGGGCGTTTCCAGTTGGTCTTTCGCCCAATTTAGCCGCTGTCTCACGAGAATGAAGTCTACCAACAAGGATCCCTTCATGAATTAATTGCGTCCTTTGGCCAGGGACCCCTTCATCATCGTATGAAAAAGAGCCTCTAAGGCCAGGTTGAGGGACCGTAGCTCCGTCAACAACATTTAATATATTTCCCCCAAACCTTCGGCCAAGTTGCATAATTTCTTGCAATTTTGGTTCTGTATAAATGTGATCTGCTTCAGATAGATGCCCAAAAGCTTCATGGATGAAGACTCCTGCAAGTATAGGATCCAGGACAACCGTGTATTCGCCACCTTCAATAGATGGGGCACTAAGCATAGCGATAGATTTATCAGCTACTTCCTGTGCTTCATCAGACATGCCTCTCACAAATGAAAAGTCGCCTAGGCTACCTAAACTCACTCCAGACTGTTGTACGTCACCGTTTTTAGTAGCAATGGCTGAGAGTCTCAAATTTACGTCTACTCGTTCCTGTTCTAAATAAGTTCCCTCGGAATTGCCATAGTAAACCCTCTTATTAGAATCCCCATATGCCACAGAAGCAGATTGCACTCCCTCTGTGCCCATCATTGTATTTACATAGGAATCCAAAATGTTTTTTTTCTCAGAAAGTGAGACCCTCGAAGGATCTTCTATTAGCGTTGGACCTTCGATTGAAACTACTGGTTCGACTTCCGCAAGATTTACTGGGTCTCCAGATAGTACATTTGCCTGTTCTACGGCTAACGCAACCTTCCCTTTTAATTCAGAAAGGTTATTAAATGAGGAGAAGCCCCAGCCAGCGCTGGAAAGTGCCCTAACGCAACCACCTAAAGCACTCGATCTCCCTATATCTTCTAAATCCTTCGATCGATATCGCAAATGGCGACTCTCGCTTTCTTCGATTCTAATCTCCACGTAGCGTGCTTCTGAATTTCTGATAGCTTCTTGAATTTGTTCTCTATAATTAAATGTAGTCATGCATGAAGTTTATTCGCACAGCCGATGCTGATCAATCGATATTTCAATAAAAGTCTCAATTAGGTAAAATTGCTATAGGGGTAAATATGAAAAAGCCAAACATATCAGGCTTGGCACACGTCGTGCTTCGAGTAAAAGAACTGGATCGATCTGTTGAATTTTATGTAAGAGTTTTGGGTCTTGAGGTTACATCAACTGCAGGAAAGCGTATGGCTTTTTTAAGTGCGCCCCAGCAAAAAATAAAATCTCACGAGCTTGGACTACTTGCTTTAGGTTCAGAAATAATGCCTTCTGAAAAAAACCGAGTGGGTCTATACCATGTTGCTTGGCAAATGGATACCCTAGATGAACTTGAAAATTTCCATGCTCACTTAGTGAACGAAGAGGTAAAAATAGTAGGCTACGGAGATCATGGTATTTCGATGGGAATATACTTTCTAGATCCAGATGGTAATGAAATAGAAGTCTTTTATGAATTGCCGAAATCAGAGTGGCCTTCCAATTTGAGTAAATTTGATGGTAAATTCCCCTTGCCGTTCAATGTGGAGCGTTTGAACGTTAGTTAGCTTTAATATACTATGCATCTTAAGCATCTCTGGGATTCAGGAGGGAAACATGTGGCGAACAGGAATAACCATGGGCATTGGTTGGCTCGCTTTAATTGCTAGTTTCATCAATATGATAGTTGACTTTTCTAACGAAGATTGGGGTGCGGGTATCACGAGTATCGTAGCTGGAATCGTAGTAATAGCAATTACAACTGGAATTGCGAATCTTCTTACCAGAACTATCAATCCCCCGGAGTAGCAAGGACTAGTCCGTGACAAGATTTGAAGAAGAAATCGTCTCTCCCTCTGCAAAAAGGCAGAATTTAAGGAAACACCTAAGGGGCGGTACGTGCTTTCAGCCAGCTTCTGTTTTTGACCCTGTCTCTGCTCGCCTGGCTGATTCTTTAGGTTTCGGAATAGCTATATTCCCTGGATCTTCTGCAAGTGCTGTAGTCCTGGGTGCTCCAGACATTGCCCTTTTATCTATCAATGATCTTGTCGACCAAACAAGACGGATCACTCGTGTTTCTAATCTTAGCCTCATCGTTGATGCGGATAATGGATACGGCAACTCAATCAATGTAATAGCAGCTATAAGGGACTTGGAAGCTGCTGGCGCATCCGCTATTACAATCGAAGATACAGTTCTTCCACAAAGAAAAGGTACCAAAGGGGAACATCTAATTGAGTTAGACGAACTTCTATCAAAAGCAACAGCAGCTTTGGAGGCGCGTGTTGACCCTGAAACAATAATTATAGGTAGGACACATGCTTTAAGAACGGGTGGAGCGTTTGAAGCGGAAAGAAGAGTACAGGCGCTTGCTTCATCTGGCGTAGATGCAATTTTCCTCGTTGGTGTCACCAATGAAGATGATTTGAAGGCTATTTATAATTCTTCTAATGGCCTGCCGATACTTTTAGGAGGTTCAGAAGTAAAGCTTTCTGAAGCCGAACTCGCACGCTACAACGTCAGCATTATAATTAGAGGACATCAAACTTTTCAGGCTTCTGTCCAAGGCATTTACAGCGTGCTACTCGCACAGCTTAATGGGGAGCTTCAGTCTTATCCAGTATCAAATCTAGCATCAACAGAAGTCATGGACATGGCAATAGGGAAAAATTACTTTCGCTCACTTAATAGTAGGTTTTTAGGTTAAATTATTTATCTGTTGTTTGTTCTTCGCGAATCATGGACTTCAAGTATGTTTTTATTGAACGCCCGAATTCCTTTTTTTGCCATTTTCTTACATCGTCAGATTTCAATTCCTTGTCAACAGAATTCATATTTAAAGAAACACGCTTAAGGCTATCTACAGGCCAAATTAATGCTGGGTCAATTTTAAGAATTTCTGCATGCTTTTGTCGCCATTGCTTAATTTTGCGCAAACGTTCCTTAACAATTGGGTTTGCTAGATACGGACTTAATCTGCCTTTGATTAAAGCTTTTTGAGGTCTTTCAATTAATGGAGCAGCCATGCCAGTATTTATAGCTGCATGAATGTCTTTACCAAATCGACGGATTATACCCGGAGATAACTGCGGAACATCATCAAGTTTTTTACTAGGATCAGCAGCTAATATACCCAAAGCTGCACTAGGGATTATATAACCTGGTGGTCGGGCAGAAGTGATTGCAGCTTCTGTCCTAAAATTTAACAACTCATAGAGAATAGCCAACCCTCTGGAATTAAGTCCTTTAGATTCTTTCATCCTGAACAATAACTCTTCTTGGTTAGGCTTAGAATATCTGATTTTTTCTAACCTTTTAAATTCTTCATCCGCCCATTTTCCCCTACTAGTGGATTTAAGTTGCTGAGATAATTCAACGCTTAGCTTTTCAAGATGCGCGACATCTGATCCTGCATATTCGAGTGCAGAGTTGGAAATGGGCCTTATAGACCAATCCTGTTTTTGTATAGCAGGGTCTTTGGGTATTTCAATCTTTAAGACCTCATCTAAAAGGTTAGCTAATCCTAGTTTTTCAAATCCTAATAACCGAGCAGCAACATAAGTATCGAATATACCGTATATTTCAAAACCCCAATCTCTATTCAATCCACGAACATCGTAATCAGCTCCATGGAATAATTTGGTAATTTTTTTATTAGATAGCAATTTCCGCAAAGGTTCTAAATTTACGACCTTAATTGGATCGATTATAAAAACCATACCTAAAAAGCCAATTTGAATAAGGCAAACTCGCTCGGGGAATCTGTGGCGACTATTAGATTCAGTGTCGATTGATAAAACAGTAGTGCCTTTGGCAAGTTCAACTGTTTTCTTCAATGCTTCATCGGTTTCTATTAGATGATAGTCCATAATTACAATGCTCCATCACACTAAACATCACCAAAAAGACAATAGCCATGAGGTTCAAAAGCTGATTTTGCGAGGATCGGCACTAGGAGATCACTCGCCGTAATTTTTCTTATTTTTTCCGCCAGTTTCCGGTCCAAATGCTGCCATCAACAGTGCACTTATGAGCAACCATGCTCCAACTAAGGTAAATGCCTCTTTGGGTCCCCAAATTGCATAAATAGCTCCTATTAATAAAGGTGCAAGGAGAGCGCCACTATTCTGGAAAATTGCCCATACACCAAGGAATTCGCCCCTCCTATCCTCTGGTGCTAAGTCCATAGCATAAGCCTGAGAAGAACCCATTACGGTTCCTTCAGCAATACCATAAAAACCCACGACAAAAAGCATGGCAAAATAGGTATTGCTATAGGCCATACCTATTGCAACTATTCCCAGCATTAAAAGCCCGGGAACTAATGATTTTTTTCTACCAAATCTATCAATGAAGATACCATTGGGGAACGCTACAGCGAGAGTAAGAGCACCAGAAAGGGTTACAATTATGCCAATCTGGTTTTCTGTAGCTCCAATAATTTCTTGAAGGTGAACAGGGAAAATAGACATGAATACGCCCTGACTCATCATACTTAGACCAAAAGTAACAACGGTCAAAGCAAAAAATGCACGTGTTTTAAAAAAGCTGAAATCAATGCCCCTTCTAGGTGAATCTTTTGCAGTTCTTTGCCGTGCTGATTCTGGTCGCGTTTCTGAAATCATTAAAATTACCATCAGCAAGGTTATTGATTTAGTAATTCCGTTGAACGCAAAAACATACCTTAGATCAATAGTAGCTAATGCCCCCGCAATGATGGGGCCCAAAATCATCCCCACCCGCATGGACATCGTTCGTGATGCAACCATCCTTCCTCGGTTATTTTCATTTGAAACATCGGCAATTAAAACTGATGAAGAGGTAACCCACATGGAGACGCCTAACTGACCAATGAATTCAAGGATTGCAAACTGCAAAAACGAATCAACAAAAATTTCAATAAAAGATGATCCAGCTCTAAGCACTGTTCCTATTATCACCATTGGTTTTCTTCCAATGCGATCTGTTAGAAAACCAGTAATAGGGCCTGCAATTGTCCTAGCAAGTGCGTTGGTAGATGCCAAAAGAGGTGCAAAGAAAATTTGACCTGAAACCAAAAAAGCAAATAAAGGCCTAGCTAAACTCTGAGCTCCTGTACCAAGGCTCCAAACAAAGTAGGAAGCAAAGATGCCAGTAGTTGAATTTTTGTATAATTTCGCATCTGGCTTATTTGATTTAGGAAGATTACTCAATAATTACGTTCTTATTAGTTCCTAGTAACTCTGTTCTTCAAAGTCCACAAGGCAAGAGACATGCTGAGTAGAGCTACTAAAGCAACTGCAAAAATACCTTCAATTAGTGCATTAAAATCCCATCCGACCATGATTAAAGATCTCATAGCTTCTAGTAGATAGGTCACAGGGTTATACATAATGACCGTTCCTAACCAAGAAGTCATTGCCTCACGTGGAATAAACACAGGGGCCAAGAAAATGAAAGGCATAAAGATTATAAAACTTAGGTTTACAGCCGCAGGGTTTCCCGTTTTAAGTGCAATAGCATATGGAAAACCAGCAAATGCCAATCCCCAGAATCCAGAAATGATTACGAATACAATCATGCCCAGCGCACCAGTTTCAAATCGAACCCCTACCAAGGTAGCTAATATAAGTACTGGAATGGTCAAAGCAACAACCAGAACTAGATCAGCAACCATTAAACCAAGTAATAAGGACAACCTGGTTACTGGAGTCATGCCTAAGCGATTGAAATATCCCCCTTGAATATCTAGAACAAGTGACATCGCTCGAGATATTCCAGTTACTGCAAACAAAATAGCCACTGGAATTTGAAAAGCTTTGAAATCAAACCCAGGAGTAGCAACTAAATCCTGAAACATACCAATATTTACCGCAAAGAAAAAAGCAGGGAAAAGAATAGCAGGAACAACAGTCTCAGGATCGCGAGGTATTGAACGGATAGCGCGCCTAGCCACGGTTATTACATCAATAATAAAACCTGCTTTTCTTGCTAAAGGAGCGTTTTCAGTATGGCTAATTCTCACAAATCTTTCCATTCTTCTGCTTGCGCTTCTTCTGCTAAACGCAGACCTGTAAAATGGAGAAACACATCGTCCAAAGTTGGTGTTCTTAAAGTAATTTCATCAATTGGAATTCTCGATTCATTCAATGCAATAGCTATCGGCCCAATTGCCTGCGCTCCATTATTGACAGATACGGTCAAATTATCACCATGTGATTCGACGCTCTTAACTAATGGCAACTTGGAAAATAATTCAACCGCAGTATCTATCCTATCCTTTAGTGTAACGAGAATGACGTCGGAACCAACAGATTTCTTCAATATGTCCGGCTTATCCTCTGCTACGATCTTTCCGTGATTAATTATTCCGACACGATGAGCTAATTGGTCAGCTTCGTCGAGGTATTGAGTGGTTAAAAAGATAGTCATCCCTAGCTCATAGTTAATTCTGCGAATTTCTTCCCAAACTTTTGATCTGGAAATCGGATCAAGCCCGGTAGTCGGTTCATCCAAAAAAAGAATTGCTGGGTTATGAATTAATGCCGCAGCTAAATCAAGCCTCCGCTTCATCCCCCCAGAGTATGTTTCAATAAGTCTGTCAACAGAACTCCCAATATCAACGAGCTCTAAAAGTTCATCAATTCTTTTTTTTGTGATGCTCCCGTTAAGCCCATATAAACGACCTTGTAAGTCTAAAAGTTCTCTACCAGTTTGCTTGTTATCTAGTGCCGCTTCTTGAAGTGCAGCGCCTATTCTTAATCTAACTTCTGTGGGAGATTTAACAACATCAAAACCTGCTACATTTGCTGTTCCCGAGCTGGGCAGTAACAATGTCGTCAACATCCTGACGACTGTAGATTTACCAGCACCGTTAGGTCCTAAAAAACCATATATTTCACCAGGTTTCACAAAAAGGTTTACATCATCAACAGCTCTAGAATTTCCAAATTCTCTGACAAGCCCTTTAGTCTCTATTGTATAACTGGAATTATTTGGCATTAACAAATCACTAACGAACAGAGGTATAGCCACCAGGGATTCCACGCTTGGCTAGCACAAATTGCCACAGCTGGATATGCCGAGCCCTAAATCCTCCAGCACAAGTTAAAAGATAATAATTCCACATTCGCCTAAAACGTTCGTCGTAATTCTGACTTAGCGTTGGCCAGTTACTTTCAAATTTATGATGCCAGGCCATTAATGTCTTGTCGTAATCAGCTCCAAAGTTATGCAAGTCTTCGACCATGAACAGACCTTCAATAGACTCTCCTACCTGCTTAAGTGAGGGTAATACACCATTTGGGAAAATATACTTATCAAGCCACGGGTCTATTTGATCAGTTGATCCTTGGCCACCGATGGTGTGAAGTAGGAAAAAGCCATTTTCTTTTAACAATCTATGTGCTGTTTCGAAATAGGTTCTGTAATTTTTGGGCCCCACATGCTCGAACATACCCATTGAAACAATATGGTCAAATTGACCTTGAGCGTCTCTGTAATCAGCTAGTGTTGCGGTAACAGGTAAATCTGCATAACGATCATGGATGTACGCAACCTGCTCTTTCGATACGGTTACCCCTTCACATATTGCACCGTATTTTTCTGCAGCATATCCCATGAATGCCCCCCAGCCACAACCGATATCAAATACTCTGTCTCCTTTTTTAAGGCCAATTTTCCTACATATCAAATCCAGTTTTGCGTCTTGAGAAGCATCCAACTCGTCAGCTTCTGCCCAATATCCACACGATCCAGTTAAGCGTGAATCGAAAGTTCCAGCGAACAGGTCATTTCCTAAGTCGTAATGAACATCAGCAGCGATGAAAGCCCTGCTTTTGCTCTGCCTATTTGCAAAACGAGCCTGAGTGTAGAGCATTAAAGTTTTTAAATTTCTCGGAATTTGCTCGGTGAGCTTGGCTGCCATACAACGAGATATCAATTCATCCAATTGATCAGAATCCCACCAGCCGTCCATATATGCTTCGCCTAAACCAAGTGAGCCTTCTGCAAAAACTCTAGCATAAAGACGATCATCATGAACTTTCATATCCCAAGGATTCTCTCCGTTAATTGAGATCCCCGCAGACTCAAGGAGTTTTTCACTTTTTATTTGAAATTTGTGTTTCTTAGTTGTCATTTATCAAAGCTTTCTCTACGCAAAACATCAGAATTTTATCTTTTGATCTATAAGGATGCAAAAAACAGCTTTTATGCCCCTCATTCATTTTGGTGAACGTGGGTCGATCGGAACAATATCACCTAAACCTGTTGATTGTTCGAAAAGTGATGCTGCACCAAGCAGCAAATCTTCACGCCCTCTAGGTGCCATGATCTGTACACCTACGGGCAAACCCTCTTCGGTAAAACCACAAGGTATAGAAATAATAGGACACGCAGTCAAGCTTAACGAAGAACACATTACAAGCCAAGAAATGTAATCATCAAAATGAACTCCTTCAACATCTGTAACGTATCGAAGTTCGACGCTGAATGGAGGAACTATTACTGTTGGTGTAACTAAAAGATCATATTCGTCAAAGAATGATGCTGTTTTATAAAAAATATCTGCTCTAGCTCTCTCTGCGGAAGCAACCCGTTCAACTGTTTGGTCTCTACCTTGATCAACATTCCAAATTACTTCAGGCTTAATTAAATCACCTGATTCCTTAACGAGCTCCCCTAAAGATCCTAGATATTGATGAGCACGAAGGACGTGGAACACATCCTTTGCTCCTGAAAGATCCATTGCTGCTTCTTGAACATGCGATCCTATCTGTTCAAAGTGTGCAATTGAAGTCTCTGCAATCCTTCTAACTTCTGAATGAACTGTAGATATACCTAAATCTGGTGAATATCCAACCTTTCGGGGTAATATTGGGCTTTTAACAGAATTAGCATAAGGAATTTCAGGAGCAGGAAGGCTTAGAGGGTCTGAACTATTAACCCCCGCCATAGCATCGAGTGCTAAAGCCAGATCGCCAACATTACGAGCCATTGGTCCGTCTACCGACAAAGTTGCAAAGGGATTATCTTTAGGTCCTGCTGCTATCCTACCTGGGCTTGGTCTAATTCCAACCACGGAACAAAAACTTGCTGGTATTCTGAGGCTACCACCAAGATCACTTCCTGTGCCTAGCCAAATTTGACCAGCTGCCAAAGCAGCTGCAGTACCTCCTGATGATCCACCGCAGGTCATAGCTATATTCCAGGGGTTATGTGTACGCCCAAAAACATCATTAAAAGTTGTCGCACCAGCTCCGAATTCAGGAGTGTTTGACTTAGCTAGAACTATGGCTCCTTTATCTTCTAAATTTTCAACCATGAAATCGGATCTTTCAGGAATATTATTTTCAAAAGCTCTTGAGCCCTTAGTAGTCCTGACGCCCAAGACATCTTTTAAGTCTTTTACTGCTATAGGCAGTCCATGCAGGTATCCTCTCTTGGAATTGTCACTAGATGTTCTTTCTAGTAAGGCTGCATGCTGTCTAGCCCTTTCTTCAGCTAGAGTCGGCAACGCATTAATCGAACTATCAGTCTCCCGAATCCTATCAATAGCTGCATTGATCAATTCTTCGGGCTTTACTTGCTTGGTTTTTAAAGCTTCAACTGCCTGCTCTGCGGTCATTTTAATAAGTTCATTCATTTCTATACCTCACAACTGGCTTAGGATATACTCGCTCCTCCAAGACTATAAAAAGAGGTGCACTTTGCGAGCAGTAGTTTATGAAGGACCTAATAAATTATCCATCAAGGAGCGTGAAACTCCTACCCCAAAGCAAGGAGAAGCTCTAGTCAAGGTAACTGCTAATGGAATTTGCGGTTCTGACATCCACGGATACACTGGTGAAACAGGTAGAAGGGTTCCCGGGATGATAATGGGGCATGAATTTGTAGGAACCATTGCAGATATTGGGCCTAATACAGAATATCCGGAAGGATGGCATGACCAATCGCAATATGCAGTAAATCCTGTTATGTCAGATGGAATATGTGATTTTTGCAAAGCTGGCCTGAATCACCATTGCAGGAATCGATTAATTTTTGGAGTATCTCCCAGCGTCGTTGGTGCTTTTAGCGATTATGTGATTGCGCCTATTCAAAATTTGATCTCTATCGGCGACAAAGTTGACCCTGAATGGGGTGCTCTAGTTGAACCTATGTCCGTTGGGTATCACGCTGCAAAACGTGCCGGCATCGGCCCAGGAGAACCATTACTTGTTATTGGAGCAGGTCCAATAGGAACTGCTGTTGTCCTTGCTGCAAGAAGACTTGGGACTGGACCAGTGATCGTTTCAGAGCCCAACCCTGAAAGAAGAGATAGAATTGCAGCCTTAGACGTTACCGCAATCGATCCTATAAATGATGATTTGCCTGCAAGGGTTAAAGATCTATGCGGTGATCTCGGAGCTCAATTTGTTATTGACGCTGTAGGTTCTTCCAGAACCCTTGCCGACTCACTTAGTCTTTGTTCGCCTCGAGGAACTATGGTTTTATTAGGAATGCACGAACCTACACTATCTTTCGATTCTTACGCTCTATCTGTTGCAGAAAGGCACCTGGTTGGATCATTTTGCTACACAGCAGAAGAGTTTAAAGAAACTGCTGAATGGGTAGCTACAGCTCCACGTGAGCTAGAAGGGTTTATCTCTACCAGGGTAGGCTATGGCCAAATATCAGAACGTTTTGCACTTCAAGGGAAAGGTGAAGACCTTTCCTTAAAAGTAGTCTTCACGCCTCATTCAGACAATTAGGCTATGCGACTCGTTCAAATTGATACTATTAGATTAGCAAATCATCCTAGGGCTATATTCGTTGCGCTTCATACTGACGATGGATTAGTAGGATACGGTGAAACTTATGATACCCCCGAGGCTGTTGAGTCATACATACATGACCGAGGCGCTGCCACATTATTGGGTAAAGATCCGCTTGCAATAGACAAACACTGGGATAAATTGCACCGAGAGCCACGATTAATGATGGGCAAGACTGTTGAAGTTCGTGCACTTTCCGCATTGGATGTTGCTCTATGGGACCTTTTTGGAAAGGCAACAAATCTTCCCGTATGGCAATTACTTGGAGGTCTTACAAGAGACAAAATACGCGTATATAACACTTGTGCGGGCTACGAATACCAAGGTGAATGGGGCGAAGGCTACCATTCAACAGCAAAGGGTAGTGATTCCCAACATCCCTATGAGGATCTTTATGCTTTTTTGAACCATCCTGCAGAGCTTGCAAAAAGCCTAATTTCAGAAGGCTATTCACAAATGAAAATATGGCCATTTGATCATTTTGCAGAGCAAAACGGCGGAACTCATATAAGTTTACAAGATCTTAAAAAAGGTCTTGAGCCGTTTAAAAAAATCCGTGAAGCTGTCGGAGATCAAATCGAAATTGCAGCTGAATTACATAACCTATGGAGTCTACCTGCTGCAATTCGAATTTCAAAAGCTTTAGAAGATTACAAGCCAGTTTGGATAGAAGATCCAATTCCAATGGATAACCCTCGTGCACTAGCATCATTCAGAGAATCCACAAGTATTCCCGTATGTGCAAGTGAAACAATAGGTACAAGATGGGGATTCCGTGAAATGTTTGAGCTAGGGGCTTTGGATATTGCCATGTTAGATGTCACTTGGACAGGTGGGATATCTGAGGCAAGAAAGATTGCAACAATGGCTGAAGTTTATTCGCTGCCTGTTGCTCCTCACGATTGCGTGGGTCCTTTCACTCTTGCTGCCAACATCCATCTTTGTATGAACCTTCCTAATGCAATGGTTCAAGAAGTGGTCCGGGCTTTTATGTCTGGCTGGTACAAGGATGTATCAGTTGGGCTTCCGGAGGTGATAAATGGTTACATTCATGCTCCTCACAATCCAGGATTGGGGGTCCAACTTAAACCTGAGGTTTATAAAAGAAGTGATGCAGTAGTACGAACAACTACTGAAAAGGTGATTTCTTGAGCAATAAATCATGGGTTTTCAATAGTAGAAAAGGGCACTACAGAGTAAACGAGCATGCTGCTAGAGTCTCTGCCCTACACCTAAATCAAAAAGGAGAGAATTTATTGTGGCAGGGTGACACTACACCAACTCTAGGCATGAAAATCGAAGGTGGAGACAGAATGTGGTTAGCTCCTCAGTTAGATGTGTTTGATTGGGATGGGGAAAATATATCTACTATGCAATTACCTGATGGAATGGATCCTGGAAGTTGGCAATCAGTCACGAATGGGGATCAAATTGAATTCGAACAGACCTTCCTGGGTTCAAAAATGATAAGGCAAATCTCTCCACTCAATTCGATCAAAGTTAAATCAACTTTGCCCTACTGTGGGTATAACATTCATGATCGCGTAATTACAGAAAAATATTTATCCTCATGGCATCTAATAATGGTTCCTCATCCATCAGATATTTTTGTCCATTCTGCTCACTCGCCGGTTAGGTATTTTGGTAGTCCCCCATCCTTCAATAGTGGATGGATTTCAGCAGAATCAAATACTGAAGCTTGGAAGCTTGGATTGTCACCGGATCATAGCGGCAAAATAACAATTGGAGCATTTTCGAGAGAAGATCCTGGTGGTCTGGTAGTCCTAATAGCATTTGCAGAACCTAATGCAACTTACATCGATTATCCACCTGATGGTTCAGTAGGTACTGCAATCCAACTTTTTAATTCTGCCGGGGGAGGTTTTTGTGAGCTTGAGCACCATGCCCCCTTAGAGACTCAGACGCTCAAAGCATCGGTACTAGGTTCATGGGGGAATTTCCAAGAACGTCTCTCGTTTCTTAATTCCCTAATCAGCGAAAATACGTAGGTCCAGGTGAATATATGAATGAAATAAAAAACATCCTAGTAACCGGTGGAGCTGGTTTGATAGGAACAATCTTGATAGATCATCTCAACGATCAATATAACTTCAGTTCAATCGATATAAATGAGACAAAAGGGTCAAAATCATATATTGGTGATTTGTCAGATTTAGACGCAATCCAACCCGCATTCGAAAAGCAAGATATCGTAATTCACTTGGCTGCAGATCCAAGCCCAGAAAGTTCATGGCAATCTAATTTAACGAATAATCTGATTGCCACTTACAATGTTTATGAGGCAGCAAAGCGCGCAGGAGTGAAGAGAGTGATCTTCGCATCATCAAATCATGCCCAAGGTGGAAACTACCTCAGTAAGCCTTGGAGTCTAATAATGGAAGGGAAGTTTAGTTCGCTGGAACACGGACAATATCCCCTAGTGTTAGAAACAGACATGATCAGGCCTGATGGATATTACGGAACTTCTAAAGCCTTTGGCGAGGCTATTGGGTCTTATTACTACGATTATTTCGGCCTACAATCGATCCATCTCAGAATTGGTTGGGTCATTTCAGTAGATGAACCCAATTTTTCCCCTATGATTCTTTCTCTTTGGCTTTCACACAGAGATGCAGTTCAAGCGTTTAAACTAGCAATTGAAGCTCCGGATAGTATCGGTAATGAAATTTTTGCAGTCACATCTGACAACAAATGGAAGATTTTCTCAATTGATAAAGCTCGAACACTACTTCAATACAACCCTCTGGACGGGGCTGGAGAAGAGTATATTTTAGGAAATCCGCCAGCTCGCAACTTATATCATTACCCTAGATAGAAATTCAGGCTTTCCCACAACTGATGTTTGGAGGGAAAATAATTTCCCTCCTTCTGGGCCTTCATCTTCATCTACACCTTGAGGGCGGTTAGCTGTTGTGAAATACATCTTTTTGTAATCTTCTCCCCCAAATATGACGCTAGATACTTTCCTAGCGGGAAAATCAATTTGTGCGGTTTTTTCACCATTTTGATTATATTGAATACAACACCAACCATTCCATCTGGCATTCCAAATATTGCCATTAGCATCCACGGTCATACCGTCGGGAATTCCAGGTTGATCTGATGTGTCTACAAAAAGCCTACGATTAGAGATTTCTCCAGAGTATCGATCATAATCAAATACATCAATTCGCATAGTAGGTGTATCAATATAGTACAGAAGGTTTAAATCGTTGTTAAAACCAAGTCCATTAGAAATTTGAATATTTTCTAAAATTTTTGAGATTGATCCGTC
>MDTE01162753.1_pt1 | contig 17734 bp, 17 predicted proteins | sample 811231 | NCBI WGS metagenome assembly MDTE01 (sample SAMN05326651, study PRJNA326480) | marine metagenome | isolation source: seawater | place: Indian Ocean: Red Sea | collected 2010 | reverse complement strand
TTGAAGTCAAAAATACTGATGATGCATCAATGATTTATAGAAAAATTACTGAATTAGGTAAAGAAATGCTAGTAAAAAATTTGTCACTATTGGAATCAGGTCAAGTTATCAGAAAAAAACAAAATGAGGATGAATTTATTGAAAATTGGTCCAAAAGAAATCCCTCTGATGGAGAAATCAATTGGAATTCTGATGCATATGATATTGATAAATTAATCCGAGCAACAACATCTCCTTATCCTGGTGCTTATACCTTTTTTAAAAATAAAAAAGTCATTATATGGAAATCAACTTTTAACGAATTAGAAAATTTTGAATCTGGAAAAATTATGTCTGTCGTAAATGGAATTCCTACGATTGGAACTAAAAAAGGGACTATTACATTTAAAAAAATAAGTATTCAAAATGAAACAAACGAATCTGACGAAAATATTTTTTCATCAGCAGATATTGGTATGAGTGTTGGTTAAAATGAAATACAAAATATGTGTCACAACTGGAACTAGAGCAGAATATGGTCTTCTCAGACCAATTCTTAAAGAAATTCTACTAAGTGAAAAATTAGAATTACATCTTATTGTGGCTGGAATGCATTTATCAAAAAAACATGGAAATTCAATTAAGGAAATACGTAAAGATGGTTTTAAAATTGCATCAAAAGTTGATATGATTCCAAAAGGAAATTCTAATTATTTTATGTCAAAAGCACTTGGTGAAGGAATAATAAAATTTTCAGAAATATTCCGAAAAATTAAACCAGATATTAATCTCATATTGGGTGATAGGGATGAGGCATTTGCTTCAGCACTGGCAGCATCTCACATGAATATTCCTAATGCACACATACATGGTGGAGATCGAACAATGGCTGGAATTGATGAATATATCCGACATGCAATAACAAAAATATCTAATATTCATTTTACTGCAACTGAAAAATCCAAAAAAAGAGTGATCTACTTAGGTGAAAACCCAAAATATGTATTTTTTACAGGTTCTCCTAGCATTGATGAAATTAAAAGTAAAAAAATCTCAACACTGACTGAAATAAAAAATAGATACCATATTGATATTACTGGAGATGACATAATTCTTTTATTTCATCCGGTCACTACTGAAATTAAATCTAGTAAAAACCAAATCAATAAAATTTTGAATGCAATCATAAAACTAAAAAAACAAACAATTTGTATCATGCCTAATTCTGATCCTGGAAATTTTGAGATTATTAACGCATTAAAAAAATATGAAAAAAAATTTACCTTCATTAATTTATATCCAAATCTACCACGTTCTGATTATCTATGTTTGTTAAAAAATTGTGGTGTTCTGGTGGGAAATTCAAGTAGTGGAATTATTGAAGCGAGTTTTTTTAAAATACCTGTAGTAAATATTGGAATTAGACAAAAAGATCGTGAAGTAGGAAAAAATATTATCAATGTTTCCAATAATTCAACTCAAATGATTTATACTGCAATCAAAAAAGCTCTCAGTACTAAATCAAAAAATAATTTACAAAAATCAAATATCTATGGAACTGGTTCTTCTTCGAAGAAAATTGTAAAAATTCTCGAAAATATCAAAATAACAGAAAAAATGATTCAAAAACAAATTAACTATTAAACAACTAAATAAAATTAGAAAATTTGTAATGAAGTTTGTTTAGTACTTCTTTTATACAATCTCTAATGATTGATTCTTAATCTTGAAAAAATGGGAAAAACCAAAGATTATTCATAATGTTATGACTAAATATAATTACCTTGTACAATATCCAGAAAATTTAGAATTAGGTGAAAATTTTGACATAGGAGAATTTTGCTATCTTAATGCAAATTACAACATAAGTATTGAAGATCTTGTGCAGATTGGTTCTCACTGTTCAATTTATTCAAATTCGACAATTGATGATAAATCTGGTCCTGTCGTATTAAAAAAAAATTGTAAAATTGGAACTCATAGTACAATTATGCCTAATGTCACTGTTGGTGAAAATTCCATTGTGGCTGCATATTCATTTGTAAATTGTACTATACCTGAAAATGAATTATGGGCAGGTGTTCCAGCTGTTAAAATTAAAGAACTCAAAACTTAAGGTCTAGAAATTGAAAACAAAAATTATTTTATGGTTGGATTCTGAATTACTAACTTTTTCAATTGCATATTATCTAAAAAAAATGTATGATTGTGAATTATATGCAATTATTGATATTACAAATGGAACAAAGAAATTCTTTGAGACACAGAACTTGGTAAAATTTGAAAAAACCTGGTTCTATTTTGATCACGTTCACCCAAAAAACGCAAAACCTGATTATGAATATTTAAAAAATATTGAAAAAAAGTTTGAACTAAATTTATGGACTCTGGGAATAAACGAACGAATTTTTTATCAATACAATAAATTCTATAAATTCTCTGATAATGAAATATTATCAATTTTAACACAAGAATGTCAATTATTTGAAAAAATTATTGATGAAGTTAACCCAGATTTTTTTATAACTAAAGAAACAATACAACACAAGGATTATCTATTTTACAAACTATGTAAAAAAATTGGAATAATTCCATTAGTTTGCTATGAATCCATAATAGGTTACAAGTGCATTATATCCCAAAAAGAACATACAATTGATTTTATAACACAATTGCCTGAAAAAGAAATTAAACATAGTAGTTTTGAAGAATTACAAAACTATTTCAGAACTTTCAATAAATCTACACAAGTTTTAGATTTCCGAGATAAATATATGAGCTCTGATTTGGATAGATTAAAAGCCGCCATAAAATTTCTATTTCTTTCAAATAATGATAACATAAATACACACTATACGTACTTTGGAAGGAATAAATTCCGTGTATTGATTTCTGAATTACAATCAATCCGACTAAGAAAATCTAGAGAAAAATTTATGGAAAATAATCTTAATAAAAAAATCTTTCAAAATGAAAAATTTCTTTATTATCCATTACATATTGAACAAGAACGAAGTCTCTTAATAGCTGCTCCATACTATACTAATCAAATTGAACTCATTCGAAGTATAGCAAAATCACTTCCAATTGATTATAAATTATACGTCAAAGAGCATCCAAGTCAAGCAAATAGAAATTGGCGTAGTATTTCTGATTATAAGGAAATAATGAGTATCCCTAATGTACGATTATTCCATCCTTCGTTTCCATCTATGGAACTATACAAAAATTGTTCATCTATTATCACAATTGGTGGTGGTTCTGGATTTGAAGCATCATTATATGGAAAACCGACAATACTTTTTGGTGACATGGGATATTCCATACTTCCATCAGTTGTAAAGGTAAATAATTTTGATCGATTGTCTGATACTATACGTGAATCTCTGTCCAAGAATGTAAATCCTCTAGATATTGATAGATACATTTCTCTCTTGGAAGAACACTCAATTGATTTTGATTGGTCTGGTATGTCCATGGAAATTCTTAATAGGTTTTTTTATGGTGGCCATCTTGTTGATGTTGATATATCACTAGACGAAATAAAATATTTTCTTGAAGAACATAAGGAATCATTTGAAAAATTAATCTCTGGATTTTTATTAAAAATTGAACAACATGGAAAAATGGATGCAAGATGACAGAAACAAAATTCAAATTTCCATCTTGTCCTGAATGTAATATTACTGGTCCTGTACAGAATGATATCATTGGGACCAAATTTTGTAAAAATAAAAATTGTAATGTTTGGTTTTATTGGAATGATGGATGTGTTCATCATGAAGGAAAAAATACAAAAGAAATATGGCCAAATTTTTTCATTGTTGGTGCCCAAAAATCGGGTACCACATCTATGTATCATTATTTGAGAAAAAACCCAAAAATTTTCTTGAGTCCTATAAAGGAACCTGCGTATTTTTCTCAATACCGTGGAAGTATGCCATTCAAAGAACATTCTCCTACTAAAGAACAGTATCTGGAACTTTTTCAAAATGTTAACAATCAGGTTATTGTTGGAGAAGTAAGTACGCCATATCTATTTGATTCTAATTCAGCAAAGAATATTCATGAAGTAACCCCAGATGCAAAAATTGTTATTATTTTACGTGATCCAATTGAAAGGGCATATTCGAGATACTTAGAAAATAGATGGGATTCTAATTCATCCTCATTTGGAGAAGAAATTAGAAAGAGTATGGATGTTCTTAACCAACAATATCCTGATCCTGCAGATAATATATTATACTGTGGTCTTTATTATGAACAGGTTAGACGATATCTTGAAACATTTGGAGAAAAAAATGTCAAGATTCTAATCTATGAAGAAATCTTCCCTAACAATATTAAAGAAAAAATGAAAGAACTTCTTGAATTTCTAGGAATTAAAGAACTACATGATTTTGAAGAAACTAACTATTTTGGTTATTATACACCTAGAGGGGAGAAACTACTTACAAATTCTCTTGTACGAAAATTTGCATATACATTTGTGCCAGAAAATTTACGAATATTCTTATATAAAAAAATACGAAATAAAGATAATAAAAAACCACAAATGAATGCAGAAGATAAAATTTTTCTAAAAAATTTTTATTTGAATGATTGTAAAAAATTAGAAAAATTACTTAATCGTTCTTTACCTTGGTCACTTCTTATTGATATGGAATTATGAATTAAAATTGAAAATAATTATAGTCGGTGAAAAATCATTTTAAGAAAACTTTTTTCTAGCATATTTGCAATTCAAGGTCTAAAAAGTATTAGCTCAATGGCAACTGCAAATATAATTGGAAATTCAATTTCTGGTTTATTTTGGTTATATCTTGCAAATCTACTGGGAACAGAAGGCTATGGAGAAATTAGTTATTTCTTAGCAATTGGAGGTATTGCTTCTACAATATCTATTATTGGAGGTACTTATTCAATTGTCGTCTTTTCAGCAAAAAATTTTAACATGCAACCAATAATCTATCTCTTAACATTAATCTCAAGTTTAATTTCCGCGTTAATTGTATTTATTATTTCAGAAAACTATGCAATTACAATCTATGTAGTAGGTTACGCAATTTTTAATTTAGCTTTAAATGAATTTGTTGGACTAAAACTATACAAAATTTGGTCTAGAAATTACATTGCACAAAAAATCCTATTCATAATTTTTGCGTACATTTTATACTTGTTATTTGATTCACATGGAGTAATACTAGGTCTGGCATTATCTTTTTTCCCTTTCATGATAAGATTAATTCCAAATCTAAAACAAAATTTCAGTTCAAGTTATACTGTATTTAAATCCAAAATCTATTTCATTTTGAATAGTCATGTGATTGATGTTTCTGGAATATTACGAGGACAAATCAGTAATTTGCTTATTGCACCATTGTTTGGATTTGCTTTGCTAGGAAATTATTTTCTTGTTATTCAGATATTATCATTTCTTGCAATTATCCCTAGCTCGATCTTTCGTTTTACATTATCTGAGGATTCATCTGGCAAACAAACAAAAAATATAAAAATTTTTGGCATAGCATTTATCACATTAATCACAATCTTAGCGGTGTTTATTTTACCTCCAATTGTCGAAATAATATTTCCTGAATATACCCACTTTTCTATACTTATGCCAATAATGTGTTTTGCATTAATTCCTAGTAACATTGGTTTAATGTTTTCATCTAAAATTTTATCTAAAGAAAAAAGTAAACATCCATTAATTTCAAATTGTCTTTTTGTGATAACATTTGTTACTGGAATATTCACTCTTGGTGATGTATTTGATATTGTTGGCGTGGCTTTTTCATATTTACTTGCATCATGTACCTCAACAATTTACCTTGGAATAATATATCGGCATATTAACAATTAATTTATTTAAATTTATAATTCGATCTTGATAATTTTCCAAAACATTACTACGGCACCACTAATTTGCAAGCGCTTTCCATTTTCTAGTTTTTCAGTATATGTTCCCATATAATCCCTATCCGATTTTATAATATCAATTCCAATATTGAAATCATATGCCTCAATATTTTTTACACCTTGTTCAAGTACAAATTTTTTGAATCGAGGCAAGCTGTATACATTATAGTATAATGTAAAATCATTTTTCCCTTTTTCTTTTTTATATTCACGTACTTTTATTTGAAAATCTATGTCTCCTTCGTAGAATAATGCACTTAAAAAAATATGATTTTTTGTGCACGTAATTAATGATTTCATTATTTCATCGTAATAGGGTAACCATGATAGAGTTTTCCAACAAACACTGATGTCAAAATTTTTCTCATATTTTTGTGGCATATCATAGATATCTCCAGTTTCAAACCGAAGATTTTTGTTATCTGACAATTTGTTTGCCTCATCAATTAAATATGATGTCTGATCTATTCCCAAAAATTCTGATTGAGGGCTAATCTTACTTAAAAAATGTGATATGTGGCCAACTCCACAACATGCATCAAGAATTCTTAATTTTTTTGATTCAATATATGGCGTGATAATCTTTTCTAATTCCTTATCAATTTCATGTTTTTCTTCTAGATATTTTGTCATAGATGAAATATTGAACTGTTTATCTTTTTCTTTGTCATGATAATTATATCTACGATCCATTTTTAATTTCCATTTTCAATAAATTGCTTTTGAAGTGATACATTCCATATCTTATCATTTGATATAACATTAAAAAAACGATTTGTGCTCTTCCCATCCCCAAAACTAAATGATGATTTTATCTCCATATCATCTACTTTTACAATTGCATCAAGAATTTCATCTTTTTGATTTTCAATATTGATAATATTATTATTTGAGGTTCTGTTTTTTTGCCTTGAACCTAAATTAATTGTTGGAATATTATAAATTTCAGCCTCAGTAATGCCTGAACTAGAATTACCTATAATGAAATCGGCATTTTTTAGAAGAGTTAAGAAATATTCAAATCTCAATGATGGATATATTTTGAAATTTGGATTATTTTCTAGTTTCTTATATGCTTTCATGATAATATCTGATCCTGGATCATTATTTGGATATATCACCACATAGTTTCTTTTTGAATCAATTACTGCTCCAACCATCTCTGTTGTTTGATTTTCCAAATATTCTAGTTCAGTTGTCACTGGATGGAAAATCAAAATTGCATATTTTTCAAAATTGATATCATAATACTCTATTAATTCCTCTTTTGTGGGTAGATCTTTTTTCATCATGATATCGATATCCGGCGAACCTATCACAAAAATCCGCTCTTCTATTTCTCCCATTTGAATTAGTCTTTTTTTAGCATCATCATTTGAAACAAAATGTATGTGAGACAATTTACTAACTGCGTGTCTTATTGATTCATCTATTGTACCAGTTAATTCTCCTCCTTCAATATGTGATACAAGTATGTTGTTAAATGAACCAACAATTGCACCTGCTAATGCTTCTAATCTGTCTCCATGAATGACAATCATGTCTGGTGAAATATCTCTGATATATTCGCTAAATCCTCTAATTGTATTTGAAAGTATTATGTCTGTATTGTCACCTTCAGTCTCATTCATAAACACAAAAATATTCTTGTAACCTCTTTTTTCAACCTCACGATAGGTAAAATCATATCTGGATAATGTATGCATTCCAGTCACAAAAATATGACATTCAAACTCATCTGAACTCTCAGTTATTTCAATTAAGGGTCTTAATTTCCCAAAATCTGCCCTTGTACCAGTTAAAAATACAATCTTTTTTTTAATCTTCAATCAAACTCCATTTCAATTGAGTATTCTTTTTTACATCATCCATAATTCTCTTGTTTAATAATTTGTAATAATCCTTGGCACGAATTTCACCTGTTCCTGGTCTCTTCACCCAAATGTTATCTTCAGTAATAATTTCACCTTTTTTCATATCTTTGGTTGTAACAACACTTGCATATGCAAAATTAATTGTAGGTTGTTCGTCATCTAGTATATTTTTTTCACCACCTAGTGCACTATGAATTGCTCTACTACCAGTGATTAACTCATTTAATTCTATTGGATCAATTGATACGGGAATGTCTGGACCTTCCCAATTTTTTTCTGATGTAAAATGTTTTTCTAAAATTGCTGCACCATATGGTATTGCTGCAAAACAAGTATAGTTACCTATCGAGTGATCACTTAATCCAATTACTGCATTAGGAAACTTTTCTTTTAAATCTAGCAATGCTCCTAATCTAACCTGTTTATATGGGGTAGGATAAATTGATGTAACATGCATTAACGCATATTCTATTTCAGCATCTTCTAAAACAGTTATACTTTCAGAAATACTATTGATGTCATTCATTCCTGTACTAAGAATAACTGGCTTTCCAAATGATGCAATATGTTTTAGCAGTGGTATATTATTACATTCACCAGAACCTATCTTGTATGCACTAACTCCAATTTTTTCTAATCTGTTGGCAGCTGCTCTAGAAAATGGAGTATTGAGATAAATCATTCCTAATTCCTCTGTTAATTTTTTTAGTTCGGTTTCTTGTTCTTCATTAAAAGAACAACGCTCTACTATATTCCAAATTTGTTCACTTGTATTTCCTGGTATGACATCATTTTTTATCATTTCATCATCAATGATATGGCATTGAAATTTTACACATTCTGCTCCACTTGAATGTGCATCATTAATCATTTTCTTTGCCTTCTCAAACTCTCCATTATGATTAATACCAATTTCTGCAATTACAAATGGTTCGTAATCTTGACCTATGTATCTCTCTTCTATTTTGATTTTTTTTGCCAATTTTATTGATTTACTTGGTAACTGAAATTTAATTACTTCGAATTCATGACTAGTATTGGATTTAATATTAGTGATTAAAATCTAACTTAAAGATGAACATTAATTCAATTGCAAAATATGGTTATCTGGCATTATGCTATCATTATATCCGACCTAATGAAAATGATCCATTTCCTAGAATCCTTGGTACAAAAATCTCTGAATTCGAAGATCAAATTAAAATACTAAGAAAAAATTACCAAATGATTTCATTAGACGATGTATTGAAATTTTCTTATAAAAAATCAAAATTAAATAATGAAAAAAATAGTATGCTGATAACTTTTGATGATGGATTGTCTGATCATTTTAATGCAGCAAAAATATTACATGAGAACGAAGTAAAAGGAACATTTTTCATTCCTACTTGTATTTTGAAAGAAAAATTACCCGCAAATCCAATGATTATTCACTATTCAATTGCTTTATGTGGGCTTAAAAAATTTTTAAATGCATTTAAGAATGCATTAAAATTTTACAACCAAAATGAAAATGAATTTAGTTTATCATATGAAAAACAAAAGGATGATGTCTGGAAAAAAATTGATGAAATAAAATCAATTTTCAAGTATAAATTAGATTATCAATTATCAAGGAAATTACTATTACACATATATGAAAATCTACTCCTTTCTGACTTTCCTGATATTTTAAAAAAAATTCATCTAGATAAAGAACAAATTAAAGAAATGATCGAAATGGGACATTCTATTGGAGTACACACTCACACACATATTTCAGTTGCAGCAACAAATTTATCAAAATATGACTTCAATACTGAAATAATATTTCCTAAAAAATATCTTGAAAATGAATTTAATACTTCTGTGTACTCATTTAGTTATCCTTTTGGAGAACAAAAAGACTATCTTTCATCGATGAAACTACTTGATAAAACAAAAGAATACAAATTAGCATTTACGGTAGAAGAAATCATCAATTCTGAAAATACATCTCCTTTAGAGATAGGTCGTTATCAACCTCATAGTAATGATGATGTGATAACTTTACAGAACACCTTATCTAATATAATTAAAAAATGTAATTTATAATGAAATTAGCAATTTTTACTAGTAATGGCATCAGACATAAATTTGTCGCAAATACATTATCCAAAAATGTTGATGAAACTTTAGTAATTTGTGAGTCTAATCAGAATGATGCACTTGATGAAATAAACCAAACCTTATCTCCGATTGATGAACATTTCCATTTACGCTATACAACAGAAAAAAAAATATTCTCTGGTAATGACTACTTTGATAACAAAGTTATTCCTTTACTTTACAAAGAAGCAAATCTACAGTATACATATCAAGTTGTTAAAGATTTTAACCCTGATTTGATGATTGTTTTTGGTTCGTCTATAATTAAAGAACCACTTTTATCATTAAAACCAAATAGATTCATCAATCTACATTTGGGACTATCTCCATATTACCGTGGAAGTGGAACTAATTTTTGGCCATTTGTGAATAAAGAATTAGAATATATTGGCTCTACAATTTTACATTTAGATCCAGGAATTGATACAGGTGATATTATTACACATGTTAAACCTAAATTTGAAATTGATGATAATGTTCATACTGTAGGATGTAAAGTAATCAAATCAAGTGTAGACACGCTGATAAAAATCATTGAAATGGTAAACAATGAAAAAGAATTACAGCGAATTAAACAATGGTCTGTTCCAAATTCTAGATATTATAAAAATAGTGATTTTAATGAGGAAATATTGAAAACTTATCTTCAAAATTTAGAAAAAGGATTAGTAAAAAATTATCTTTCTTCACCAACTAATAATTTGAAATTAGTTAGCATAGATTAGTAGTGAGTACAATGAAAATTAAAACTGCATCTATTGTAACCGCAAGAACAAGTTCTAGACGATTACCTAACAAAACTGTAATGAAGATAAAAGATGATTTAAGATCAATAGATATTGTCATAGAACGAGCCAAAAAAATCGGTTTTCCTGTAATTCTTGCAACAAGTACTGATTCATCTGATGATGTATTGGCTGAAATTGCTAATCAACATCGGATTGAGGTTTTTAGAGGATCACTACTAAATAAAATAAAAAGATGGTATGACTGTTTTAATGAATATGAAATAGATTCTGCTTGTATAATTGAAGCTGATGATATTGCCTTTGACTATGAACTATACCAATCTGCAATGTTCAAATTAGAAAAAAGTAATTCTGATTTGATTATGTATCCTGAGGATATAGTTACTGGTCTTTTTTTACTAAATATTAAAAATATTGCAATAAAAAAATTATTCTCTCTAGTTCCAGATGAGAAAATTAATACTGATGTTGTAATCACCAAATTATTACAAAAAACTGATGTAAATGTTTCATATCTTGATGTTGAATCTTATGCAAAGGATAAAAAAATCCGATTAACACTCGATTACCCTGACGATTTAGATTTTTTCAAAGAATTATTTAAAAATATTGATATTTTATCTTCGGGAAAAACTATTATTGATTTTTGTCTTAAGAATAAATCTATAATGAAAATTAATTTCCATAAAAACAAAGATTATCTTGAAAACCAAAAAAAAATAGGTGGTAAAAATGACTCAAGATAAAGGTTGGAGATTCACCGGAAATGAGAGAAAGTACATTGAACAAGTACTAAGTAGTGGGTTTGGAGCTTCTGAATCTGGTACAATGAATGAGCGACTAGAAAAAAAATTTGCTGAAATTAATGGTCTAAAATATGCAATTACAGCAAATTCTGGTACATCTACTTTGCATATTGCACTTAATTCATTTGGTGTTGGGCCTGGTGATGAAGTAATCATCCCTGCATTAACCGTTGCAATGTGTGGGTTTTCTGTCTGGCAATGTGGCGCTGTACCTGTATATGCCGATGTTCTTCCAGATACATTTCTGATAAATCCTAAAGATGTTGAAGAAAAAATTACAAACAAAACTAAAGCTATCATGCCTGTTCACATGTATGGAAATATGTGTAACATGAATTCAATTATGGAAATTGCTAAAAAAAACAATCTCAGTGTCGTTGAAGATTGTGCTGAATGTCAATTATCTACTGATGATAAAGGGCAAATCGCAGGAACAATTGGAGATGTTGGAAGCTGGAGTTTTGAAAATTCAAAACATCTAACAACTGGTGATGGTGGAATTGTTGCAACTGATAACGAAATATTAGCCGCTAAAATGCGAAAGTTTGCATCAGTTGGTTTTAAAAATGTCAATGCAACTTCTGGAAAGGTAAGAATATCCAGAGATAATTTTCAAAACCCAAATTATGAAAGACATGATACATTAGCATATAACTATCGATTTCCAGAATTATGTGCTGCTGTAGGACTGGCACAATGTGAAAGAATTCAAGAATTTGTAAATCTTAGAATTCAAATGGCAGAATCTTACATGGAAATTCTAAAAAATTCTTCCCTTTTCATTCCTCAAAAAGTACAAGATGGTTATACTAACACATACTATACATTTGCAGCTAGGTTCTTGGGTGATGATTATGGAATATCTTGGTATGACTTTAGGAAAAAATACATGGAATTTGGTGGAGATGGAATATATGCTGCACATCAACTAGTTTACAACGAACCATGTTTTCGTGACAACAATATTGGATATGGAAATGCTCCAATATCAGAAAAATTACAAAAAGAACTAATGTTATTTACAACTAATCAAAGAAATGAAGATGAAAGAAAATATCAAACTATGGCACTTCAAAACACTTTAGATTATTTTAAATAATTGAAAGCAAATTGATTTTTTATGAAAGCTAATTTCAAAACTAAAAAAACTGACGAATCAAATTCAACAAATATAGAAACTACTGAAAATGACGAAGTGACTGAAGAAGAGTTTGAAGATTATATGAGTAAAATGGGCGCTGCAGGTTCGTTTATGGTTTTTCGTTCAACTGATAAAAAAGATGATGAGTTAGGCATTGATGAATTATAGTGTTCATTTTGGTGAAGTGAAATTTTGGATTCATTAGAATTTTCTTTAGATGAATTTACTTATTCATCATTACTTAATGAAAAAAAAAAGTCTGGGTTTGAAAATAAAACTTGGGATGAATGGTTTCAATATATTTTTGAATTCAAGCAAAAATCTCAACAAGAAAAAATGGAAAATGCAGCAAACAAATTTTTTTATGATAAGAATTTTGATCAATGGGTTAAAAATTTTGCAATAAATTTGAATGATATTTGGAAAGATGAACCTACAAAAAATTTACAACCAGATTCATCTGGTGGTAAGAATGAAGATTCTGCTATTGTATTAGGTGGAGGTCCTGCTATTAAGAAGTTTAATCACTTGGAAATTTTAGCAAAAAGTGATTACAAGGGTACAATAATTTGTACTGATAAAATTTTGGTTAACGCATTAAAAGCAGGCATTACTCCAGAAAAATTTCCAAAATTTTATGTTGTAACAATTGACACATTTGATGATATCTGGACTTTGTATGATGATGAGATCGTACGTAAATATGGTAAAAAAATTAATGGGATATTTTCTACATTAACTGATCCTCGTGCAATCAAAACAGCAAGAGAAAACAATATCAAAATCCACTGGGTACATCCTCTTTTTGATTATAGTGAAGGACAAAAATCATTTAATCATATTTCTGCTTTGATGGTAAGATCAAACGATGATTCAAAAGGATTGCCTGGAATTCAAACAGGTGGAAATGTTGGAACTTCTTGTTGGTTTGTTGGCTGGAAAATTTTAAAGTGTTCAACAATCTGTTTAATTGGAATAAATCATGGTTGGGAGAAAGAAGATCCATTAGAACTAATTCTAGCACATGGAAATAATCGTAAAATGCCTGATATCGATACAAAAAGTAACTTGTTCAAAAAACTTTTTCCAGAAATTTATAATCCTGAATTTAATACGTATTGTATTCTTGATCCTGTTTTTCAGTATTACAGCAATGCACTAAAAGAATTCATTTTACGTTCTCCTGATTGGGTAAAAACAATCAATTCCACAGAAAGTGGATCAATTTTTGGAGAGCGTGTAACATGCCAAAAATTTACTGAATTCTTGAGTAATCATTAATAATTTATACCATTATTCAATGGAGTTATTTTAAATACTGTTCTTAGAATTATTTTGTATGAAAGTATTGCTTGTTGTTCCTGAAATACGATTAAATGACAAACCGTTTGAATTTCCATTTTGGAGTGGTATACTTGCATCAATTGTTGAAAACAAAGGTGGTGATGTAGCTATTCTTGATCTTAATGCATTAAGAATGAATTATGGTGGTGGAAATGTTCCTACTGATATCATAAAAGAACAAATCTCATCAGAAAATTGGGATTTAATTGGTGTTGGTGGATTGACAACTACGTATAAAAGATTAAAACAATTGGTACCACTAATTCATAAAATAAGTCCAAATTCAATTTTAATTGCAGGTGGTGGTTGGTGTAGCTATAATCCTGACGAAATACTAGAATTAATTCCTGAAATTAATATGATATGTATTGGTGAAGGAGAAGAAACATTCTCTGAAGTCTATGATGAAATAAAGAATAAAACATTAAATTTTGAAAGAATAAAAGGTTTGTGCATAAATGACAATGGAAATTACAAATTTACAGAGCCTCGTGCTTTAATCTCTGATTTAGATTCTGTTCCAATACCTCATTATGATCTATTTGAAACTGACATCTACTTCAAGTATTCATCATATCCATATTCAAGAGAATCATTCAATTCAAAACGAAGAGCATCTGCAGTATGGGAACGTGGATGTCCTCGAGGTTGTACTTTTTGTTCTCATAATGGAATGTCTAGAATAGATTTACAAAATATTTATGGAAAAGGTGATAGGCAAAAAGGTGAAATTATTGTTAAAGAAGTAGATAAAACAAATAAAACATTTCAAATGCCTGCAAGATGGCCTACCGCTGAATATGCAGTTAATAATGTTAAATTACTAAAGGAAAAATTCGACATAGATTTCATTACAATTGAAGATGAAAATATGACCAGCAATCTGAAATGGACCAGAGAATTTTGTGAATTATATATTAAAGAAGGTTTGAATGAAACCGTCAAATGGGGAACTCTAGGCGATGCACCTAGCGTAGCTGTAAAACCTGAAATATTAAAAATCATGAAAGATGCTGGATGCACATACATATCATTTGGATTTGAATCTGCATCAAATAAAGTACTAAATGAAGATATCCAAAAAGGTCAAACCCGTAAGCATTTAGAGACCACAATTAACGAAATAAGAAAAGTTGGATTAAGACCACTAGCCACATTTATGATTGGAAATCCAAATGAAGATATCAATGATTTAATGGAAACTTTGGAATTTTGGTTGGAGTTTAACATAGAAGTTGATCCTTTCATATGTACTCCCTATGTAGGAAGTCCAATTTTTTATAATAACAAGGATCGTATCTTAGAACAATACGATGAAAGATTGAAACTAGCAAAAAATAATCCAAAAATTGATCAAAAAACAATAAAAAAATGGAAATTAGCCGCGTTAGATAGATTCATGACAGAATGTGGTGATGCAACTGCTTATACTGCAACTGTGAGTAAATATTTCACAATTTCTGAATTATATGCAATTAAAAGATTCATGTATACTAAAGACCCAGAACGATTATTGCGTATGGCGCATGAACGATTTGAACAAACCGGTCAGAAACAGTGGATGCATGACAAAAAATGGAAAAAGTACTGTGCAATATGTAAGGCTAATGACGAAATATTTCCAAGTATAGAAATTACAAAAAATTAAATTTTTGATCTATTTTCTCTAACAACACTTACAAGTGAAAATAAAAGAACTGCTGTCAAAATTAAAATCACACCTATTAGAACAGTACTTCCAGCAATTAATGTAAGATTTGTATTTAGTCTTCCAACTTCAGAATAGAATTGTACAGACCAGTACGTAAAGACTCCGCCCATAATAAGAAAGAAAATTGATGGAATCCCGTAAAATTTCAATGGATGTTCAATAGATGTATATTTTATTGTAGCAATCAAGACTGATGCACCATGACTTACAGGATTATGTGTTGATGTTTCACCCGAATAAAGAATCTCAATCGGAACTTCGGTAATTGATAATCCTAAACTACTAGCTTTAATTAAAATCTCAGTTGAAATTCCCATTCCAAGATCTAATGGTTTCATTTGATTTAGCACATTTTTATTGTAAGCTCTAAAACCACTTTGTGAGTCAGTAATTTTATTTTTTATTGATGAATTTGTTACATGTGTAATAATTTTTATTCCAACTTTTCTATATCCTGGAACATTATTTTTTGAATCCAAAAACCTTGAACCAATTGAGATATCCGATTTTCCATCAATAATAGGTGCAATAACTGTCTCAATATCATCAATTTTATGTTGACCATCTGAATCAAAAGTAACGAGTATGTCGCTACCAATTTCTTGACTCTTTTTAAAAATTGAATTTATTGCTGCACCGTATCCCATATTTTTTTCATGTTTTACAACTTCCACATTCAAATTTTCCAAAATTTCATATGTTGAATCAGTTGATCCATCATCACAAACAATTATTGATTCATATTTTTTTTTCAATTCATTAATGATCTTACCAATATTTTCTTCTTCATTAAATGTTGGTAATCCAATTGTTATTTTCATTGATTTAATTTTTCTCGTCAGATATAAAATCTATCTGATAAATTATACTAACCCAATCATAATTTACTTTTAATAAAATCAATAGAACTCACTGGTGAAGGATCAACATTTTTCATAATTGCTGTATATATTGTTGAATAATCAAGAGTATAAATCAAATTTATAATTTTTGATAAAATATTTCCTTCAATAGATTTTATCATTTTATACTCGATATTTTTTATTTTAAAAAATTCTTCTAATATTTTCCATCTTTCAATCGTTTTATAATTATCATCTATGCCTTGTATTAGTATTGGTTTTACATTAGACTTCTTTTCCCATGCCACAATTCCATTATGACATGATTCAATAACATCTTCTACCATTGCATGTGTTTTAGAATTTTCTTGAAGAGAATTCTTGTATCGAATTGCTGATGCCTTTAATCCTGCTGGATAGTAAATACAAACAACATCTGTCACAAATTTTGCAATGTCTAATGAAATATTTTCAGTTAGATTTTCTGAAAATATTTTTTGTTTAGTTTGTTCTAATGATGAAATTGCATCTAATATCTCATTTTGTCTTATAGGTAATATTGGTTCTAAAATGTTTAATATTGAAAACAAAAACTTTGGAAATGATGCCCTTGGTGAATGAACCATAGGGATTTTTTGATAGATGATTTCATTTTCTTTGCATAAATTTTCTAATTTTCCTCCAGATGAAAAACCTATAGTTGTACATTCAGTTTTTTTTGCGTTTCTTAAAATTTCTAATGTTTCTGCTGTGTTACCTGAAACACTAGTTGCTATTACTAGTGTTTTTGAATCAACAGTTTTTGGTAAAAGATATCCCTTTGAAAGACTAACATGTATATTTTTTTTAGATAGAATTGCCTCTATAGTATCTCCAATTGATCCTGAACCGCCCATTCCTCCAAATACTACATGATCGATGTCTTTGACATCAATTTTTTTGAATTCTTCTTCAAAAGATTGTCTAGCTATATTTGGCCAATCATCGTATGTCTTAAACATTTGTTTCTTATCGATTTTTATTAAATCATTTAATTCCATTCCTGAACATTTCATCACTAATATTTTAAAATACTTAACTACAAATTGATAATATTAAAAAATAATATACGCCTAATTTCTTGAATTACTATGACTCTAAAAACTGTAGAATGGAAAGATAATTCCGTTATAATGATTGATCAAACCAAATTACCAAATATTCTTGAATATGTAACTTACACTGATTATAATCAAGTTG
>MDTE01095305.1_pt1 | contig 17734 bp, 15 predicted proteins | sample 811231 | NCBI WGS metagenome assembly MDTE01 (sample SAMN05326651, study PRJNA326480) | marine metagenome | isolation source: seawater | place: Indian Ocean: Red Sea | collected 2010 | reverse complement strand
GTTCTTTGGGGTGTAGCAGAACACTTGCCACCCGCAATCGTCGCACTGTTGATTTGAGAATTTCGATCGGTCTTTCGCCCTATCTCTTGGGGGGTTCTTGTCGGGCTCGCTGGGGACAGGAAGTGAAAGAAAGAAAGCTCTTAAGCTTTTGTAATTGCGGTGAAAAAAACAAACAGAAAAGAATCGTCAAGAGGGGGTATTGCGCAGTTTTTCCGTGGCTTCTACTGTCTCTCTCGAACGTTGGTTCGCTCTTTTTCAACCAGGAACCGTGACGGGGCCGAACGGCCGCGGAGGACACGAAGGGTTCGCCCTTCGGAGAGACCGCGGAAGCGAGGTCCCACAAGAAAAGCCCAAGAGGGGATCGGGCCTTTGTGGAAGGGAAACCGGAAGCAGACGGCAACGGTCGAGACGTAGAGTAAGACCCTGTAGGCGCAGGGGAGTGGCATGGACCTTCGGGTCCCCGTTCGAAGCGGAGCTGCTCTCGGAAACGCCATGAGGGGACGGGTACTTCAGAAATGGAGTAGCTGCCTGCGACTCGGGAGTAACCCTGTAGGGCGAGAATCCCATGAGTGTTACCCGGTGCAATACCCGGGGACGGCATGGACCGGAGTAAACCATCAAGGTCGTGAGAAACGGCGAAGGTGGAACGAAGCGGGCGAGGTAAACCCGCGGTTGGTAGACGGTCTTTGCTTGATGCGCTGGAGGGACGAGAGACCTCAGGAGAGGAACCCGGAAGGGAGTCGGCACTTCGAGAGCTGGCAACTGAAAAGGGTCGGGCGAAAGGTCCGAGTGCTCTGAGAGAGAGGTGAAGTTCATGAGGGGAGATGTTCGGAGTTGGCAACAGCCTCGGCAACCTTCGGTAGGAAAGCGACAAGAGCCACGTCGAGAGGCGAAAGGCTGAAGTCGAGGTAACGAACCAATACGTTGCTACTGCCGGGGGATACACCCTGTAGGACCCAGCAACTCTGAGAGAGTGGCGCTGCCAGGTGACTGGTGGGGCCGGATCTTCGAAGTCGGCACGCAGCCGGCGCGAAGTAGACAGGCAGCGGGCCTTCGGGGCCGCGGTCGAGAAGCTTCGACTCGAGAGACTCTGTAGAGGCAAGTCACGGGTTGGAAGGCGAAGTGGTCCGGCGGGACCGCGAAGGTTTCCAGCGCTCGTCCTTCGGGGCGAGACCCTCATCCTGGGGGGCCCGGAGCTTCGGCTGCGGGAGTCGAGAGAGAATTAGCGTTCACTAATCAGCCGGTGTCCCGAAAGGGGCGCCGGCTGATTTCGTTCTGGGTTCTGGGCCACCCGCAGAACGCGCACCATCCCATCTCGATGGGGGCCAACAGGCTACAGTTGCATGGATGCCTGCCCGTCATCAGCACTACGGTTGGCTGGTCTCGCCCTACTCGGCGAAGACCCGCGCCTATCTAAGCTGGAAGGGCATCCCCTTCGACGACATCGCGCCCAGCGCTTTGCGCATGTACTTCTCCATCCGAAAAGCGGTGGGGAAGGTGATCATGCCGACGGTCCGCACGCCCGGTGGCTCCTGGCTCCAAGACACCAGCGACATCATCGACGCCTTGGAGTTGGAGTTTCCGTCACCATCGACGGTTCCTCCCGGCCCTCGCCAACGCCTAGCCAGCTTGTTACTCGAGCTGCACGGAGACGAGTGGCTCCCCATCCTCGGGATGCACACTCGCTGGACCATCCCCGCCAACGAGCAGTTCGCACGGGCAGAGTTCGGGCGCTACGGCTTCCCGTGGCTTCCGGGCCCGCTCCAGCAACGCATGGCCAAGCCCATGGCCGACAAGATGGCCAGCTATCTTCCCGTCCTCGGGGTGTCGGCCGAGACCGCCCCCGGGATCGAAGCCTTTGGTCGCAGCCTCATCCACCAACTCGACACTCACCTGAGCGAGCACCCCTATCTCATGGGGGGGCGGCCCTGCCTGGGTGACCTCTCCTTGTTCGGCCCACTCTGGGCCCACGTCTACCGTGATCCGGGCAGCCGCCACTGGTTTGATGAAGCTCCTGCGGTTGAGCAGTGGTTCGAGAGATTACTCAGCCCCGACCCATCGCAGCGTGGACAGTTCTTGCCCGACGACGACGTCCCCGACTCTCTCACGCCCCTGTTCCACACCCTGTTTGCTGAACAGTTTCCGTTTGTCGAGAAGCTCGTCGATGCCATCGATGGATATTGCGAAGCCCACCCGGGGGCGACGAGAGTCCCTAGGAGCTTGGGCAACCATGAATTCACCATTGGGGGGCACACAGGAACGCGCCGGCTCATCACCTTCAGTCAGTGGATGGCCCAGCGGCCCTTAGACCTCTATGGGAGTCTCGACTCCGACCAGCGTGCCTCTGTGGATGAGTGGCTCCGACACATCGGTGCACTGGAGCCAATGCAGCTCAAGATCAGCAATCCATTTGTTCGTCGGGAGTTCACCATGGGCCTCAGGGCCCCGGCTGGCAGCTAGGGAGAGAGTGACTACCGGCCGCCGGGGAAGTCCCGCCCCATGACAGTCTTGCGCTCATCAGCAGCCGCTCGCTGAATCGCGTCGTCACAGAGCCCCCGGACCAGATCGGACAGCGCCTCATTGACGCTTGCCGAGGTGTTCATGCCCGACCTCGCCTTGATGTAGGCCTTCATCTTGGAGACGACCACCAACACATCGTGGGGCACCTCGGGGCCATCGTTGAGTTCAACGGCAGAGGAGCCCGGGGTGTTCAGACGATCCACCAGCTCAGCATTGCGGGATCGGTCTCCCAGGAACGACTCGATCGCTCGGGCCGAAGGGCTGCTCGTCGAAGCGCCAGCAACACGCCGCCGGACGCCGCCGTCGCTGGCAGACGCCGCAGAGGGAGACAGTTCTTCTGTCACGGGCGCTGCTGCTGGCCGCATGGGAGCAGGTTCCGGGCTGAGTTCTGAACGACCGGGGGACCGACGCTCCTCCGCCCATGGATCGCGGTGACCCATCGTCGGCACATGGGCGCCCCAGCAGGCCATAGAACAAAACACCAAGCCTGTTCGCTTGCGATTGCAGGTGGAGACGCTGCAGACAAAGTAATCTTGCTTGAATCCAATGGGGTCCTTGCAGGAACTGCAGCGTCGCCAAAAAGTGGGCTCGTCAGTCATGAGCGCCATACTACCCCGGAGTCGAGATGTGCACCCTGCTGGTAGCGGTTGACCTCTGGGAAGGCCACCCCCTCGTCGTCGCGGCGAATCGTGACGAGCGACTCGACCGGGCCTCGGGGCCCCCACGGGCTGGGCACGCCGGCCCTCGTAAGACGTTTTCGCCAGTAGATCTGGAAGCAGGAGGGACCTGGTGGGGCGTCAACGACAGCGGCTTACTAGCAGCAATCACGAACCGCTTCGTACCGGGCCCCCATCCCGGCGGGATCGACTCAGAACGGAGATCTCGAGGCCTCCTGGTCGAAGATGCCCTGAGCCACAGAAGTGCCGAAGGGGCCGTCGAATTCATTGCCAACCAGCCCGGTGATCGCCACAACCCATTTCACTTGGTGATCGCCGACGCGAGAGATGCGTGGTTGGTCTGGAGCGATGGACGAGAACTCACCCGGCGACGACTCGAGAGGGGCTGGCATGTCCTAACCGAGCGGAGTCTGGGCGCCGCCCCCAGCGGCCGAGAGGACGCTCTGGCAGATCTGAGGGACACAATCACGCGATCGACAACTCCTCCGCTGGACCTGCTGGAGTCGGAGCTGAAGCGCCATGCGGACTTCGGCTTCGACAGCACCTGTGTCCACGTGGAGGCCAACAACTACGGGACCCGCAGCTCACTGGTCTTGCGCTACGACGGAGAGCAACCCACGCTCATGAGATACGCAAACGGACCGCCGTGCCAGACCGACTTTGTGGACCTGAGCCTGGAAATGACTCAGTCGCTTCGGTGGGGTGACCAGAGCGTGGCGAAATAGCCCATCAAGTAGTTGTAGTTTGCGCCCTTGTGGGTGGACCTTCGGAGCATCCCCTTGAGGAGTCGTTCGTTAAAGGGAAACGTGGCTCGGGCGCTCCCTGAGGACCGGCCGCGCAAGGCGGCGAGCGGCCCTTCCTTCAAGACCGTCTTCACCCGGGTCATGGACTTGGGGTGGCGCTGCCAGGGACCCGCTACCACCAGGTGGCCCGTCGGCGCGCAAACTCGCTCTGCCTCCGTGAGGAGCGCTTCCGCGAACGGCACCAGGTGCAACACACTGGCCACCATCACGACGTCGAAGCTACCGCTCTCAAACGGCAGATCCCTTCCATCCCCGTGGACCGAAGTCACCTGAACTCCGAGAGACTCCGCGTGCTCCTGGAGGGTGTCCAGGAGCTGGGCCCCTGGCTCTACTACCGTCACATCGAAGCCACGAGTGGCCAGGGGGAGGGCGAGGCAACCCGCACCCCCGCCCACGTCCAAGAGACGTCCTGCACGGACGGGCAAGGTATCGAGGACAAGATCGAGCCGCGCAGCATGAAACAATCGCTCTGCACGACTGCCGCTCCGCATGGCTTCGTAGTAGTCGTAGGGGTCGACAAACTCCTCCACAGCGGGGGAGATGGGAGGACCGCCCGATGGGCTCTCGCTGGAGTTCATCATCGTCATTGACCCGAGCCGCTAGGCTCCGAAGACTGCTCAGACCCAGCTTTTCCGGGCCTTGGCCAGCGAGCCTCAGGCAGGCCCAAGTCAACCCGGAGTCGCTCGTGCCCCTCTCCAGCCTGGGACCAGTACTTCGTTCGTGTGCTGCCCAACAGGCTGCCCTCCTCACCCGAGGAACGGGCCCACTTCACCAGACGATGTGGTGCATCCACCTCAACCCACCAAGTCTGGGTCGTTCCGTCCACAGAGGCCGTATAGCGCTCGCAGGAGAAGCTGCCGAGCGGGACCTCGACCACCTCGGGGGCGGCTGTGCGGGAGAGCGTCGCCGTACGCCACTCAAGGGAACGATGGGCGAGGCGACTATCCAATAGACTGGGCAACCAGGGCACCTCACGTTGTTCACCCGGCTGGAGCAGATCCCCCACGAGACCGCGCACGAGCAAGGGCATCGCATCGGCGAAGACAGCCCCGCGCGGGACATCGGCCTGCTCGTTGAGGTCTGCCTCGCCATCGAAGTAGCTGTGGAGCGTTCGATGGAGCCGGGCTCCCCGCAGGAGTAGCTGGTCGTACACATGCCCACACCACTCCTGGACCGAGAGGCTGACCTTGGTCGGCTGCCCCCTAGGTTGCCCGCCGTCGAGTCGGAGGAAGCTGCTGGTCATGGCGTTGTAGTCGTAGAGCCCTGTCTGAAAGTCCCGCACCTCGTTGAGTTTGATGACGGGGAACTCATCGTCGTGCCCACCATCCGACTTGACGCGCGTTTGGTCTGTAAACGTCTCGGTCACAAAGATGAGCACCGCCTCCCCCTGACGCTTCTCTCCGTATCGGGGCTGCACCAGCGCGTAGGTATCAATCTCGGCCTGACCATCGCCCCAATGATCCCAAAAGCCCGCTGGCGCCTGTGACACCCCCGCAGAGGGTGGAGCTGCCTCGACACCAGCTCCGGAGCTACAGGCCCAGACCCCGACGACCACGAGGAATGCCCATGCCCATGGGAGCGGCGGTAACAGGGAGCGCTTCTTCATCATGTCCCCTTCCCTACTCGATCTGTTCGAGGAACGCGACCAGGGATTCCACCTGTTGGTCGCTCAAGTGGCTGGTGGTTCCGTGGAGGTCCAGCGCGTTGCGCTCCACGAGCACCTCGCGCAACGTCTCAGCCGAGCCATCGTGCAGGTAGGGGCTAGAGGCCCAGAGACCGCGCAGTGTGGGCGTATCAATACCGTCCAGCGTGTCGCCAAGGCGCAAGCCCGAGCCTTCAGAGAGTGTGCCCACGTCATGCAGCAGAGGAGCGCCTGAGTCTAGCCAGGCGGAGTCCGTATATTCGGGCGGCGGGTGGCACTCGGCACAGCCTGTGTCCAGCGAGAGAAAGAGTTGCTGACCAGCCTGCGCCTCATCGGTCAGCTCGCCCTGGTCGTCACGGAACGGCGAGGCAGGAACCGCCTGCAAGCTCGTGATGTAAGCAGCCAGGGCATCTAGCTCGACACTGCGGCCGGCCTTCGCCACACCCAGCGGCCCACGTGTCTCCGCCCAGTCGTTGTCCGAGAGGAAGCCCCGACCCGCCATAGCGCTACGAATGTCCTCCTCGAAGTCCTGGAGTTCATCGAAGTTAGCCGACCAGTGCAGGGGCCCGTGGCCCAAGCCCGCACGACCCAACAACGACGAGGTGTTGCGCAAGCCCTCGCCCCGATCGGTGAAGTCCCAGGTGCGCCCGTCGTGGTCTCCGTCCAGGTGACAGGAGGCACACGAGAGGTAGCTGTCGTTGCTCATGCGCACATCTGCCGCCCTGTGAAACACCTGTTTCCCCAGCAAGACCTGATCGTCCAGCACCTCGGCAAGCTCTCCCAACAGGTCCACATGCTGACGCAAGGCTGGAGCCGCCAGGAAGTCGCCCAGTGGATACCGCACCAGCTCACGAGACAGCCCCGCGCTCACCCACAGGCCCGACCCGTCCGGCTCGACCCAGACGCCGTCCACTCCCCGCCCGATGTCCTGGAAAGACCCCGCCGTCTGAAGCGTCCAGGGGTCCAGGATCTCCACCGACTCAGAGCCCAAGGTCGCAACGAACAACCACTCTCCGCGCGGTGTGAACGCCGCAGCAACGGCCAGGTCCCGATTGTCGAAGAGCTTGCGTGGCGGTAGCTCTACGCCGAAGTCCTCGTCCAACAACGAAGCCCGGCTCATCACCGCACGAGTTGTCGTCTCATGGGTCATGGCCAGCCCATCGAGGAACTCTCCGCGCTCCGTGTTGGCCTGGAGGGATGGGAAGACCGCCACGCGACCGTCGGGAGAGACAGCCACTTGCTGCAAGTAGGACGGAACTCCCCGTGACGTCGTGTCGCTATCGGGGCCCGGGTCATAGGCCAGCGAGTGCTCCGAGTACACTTCGCCGTCCGTGGAGATTCGAGCCCACGAAGCGGAATCGTCCGCGCTTCGGTGACGGGACACCAACACCTGCGACCCGACCAGAGCCAGGCCCCGAGGATCGACGAGCCCCCCGTGGGTCCAGCCCATGACCCAGTCGTCACCTGAGCGATCGTATCGACGAAGCTCTCCACGTCCCTGAAGCGCTACGTACAATTTCTGACCGTCCGGTGAGACGACAGCTCCGCTCGGCTGACTGCCATGAGGCAACTGGATCCTGTCCCATGATGGGAACTCAGACTCTGCAGCCCCGGACGTATCGAAGACATCCACCCGGGACTCAACGGGGCAAGCGACTGCGAGCACCGGAGCGCTCGCTGCATGCGCAAGGACCGTCGGCTCCGCGCAGGTATCCAGGTGCGTCAGGAGCTGCGCTCGGCCGACGTCCAGGACCGCAACCCGATCGAAATCGGGCATCACCGCAAACAAGATCGAGCCGGTCTCGTCACCTGCGAGCCGGCCAGCCGAACGCGGTCGTGTCTCCATGACAGAGTAGTGCACTAACACCGAACGGGCCGCCGTAGCCGTGCGTCCATCGGCGCCTACAACGGTCAGTACCGCCGTGTAGTGCCCCGGCTGAGTGTAGGTGTGGAGCGTCCTGGCGACTGCCGAGACGTCCGACTCCGCTCCATCTCCAAACACCCAGTGGTAGGACGCGGCACCCTCCGAGCCGGTCGCGTCGAACACGACCTCCGAGCCGACCTCTACAGTGACCGCCGAGCCCGGAACGGCGATGAGTTCACTGGGAACCGAGTCGCCACCGCAGCCGATCAAGGCGATGAACAAGAAGCACCAGCGCCACACTCAAGGCACCTCCACCTCAGCACCGGTGGAGAACCGGAAAGTGAGCTCGTCCTCTGTGGGATTTCCGTTGAAGTCGACGATGCCTCCCGCGGGAATCGTCACGACGTAGGTCGTGTCGTCCTGCAGCCGCTCCTCCGGTGAAAAGTTGACGATGTTCTCCTGGCCCGTGAAGAGTCCCGGCACAGCCTGTCCCGAAGCATCCGCCACCCGGAAGGACCCCTCGAAAACGCTCGCGAAGTCCACCATCTCGTCAAAGGAGAGGCCAATCCGAGTGCCGGTCCCCTGAAAGATGTCGCCATCTGCAGGGCTGTGCAGCTCGACCCTCGGCCCCCTCACGTCCGGCTCCTCGAGGTACGGCACCACCGCGCTTGCCTGGCCCGGCTCCGCTCCCTTGTCGACGGCCAACACCATCACGTTGCCCACCGGTGTCACGGTGTCGAGATCACCTTCGAGTTGACCACGCCCCACCTCCACTGCGGCCGCAATGTCGGTAGCGTCGAACACCGAGGCGAAGTTGGAGTCGCCCACGAACAGATGGTCTTGGTGCCGGAAGACGTAGCCACCGTTGCCATCGGCGTTGTGGAAGTCGCCCGCGAAGACCGGGAAGGTCGGCTCCGACAGATCGTAAGCAATGAAGCCTCCCCCACTCTCCTTGCGAGCAAAGAGCCCATAGCGACCGCCAATGTTGGCGAAGTAGTAGTCCCGCTGGATACCCTCGCGATCGCTGACCAAGAACTCCCCACCGGGCAACAAGTCGAGCGTCTCCGGCTCCGAGATATCGAGCAACAAGGTCCTCGCACCTTCAGCAGTCGAAACCATGGCGAGATTCCCCACCGCGTGGACCGCCCCCACACGCAGCGGCGGGGTGAAGATGTGTTGCGAAGACAATATCGGCGCGGCGGGGTCCGAGGCGTCCACTATCCAGACGCCATTGTCAGCACCGGCGACATAGATGGTCGTGCCCTGCCAGAACACAGACAGAGTCACCCGGGCGTAGGCGTCTGGGTACAGATAGCCTGGAAGTCGCAGGTCAGAGATGTGCGTTGGAGCCGCCGGATCGGTCAGGTCCCAGATCTGCAGACCCCCGACAATCTCATCCTCGTAGAGGCCCCCGTGGTGATTGACAGCGACATACGTTCTTCCATCGATGCGCGCGAAGCCCATATTGTGCGACTCGCGGATGCCCGTGTTGAACGTCTCTCCCACCTTCACCGGTGCGCAGGGATCATCGAACTCAAACAGCGAGATGCCTCCATGTGAGTGCTCCGGCGCCCACGGCAGAATGAGGTACCCATCGTGCATGGTGACGAAGTTGTGGTGGTCATAGTCCTCTTCGCCACCGTCCAAGTAAGAACAGTGCGACCAAAGCTCGCCCTCCCCAAAAGAACGGGTAGGGCCACCCGGACCGGACAGGGGGCCCCAGGCATCAGGCTCGGGCCACGAGTGGGGCTGTGGGCCACAAGCCGAGACCAGCGCCGCCACGAGTATCCAGAGACTTGCAGAGCGCATGGTGAGGACCTCAAGTGGAAGTTCAACGGTGCCCTCCAAGCCAAGCCGGGAGGAGAAGCGGCGCCATCCTTCCGACCGAAGGGGTGCGCGTCAAGGTGTTGGTTGGTGCGATGATGCGGTCATGGGCAAGTTCAAATCAGCCAAGAGACCTGCTGTGCCCCAGTCACAACAAGGACTGAGCCGAAGAGAAGCTGTGCACGGGCTCTGTGTTGTCACGGGGGCCGCAGGGGCCCTGTGCCTGAATGCCACGAGTTCTGGCTGCAAGAAAGAAGAGCCTCCCACAGGGCCAGACATGCCCCTGCCACCTGCCCCCGAACCCGCTCGGGACAACTTGGGTTCACAAGCACGCACGAGGGGGCTCGAGTCCCTTCGAGCAGCCATCGACTTCTTGTGGCGACAGCAGGCCGACGATGGGGGCATCCCCAGCCGTGTCTACGAGGTGCTGAAGAGCGGCCAGTCGACCACGCCTCTTGTTCTGCTGACCCTGCTCCAGGTGCCCGCCGAGGTCGTTCCCATCGATGAAGCCCGAGCCAACCGAGCCATGGACAATCTCCTGCGACGCCTTGATCGCCGAGGAGCCATTGGTTTCGAGCGCGAGATCCCTGACTACCCCTGCTACGCCACGTCGATGGCGCTCTCTTGCGCTGCCACAATGCAACGCGCCCAGTGGAAACAGAACTGGGCTCCCGCCATCGCCTGGCTGGAGAGCCAACAGTTCAAGGCCGAGCGAGGCTGGGACGGTCACCCTGCTCTGGGCGGATGGGGGATGGGTAGCGAGGCTCCGAGGGTGCCACCCGAGCCCGGGCATGTGGATCTGTCCATGACGCGACGCTGTCTAGAGGCTCTCCACTCCTGTGGCTACGAACGCGACAGCAGCGCATTCCTTCTCGCCCGGGACTTCGTACTGCGCTGCCAGGGGCCCCGCGGAGGCTTCATCTACAGCCCAGTCCTAGCCCGACTGAACAAGGGCGAGAAATTGGATGGGACCCCCATGGGCTATGGATCAGCCACCACAGATGGGCTCCTTGCCCTCCTGGCTCTCGGCTACCCACCGAACCATCCGGAGGTCCTGCGCGGTGTCGAGGTGCTGCGAACCATGCACCAACCCCACGAGAATCCCGGTATTGGACGCAAGATTTTTCAGGCCTTCCGCGAGGCCCTCAAGGGCTACTATAGAGCAGGAGCGAGCTGTGTCTTTCACATCCTGGGAGGGCCCGTCGGCTGGCGCGATGCCATGGTCACCGCCATTGCGGACGAGCAACGGAGCGATGGTAGTTGGCTCAACAAGAACAGACTCCAGAATGAGGACGACCCACTCGTGGCAACAACCCACTCAGTCCTAGCGCTCAGCAAGGCCCTGTCCGGGGGTGGCGGGTGATCGGCGACGTCCTTCGAACCGTGGCCAGCTTGCGCCCCCTACGGCTCATGGTGACCTCGATCACCGCCGGCTTTCTGGCCACTGGGACACTGGGCTGTACGCCCCCCCCCGAGGCCCCCGAGGACCTCTCCGAGTTGAACCGCTACATGTACCGGGAGTGGGACGCGGAGGACCCCGAGGTCTTGGAGGCCGGAATTACCAACCTGGATGAGTTCGTCCAGGCCATGGATTTCGACGGAGAACTCGGAGATCGAGCCTCGGCCCCCACAGGGCTCGAGGAGGAGGATGTCATCGAGGTTGAGCGTCCGGCTGGTCGCTCTCTATTGGACACCGTCAACGTGGCTCTGGCCTATCACAGCCCGTGGCCCATCACCGACCACGCCGCCCTCATCATTCGCGAGGACCAGGCGCCCGCTCAACCCTCCGCCCCCGAATACACCCGTTACTTTCTCAACGTGGATGATCCCACATGTTTCGTCACTCAGGACTGCGACATGCTGCAGACCTCAGCCGATGTAATCCGTCAAAATCCGCTGATGTCGGTCCATATGTCGTTCTTCAAGAGCTTCCGCTGGACCGAGATCAGCGAGACCGACACCCAGGAAGCGAGGCGGGCCATCGTCGCCCGCTCCTGGATGGCTGACTCGTTCGAATCGGAAACGCCAGGGACTGTGCTCTGGCAGTCCTACGCCATCGACATCTGGATGGAGAACTCCGATGACACGGTCCACCGCTACCAGGTCATGTGGTCCGAGACCGAGATCCCCGGCATCACAGATCCAGACATCATCCGTGGGACCCTTCGGCTCAGCATGGACGACACCTTCGAAGCCGAAGACGCGGTGATTGCAGACTCGCGCCAGCGCTGACTCGTTCCCCCGTGTCCGGGACTCGAGCGAACTCCAGCGCTCAGGCAGTGGGCAGCACCTCGAAGCTCTGCGGTTCCCCCGAAGCTTCGTCCCAGGTCACAGCCACTTCGACCACACGAGCCTCTTGAGGTCCCTCTCGGGCCCACTCGACCAACCGATCTAGTTGCCCCCGCGGCCCCTCCGCGACGGCCTCTACGCGCCCGTCCCTCAGGTTGCGGACCCAGCCCACGAGACCGAGGGCCTCGGCCTGCTGACGAGTACTCGCCCGATACCAGACACCCTGAACTCGACCGCTGATCAAGAGATGGGCGCGCTGCATCACAAGAGTGTATCCGGTGGAGTTCCTTCCAGCCCAGGCTGTGCAAGCCTAGGTTTCCCGCACCGATGCGGACGCCACCGTGGCCGAGAAGACCCCGAGCTAGACCGCAGCACCCAGCAATGCGCTGAGAGCATCCAGGGCCGCGTCTTGCGGCACGCCCGAGGTAACCACCCGGTGATCCGCCAGCTGATACAAAGGTTCACGGCCCTTCAGGATGGCTCGGAGCTCAGACATCGCGTCCCCGCGATTGCTGATGGGCCGGCGATCTCCCTGCGCCACCACCCGAGCCATGTGGTCCTCGGGGCGCGCCTGCAGCCACACTGTGGTGCAACTGCGGCGGGCCAACTCAAACGCATCCGAGTTTTGGACCACACCACCGGACAAGGCGACCACGAGAGACCTGCTCTGACCGACAAGCTCGGTGAGACACTGCAGCTCCAGTCGACGGTAGTAGCTCTCACCATGCAGAGAGAAGATCTCCGCGAGATTCAGGCCGGCCGTCTCCTCGATCACCTCATCCAACTCCACGAAAGGGAGCCCCTTCCGAGCCGCAGCCTGGCGACCAAGAGTCGTCTTTCCTGCGCCACGCAGCCCCAACAGCGCAACGATGACAGCATCCTCACCTCCGCCCTCGCCCCCCTCATCTACCAGGAGCGACAGCGACATCTCGAGAGCACGGGCGACCGCGGCTAAGCGCCCGATCGCGATGTTGGCGCGGCCAGCTTCCAATTGGGACACGAAGCGCGGGCTAAGCGAAGAGCGCGCGGCAAGTTCCTTGGCCGTGATGCCCAAGTCAGCCCGCCGTGCGCGCACGCGCCGACCGATTCGACTCAACAGGACATTGGTTTCGACCTCACCCATGATGGTGCAATATATTGCCTCTATTTCCACAAGAGAAGCATTATCTTGCAATTTCGTTCGCAACTCTCTATGTTCGGCCGACCATGGGCACACCTACCGACACTGCACCTCCAACGATCAACTTCCAGACTCACCCGGATCGCTACAGACACCTCCGGCTGGAATTGGACGGGCCTGTCGCTCGACTGGCGCTGAACATCCAAGAAGAGGGGCTCCGAGATGGCTACGTCCTGAAGCTCAACTCCTACGACCTGGGAGTCGACATCGAGCTCGCCGATGCCGTCCAACGCCTGCGATTCGAACACCCAGAGGTCAAGTGCGTCGTCATCACGTCTGCCGTGGACGGTGTCTTCAGCTCCGGTGCCAACATCTTCATGCTCGGATGCTCCAGCCATGCCTTCAAGGTGAACTTCTGCAAGTTCACTAACGAGACCAGGCTCTACATCGAAGACGCCACCTCCCACTCGGATCAGACCTACATTGCTGCCCTCAACGGCGTGGCGTCAGGCGGCGGCTACGAGCTGCCCCTGGCCTGTGAGGAGATCTATCTAGTCGATGACAGGCGCTCGGCAGTGGCGCTTCCAGAGGTGCCCTTCCTCGGTGTTCTCCCCGGGACGGGCGGCCTCACACGAGTCGTCGACAAGCGCAAGGTCCGTCGCGACCGCGCGGATGTCTTCTCCACACTCGCCGAGGGCATCAAGGGGAAGCGAGCCGTTCAATGGGGACTCGTAGACGGCATCTATCCCCCCTCCAAGTTCGACGAGGCCATCCAGGAGCGAGCCGAGGCCATCGCAGGCGAGGGGCATACGGACCGCAAGGGCATCGTGCTCGAACCCGTGCAGGTCGAAGTCACCGAGACAGGTCTCAATTACGAGCACGTCTCCCTCGAGCTGGGAGAGATGGACCGGACGGCCAGCCTCACCTTGCGGGTACCAGCTTCACTCCCCAAGATTCCCGCCCAAGCCCGCGACCTGGGCTCTAGCTGGTGGCCCCTGCAGGCATTTCGCGAATTCGACGATGCTCTGCTCCGCCTGCGCGTGAACTACCCTGGCATCAACCTCGTGACGCTACACACTCAAGGAAGCGTGGACACGGTCCTCGCCCTGGACGAGGACCTCCACAACCACAAGGAGGATTGGTTCGTCAACGAGGTCATCCTCAACATGAAGCGCGTTCTGAAGCGGCTGGACCTGACAGCCAAGACGTTCTTCGCGCTCGTCGAAGAGAGTTCTTGTTTCGCTGGAAGTCTGTTCGAACTGGCGCTGGCAGCCGACCGCTCCTACGTCTTCGAGGAAGAGGGTGTGAACATCGCCCTCTCTCCCATGAACTTCGGCTTGCTGCCCATGAGCAACGGCATCACTCGACTCGAGACCCGATTCCTAGGCACACCAGAGCAAGTGGGGACGGCGCAGGAGCGCGTGGGCGAGCAGCTCGACTCAGACGAGGCCATGGACCTGGGGCTGGTGACCGATGCGTTCGATGACATCGACTGGGAAGATGAGATTCGCCTCCTGCTCGAGGAACGAGCCAGCTTCTCCCCGGACGCACTCACTGGCATGGAGGCCAACCTGCGCTTCGCTGGACCCGAGACGCTGGAGACCAAGATCTTTGGGCGACTGACGGCGTGGCAGAACTGGATCTTCCAGCGCCCCAATGCGGTCGGCCCGAAGGGAGCACTCACCCTCTACGGCCAACCCGAGACGGCCGAATTCGACTTCAACCGGACCTGAACCTCGGAGTTCTCATGATCGATCTCGACGCCAAGATTCCCAACAACGTCGGCCTCAGTGAAGACCGAAAGCTCCAGAAAGCCTTAGAGGCCTGGCAGCCGGACTTCATCGACTGGTGGGTAGACATGGGGCCCGACGGCTTCCAGGCCGATGACATCTACCTGCGCACGGCCGTATCGGTAGAGCCCAGTGGCTGGGCCCACTTCGAGCACGTCAAGATGCCGGACTATCGATGGGGGATCTTCTTGACTCCCGGGGCCGAGGACCGGCTTATCCCCTTTGGGGACGAGCTGGGCAAGCCCACCTGGGATCGAGTCCCAGGGGACTGGCGGACTGAGCTTCGCCGAATCATCGTCACCCAGGGCGACACCGAGCCCGCATCCGTCGAACAGCAACGTCAACTGGGAAATACCGCACCCAGCCTCTACGACCTACGTAACCTCTTCCAGGTCAACGTTGAGGAAGGCCGCCACCTGTGGGCCATGGTCTACCTGCTCCACAAGTACTTCGGACGAGACGGACGCGAAGAAGCCGAAGACATGCTCGTCCGTCGCTCTGGACACGTAGACAACCCACGCATCCTGGGAGCCTTCAACGAGCCGATCGATGACTGGCTGAGCTTCTTTTGCTTCACGATGTTCACCGACCGCGACGGGAAGTATCAGCTAGGGGCGCTTGCGGAGAGCGGTTTCGATCCACTGGCCCGGACCTGCCGGTTCATGCTCACAGAAGAGGCACACCACATGTTCGTGGGTGAGACCGGAATGCGAAGGATCGTGCAGCGAACCTGCGAGCTGATGAAGGAGGCCCCAGCCGAAGACGTCACTGTCCTGGGTGGACTTCCCCTCGACCTGATCCAGCGCTACGTCAATCGCTGGTACTCCGTGTCCATGGACCTCTTCGGGGGCGAAGACAGCAGCAATGCCGCCACGTACTTCGCCGCAGGGCTCAAGGGACGTTTCCGAGAAGAAGCCGACAAGACGATCACGGACCACGTCGCGCTAGAAGGTGTGTACGAGGCCGCGGCACCGGGAACAACAGGCGCGGTTGAGTCCAAGGAGATCCCGCTTCGCCGAGCGATGAACCTAATCTTGAGGGACGGCTACAAGGAAGACTGTCAGCGAGGCGTCGACAAGTGGAACAAGATCCTCGCCACCGCCGGCATCGACTTCCAGATCACGTTGCCCCACGAACGCTTCCATCGAGCACAGGGCATCTGGTCCAGCCATCACTATGACCCCGAGGGCAATCTACTCTCCGCCCAAGAGTGGGAGCAGCAGGTCCAGGACTGGCTGCCTACAGAAGAGGACGAGCGGTACGTCAAGTCCCTTATGAAGCCCGTCTACGAACCCGGAAAGATCGCTAGCTGGATCGCCCCCCCCAAGCGCGGCATCAACCATCAGAGCTTCGACTTTGAGTACGTGAAGTTCGCCGACGACCCCTACGTGAGGTAGGCCATGACCCGTGTTCTGAACAGCTACTTGAGTGGCCAGTGGTGCGCTGGCTCGGGTGAGGGCAGCCCCCTGTTCGACCCCACGACAGAGGAAGTCCTCGCAAAGGCAGAGACAGCCGGTCTCGACTTCCGGGGAGCGCTGGAGTTCGCCAGAGACAAGGGGGGAGCCGCCCTTCGCGAGCTCAACTTCGGTCAACGGGGAGCGCTGTTATCGGCAATGGCCAAGTCGCTCCACGCCCATAGGGATGAACTCTTGGAGTTGTCCACCCGGAGCGGGGGCAACACACGGGGCGACGCCAAGTTCGACATCGATGGGGCAACTGGGACTCTGGCTTACTACGGCAAGCTCGCGCGGCAGCTGGGCGACGCTACTTTCTTCCTCGAAGAGGGCGTTGAGCAACTGGCAGCCAATCCCAGATACATCGGCTGTCATGTGAAGGTCCCACGACACGGGGTCGCCGTGCACATCAACGCATTCAACTTCCCTGCCTGGGGATTTGGCGAGAAGGCTGCACTGGCGCTGCTTGCGGGCATGCCCGTTGTGACCAAGCCTGCGACCAGCACGGCCATCGTCACCGAACGCATGATCCAGATCCTGGTTGATGACCAAGTGCTCCCCGACGGCGCGCTCTCCCTGGTAGCAGGACGCCCCGGCGATTTACTGGACCACCTGGGCCCGCAGGACGTGTTGGCATTCACGGGGTCCAGCGACACGGGAACGTGGATCCGGACTCGAGAGAATCTCGTTCGCAACGGAGTCCGCATCAACGTAGAGGCAGACAGCCTGAACGCTGCCGTACTCGGTCCTGACATCGACCGCGATGCAGCCGCTTATGACCTCTTTCTGCGGGAAACCGCGCGGGACATGACCCAGAAGGCTGGCCAGAAGTGCACGGCGATCCGACGCATCTTCGTGCCCAACGATCTTCTGGAGGGCGTCCGGGACGACCTGGTGGAAGAGATCAAGCGCGTCAAGGTCGGCAACCCCGCCCAGCAGGGTGTGCGGATGGGGCCCCTCGCAACCGCCTCACAGCTCAAGGATGTACGCGAAGGGATTGCACGGCTCGCCCAACGAGCTCGCTTCATCCACGGAGATGGCGGACGCGGTGACCTAGAGGGCGTTGATGATGGCAAGGGCTATTTCGTAGGCCCGACGCTGCTTGAGGCCGAGGGGATCCACGACGACTGTGTGGTCCACGCCCTCGAGGTCTTCGGACCCGTACAGACTCTAATCCCCTACTCCGGCACTGCATCCGAAGCGGTTCATGGCGTCTCCCTTGGACAAGGCGGGCTCGTCGCATCCATCTACACAGATGACAAGCGGTTCGCATCGGAGGTTGCTCTGGGACTCGCGCCTTACAACGGCCGGCTTCACATCGGTAGCAGCAAGGTGGCTGACCATTCTCCTGGGCCGGGGACGGTACTGCCACAGATGATTCACGGCGGACCGGGGCGAGCAGGTGGCGGAGAGGAACTAGGGGGTCTCCGAGGCCTCGACTTCTACCTCCAGCGAACCGCCATCCAGGGGCTAAAGACTCTGGTGGAGAAGATGACGGGAACCGGCACGCACTGAGTGTTGTTCCAGGCCTTCAACATCAATATCCCCAGAAGCTAAATTGAACAGGTACACTGTTCGCTCAGGGTTTTTTATGTTGCGTCACCTCCTCGCCCTTCACCTCGCGCTTCTTCTGGCTCTTCTCGGGACAGGCTGCATCGAAGATCTTGTGGACGATGATGACTCCGCAGGTGACGACGACACCGGCGACGACGACGACACCGGCGACGACGACGACACCGGCGACGACGACG
>MDTE01139564.1_pt1 | contig 17736 bp, 16 predicted proteins | sample 811231 | NCBI WGS metagenome assembly MDTE01 (sample SAMN05326651, study PRJNA326480) | marine metagenome | isolation source: seawater | place: Indian Ocean: Red Sea | collected 2010 | reverse complement strand
TTGGGTCTAAGACTTCTGATTAACTCAGCATCTACTTTATATACGGATAATCCCTGTTCGACTAATGATTTAACCTGCTGATCGATGGCCAGACTATTTCCTGTAATATCAATTTTTGTATCAGTACATGATGGTAAGTTTCCAATAGAGCTGGGATAGTCACATTCATGAGAAGTTGCTACAATAGAATCACGGTAACCGAGAGCACATACAATCTCGGTGGCGCTGGGTAACATAGTTGCAATTCTAAGAGGTTCCATTTCTTAATATTGGCAGAAAAAATAGGTTAATTGAAGTCTATTGATAACAACATGAAAGTGCTATTCCTATTAATTAATTCAGTCAGGTGAAATTACTTTAACTTCAATCACAGCAGACCTTTTCTTCTGTCTAATAAACTTTAACGCATCGTTTAAAGCAGAAGGTAGATCGGTTCCATTCTCTACTCTCTTTGACCAACCTCTACTTGCTTCCGCAATTTTACAGAAATCAGGCAGTGGGCTAAGGGATGTCAAAGGCATTTGATTCATCTTTTTTGCCGCACCCTGAGGGTATACATTTCTTGCCGCCCTTCGAACTGCATTCCATATACCATTGTTCATTATTACTACTAGAATTGGTAGCTCTAGCGCTTCGGCTATTTGGTGACAGGCTACCGGATTAGCAAAAATATAGGAACCCTCACCTACGCAAGCTATATTGAGGCGGTTTGGGTTTGCGAGGGCTGCTCCAAGTGTAGCCGGTAAACCCCAACCTAAGCCCCCAGAAAAAGGAGAAGAAAAAACTTGATTTGGTTTTTTAGGGTCCAGGGAGACTGTCGGGGGCCCAAGTTCACTAAAAACTACGTCTTTGTCATCCATAATCCTAGCAATACATTTACCCACAAACGCTGGAGACATTGGTGATCCATCTCCCTCTATCATTTTATTGTGTATCGTCAGTCTCCTTTTAGTATTTGCATCAGCATAGTTTTCAAATCTTTTTGTTGTATTGATTTTAAATTTTGAAAGGTGACTATTTATCAGTTCTAAGGCCTTTGATGGAGTGGCTGAGACAGCTAGGTCGTTCTGGAAACTTCTTACGGGCATTTTTGAAAATAAGGGATCAGGTGCAATATGAATTATCTTAGTCCCTTTTATGGGTTTTTGATGCCTCTGTATCCAAGGAACTTGAGCATCCAAAACAATAATTAGGTCAGCAATTTCCAACCATGGTGCTATATCGTAACCACCATGCATATTGTGGTCAAAAGGCATAAGATTTTGTATTGGAAAAGATTCGATGACTGCTACCGCAAAATTATTTGCTAGTTTAATCACCTCCTCTGATAATTTACCTTCTGGGTCATTTCTTTGGGTTACCAGAATAGGATTTTTTGCATCCTTTATATATTTTGCAATTTCCTTACAAGTCTCATCATCCGCGCTAGGGGCAACCGGGATGGATTGTGTGGGGTGATCGATTGTCCTATTTTGTGGCCACTTATCAGCTAAAGGTTCTCTTGGAAGTCCCAAATAAACTGGACCTCTTGGTTCCGTCATAGATATCGCTACACCCCTATCGACCAGGTCAGAAATTTGTTCTGGGTATCTTAGTTCGTAATCCCATTTCACTGACTCTCTTAACATGGTGCTTTGATCTCTCATTTCCTGACCATATTGGACTGGCGTCATTCTAGAGCCTACCCTATCGTGCTCTGTAATTGGAGTTCGGCCCGCCATCATAAAAAAAGGTATATTATCGCTGGCAGTATTAATAATACCCATAAGTGAATTCGCTAGACCCACATTGACGTGAACCATCGCAGCCTGTGGTTTCCCTGTAGTTAAATAGTAGCCATGGGCCATGGCAACAGCAGCAGTTTCATGAGGTATTACTATTGGTTCGGGAAGAGAAACATTGGTATTTTGAGTATTTGCATAAGCTTCAATTATTGGCGCAAAATCGGTTCCTGCGTTTCCAAAAAGATAATCAATCCCATTAAGTTTGAGACGCATTAATAGGGCCTCGGCTGCAGTACTTGGTTTATGATTTTTTTTCATACAAAAGCCTTTAGTTTGAACTTTTTGTATTTAATCGATTAGAGTTATAGAGTCGAGCACACAGCTCTTCCGTATTTTGAACGTCACCAAAATGATTATAAAAAGCGATCAAAGAGTTTGCGTGTTCTTCGTCAGTTAATGTTGCACATCCATCTGAAACCATTAGTGTCCTGTAATTTAACATCATTGCATCTCTTGCGGTTGACTCACAACATACATTTGTGGCTACCCCACAAACTAAAATATTCTCAATTCCATTATCTTTAAGTATAAGTTCTATATCAGAGGACCCATGTATAAATGCACTATATCTTCGCTTAACTATCTGGTGGTCTACTTTTTGTACATCTAATGATGGCCATAGTTCGAAGGGCCACTCACCGGGTTTCATTGAATCAATCCGTATCTTAGCCTTTTCTTCTTTATATCGTTCATGCGCAGTTTTCCAAGACTGTGAGGTATCGCCTGGTGCCATATTTTGAATCCAGATGACGATACCCTGTGTCTCCCTGACGGTTTTTGCAATTTTATTAATGTTATCAACTATAGTTTGTGCCATGGGGCAGCCAGACATTTGACCCTCATCTATAAAGTAATTTTGCATATCGACTACTACGAGGGCTGTTTTGTTAGTCTCAAATGTTTCCTGCACATGTTCTCTTCCAAGCTTATCAATCATTCGATCAACATGTTTTTTAGGCATTTGAAATTGGTGCGGCATATAACAAGTCCTCTCAATAAATTGGATTATTATATATTTCTAGGGTTGCAAAAAAGGCAACACGGCATTCAAAAAAGCTTCTGGATCCTGCAGTTGGGGGCAATGTCCGATACCGGGAAGCTCAATTAATTCTGATTTAGAAATACCTTGATGGAGTTCATAAGACAAATCTGGTGGTGTTGTCTCATCCTCCAGGCCCACAACGATCAAGCATTGGTTCTTTATATCTTTTAGCTTAGGCCTATTATCCAGGCCAGTAAGTGAGAGCGCTGCATTAGCAAATAATTGCGGGTCTGCTTCTTTTAGCTTCATTCTCCGTTCTTCCACTATAATTGGATTAGAGTCGATAAAATTGTCTGGAAACATTCTTTTTAGAGCTGCTTCTATAATTGAATCCATTCCTTTGTTTTTTGCATTCTCTGCTAAGTTATATAAAGCTCCCATTCCGGACTCTGGAAATCCCGCGCCAGTATCGACAAGAATCAGTTTGTTTATAGTATTTCCATAATAAATAGAAAAAGTAACTGCCACGAATCCACCAAAACCATTTCCTAATAAATCGGTATTGGTTGGTAGGTTTAAGACGTTCATACTTTCATGTATTAACTTTGCATAATCTTCCAAATTTTGATTTATCGGACCGGAAGATGATCCGAAGCCAGGAAAATTAAAACGGGTGACACGTCGAAAATGGCTGAGTTGATCAATTACTTTGTCATATACAGACATTTCAGCCAGAAGAGTAGGGAGCAGCACAAGATCTGGACCTTTTCCTACCTGTTCATATTGGATGCGGTTTTTACCTACCATAATATCGGTCATTTTTTTTCCTATTTATTTTGTCTAAACTTCTATCTGATTTTCCTTATCAATTAAATTACATAGGTATTCAGGTGTTACGGGATACCTATCTATTACTACATTAAACTCAGTTAGGGCGTTTTCAATGGCAGAAACAATTGCAGCTGCAGCAGGGATAGTGCCCCCTTCTCCTGCCCCTTTTAAACCTAGTGGGTTTAATGGGGAAGGTGTTTCTTGATGAATGACTTTAATAGGAGGCATTTCCGTTGCTAGGGGCAAAAGGTATTCACCATAATTTGTATTTTGCGGCTGCCCACCATCGTCATAAATCATTTCTTCAAAAAGGGCATTGCCTATTCCGTGCACAACACCGCCGACAATTTGTCCTTCAACGATCATCGGATTAATTTTCTTCCCACAGTCATGTGCGACACAATAGTTTAGTACTTTTACTTCACCAGTTCCAATATCAACCTCAACTTCACAGACATTGCTTCCACTGGCATGGGGCATACCATTTGAAGCTTGGTAGGAGGTTGATTCTAAACTTGCACTATGTCCTGCTGGAACGGCACCCCCACTCATTGGGGCGAGTTTGAGGGCGATTTCACCCAGGCTAATAGTCAGGTTCTTTCTAGATTTATCGCGTATTATGCCATCCTCTATCTCTAGGTCCTCTAAATCTGTTTCCAGTATGTCTGAAGCTAGATTAAGAGCTTTTTCACGTACTTCATTAGCTGCAGAGAAAGCAGCAGTACCAATGTTTACTCCAACTCTACTTGCTACTGTTCCAACACCCTGAGGAAACTTGCTAGTATCGCCAATTTCTACGTGAATATCCTCAAAACCTACACTTAGTTGGTCGGCAACAATTTGAGTTAGCACAGTTTTGTGGCCTTGCCCTTGGCTTGCTGCACCCGAGCTTACATAAACTTTTCCCCTTGTATCTACTCTAACTGTTACACCCTCATATGGTCCATTTCCTGTATCCTCTATACATGAAGAAATACCTATACCAAGGAATTGACCGTTCTCTCGCGCTTGTTTTTGCCTCTCAAAAAAATTATCAAAATCAGCTAGGTCCAGTGCCTTCTCCAAGAGTTGGTGATAGTCGCCACTATCGTATGACATTGGGGTTCCATTGAAGTGGATTAGCCCCGTTTTATATGGGAAATCCTTCTTTTCTACAAAATTTCTCCTCCGTATTTCTGCTGAATCTATCTTCAGGTGCCTTGATACGGTCTCAATTACCCTCTCCATTGCATAGGCTGCGTTAGGCCGACCGGCTCCTCGGACTGGAGTATTGGGCACGGTATTAGTAAAAACCACCTGTTGGTCAATATCCATTGATAAAATTTTGTAGGGCCCCGGTAAAGGGGTCATGCTTGTAAAGGCCAACAGAAGGCCCCAAGGAATATAAGCTCCTTGATCTGTAATAATTTTACCCCTAACACCGGATATTCTTCCCTTATTATCGCAAGCAATTTTGAGGTCCCACCATGAGTCTCTTTGGGTGTTAGTGGTAACAAAATGTTCCTGTCTATCTTCTATCCACTTTACTGGTTTGCCTAATTTTTTTGAGGCAAATGCTGTAATTATTTCCTCAGCGTAGAAGCCAGCCTTTGGACCAAATCCTCCTCCCACGTCTGGCGAAATTACACGTATACGGCTCTCTGGCATTTGAAAATGTCCGGCCAGAGATCTACGAATCAAATAAGGGCATTGAGTGGCAGACCAAGAGGTAAGTTCGTCCAATGAAGAATTATAACTTGCTAAAATTGCCCGACCTTCCATCGCATGGCAACCCCCTCTGTGTTGGAGAAAGCTAGTTTTTAGAACATGATCTGCCGAGGAAAAAGCATCTTCAATGTCTCCAAACTTTATATTCAATTCAGCTGCGATATTATCCTTACTGTCTTTATGCGCAGTAGGTGCCTTTGGTAAAGCAGCTTCCCTGACCCTCACTGCAGCCTCTAGAGTTTCAAACTCAATCTCAATAAGTGGTATGGCATCTTCTGCAATATGTCTTGTATCAGCCACTATAAACGCTATTGCTTCACCAACATGACAGACTTCTTCTTTAGCTAAAGGATAGCTAAGAATATCTTTTTGAATCAGAGGGTGAGGATAAGGCTGTTTAATTGGCTGGTTTAATGGTTCTTCTATTTCAGCATAGGTGTAAACGGCATGAACTCCATCCAGTTCTTTGGCCTTAGTTGTATCAATTGACTTAATAATAGCGTGCGCATGGGGGCTTCTAAGAAAGGCGCCATGAAGTGTACCCTCAAGTCGAATATCATCAACATATTGGCCGCTTCCCTTAAGCAGGGTCCTGTCTTCGGCACGTAAAACATCAGCTCCAAACAATCTCGCACCCATACAGTTTTCTCCTATGAACCTTTCATTACCTTAACTGCATCAAGTGCAGCATTTACAATATTTTGATACCCGGTACATCTACAGATATTCCCAGAAATTGCTTCTCTAATTTCTCTTTCAGTGGGGTCGGAGTTGTTTTCCAAAAAACTAAAGAGTGTAGTTAAGAATCCTGGTGTACAGTATCCACACTGAAGGCCATGATTTTTCCAAAATGCTTCTTGTATAGGGTGGAGGTCTTCTCCTTTTGATAAACCTTCCACAGTAGTAACCTCTTTGCCATGGGCCTGAACACCTAGCATCAAACAGGAACGAATGGGCTCACCATCTACAACTACAGTACAGGCCCCACAAACACCATGTTCGCAGCCCAGGTGTGTGCCTGTTAAATGAAAATGTTCCCTCAAGACATCTCCAAGGCTTAGACGTGTTTCGACACATGTTGTCATATCTTTGCCATTGACTTTAATAGTTATTTCACGGTTATCAGCCATCGCTATTAATTATCCTTGCTCTTTCTATAGCTACTTCTAAAGACCTTTTTACTAGTGTTCCTGCCAACCTTTGCCGGTATTGTGTAGAAAAGTAGACATCCGAAATAGCTTCTATCTTTTTTGCCGAACTACATGCATATTCAAGAGTATCTTTGGTCGCCTTCTTTCCAATTAGATCACTTTCCAATGTACTTAGTCGTAGAGGTTTCACATCTACACCTGCAACCACAATTGCTACTTTGCTAATAATATCGTTCGTATCAATTTCAACTAAGGTACCAGCTCCACAAACGGCAAAATCACCGTGGCGACGAGCAAATTCAATAAATGCATAACCGTGGGGGTTCTTCCAAACCGGGATCGAAATTGAAGTTAATATTTCTTCATCTGATATGCTAGGCATCATATAAGCTAGAACCCACTCATCTATATGTATTTCCCGAGTGCCTTCCCGATTTACAACGGTTAAACTAGCGTCATAAAGACTAGCTAGTGCCGGAATTTCTGCGGATGGATCGAGATGGCACAGACTTCCTCCAATAGTTCCTCGGCTGCGGGTTTGAATGTGGCCAACGTGATTGAGGGCTTCTCGGAATATGGGGGCTTTGTCAAAAATTTCTTGGTTACTCAAAATATCTTTTTGGCGTGTCATAGATCCGATAGTTAAATGATCATTTTCTAATTTAATAAAATCCAGCTCATTTACGCCATTAATATCAATTACATCTTCTGGCGTCACATAGCGCATATTCATCATTGGCATTAGGGATTGGCCCCCTGCTAAAATTTTGGCATCCTCAAGATTAGACATTAGCTCGACTAACTCAGACAGTGTTTTAGGGTCGTGATATTTAAAGGGGGCGGGTTTCATTGGCTATTTTTCTTTTTTCCAAAATTTAACTTGCTTATCCCAGCTTTTACGAGAAGTTTTATACCCGATATCTCGCCGGCATTGAATGCACTTCCATCCTCACTTGCCAAAACAGTCTCTAAATTTTGAGAAAACTCTTTAGTCAATTCCTGAGCTACTCCCTCGATAAGACCACTGGCCCGGCCATACTGAGCAATTGAACCATTTAGTGTCAACTCTGTATTAACAGTTACCTTGGTTTTTTCTTCATCCATAAGGTCTTTCAATGTGAAGGCAACTTTTGCCTCTGCCCCACCTTTCCCTTTTTTGTCCGTTCCACTAGCAGTAACAATAACGGTGTAGGTCTCCAAATTAATATCAACGACTTTGCCTACACCGTTAAAGACAAGTTTTACCGGGCCTAACTTTATAGTTGCTTCACCTTTATACGAACGAGTGTCGGTCTGCTCTATGTTTGTTACACCAGGTATACATGGTGCAATTAATAGAACATCCGTAAGTATTTCAAATGAAACATCCTTACTTAAAGGAACAGAAAATTCACATTCTAAATTCACTAATTCTTACCCCAAATTAGTAATCAATATATATTCCATTAAAAATCCTGCAGACTATTATAGCAACCCTATATTGTTTAGCTTTGTTAATATAGTATTTGTGCCTTAAGGTGTTTGTCATGGCAGTTTCAAAAAATATAAGAAATTTAGAGGGTAAAAAGGCACTTGTGACAGGTTCTGGTAGAGGTATGGGCAGGTGTCACGCTCTTCTCCTTGCAGAGCGGGGCGCTCATGTAGTTGTGCATGATATAGATGGTGATAGAGTTACTGAAACTGAAAAAATGATAAAGGATGTCGGCGGTAAAATATCGACTATAATCTGGGATATAAGGGATGTGGATGGTTTTAAGGAGATGGTTAGTCGTGAGGGAGAGATTGATATACTTGTAAATAATGCGGGGGTAGGTGGGGGCGGACGAAAGATTGAGGATATAGATTTAGATGTTTTTAATGAGATGTTTGAGGTTCACGTTCGAGGAAGTTTTTTTGCTACACAAGCTGTACTGCCTTTTATGAAGAGAAAGAAAAATGGAAATATCATTAATATCTCATCTATATTTGCTATGGGAGGTCATGAAAGTATCAGCCATTACGCTGGCGCCAAGGCTGCAATCTCAGGATTTACAAAATCATGGGCCAAGGAGCTAGCCCCTTGGAGAATAAATGTAAATGCAGTAGCTCCTGGTTTCGTTATAACTGATATGACTAAAGCCTCCCAGACTCAGCAAGAAATGCGTCAGCGTGAGAAAAATGTTCCTTTGGGAAGATTTTGTGAGCCTATTGACATATCCTACGCTGTAGCCTGGCTCGCTTCACCTGAAGCAAAAATGATAACAGGTCAGGTCATCAGTCCTAATAGTGGCGAGGTAATAGTAGGCTATTAAATTTATTTTCCGATTTGAGGAACCTTATGGGTATCTAGTGCGACACAAATATTTTTTGTTTCCATATAAAAATCGAAACTGTAATCGCCCCCATCTCTTCCAATACCACTGTTTTTCATTCCTCCAAAGGGGGCAGGTAAATGCCGATTATTTTCTGAATTTATCCAAATCATTCCTGCCTCTAGACTCTTTGCCAAGCGATGGGCCCTGCCCACATCTCTTGTCCATATATATCCAGCTAATCCGTAGCTCACATCATTAGCTATTGCTAGAGCCTCCTCTTCATCCTCAAATGGTATAGCTGTTAATACCGGGCCAAATATTTCTTCTTGAGAAACTTTCATTTTGCTATTTGCATTGCTGAATAGAGTAGGTTCAATAAAATAGCCTTCCTTATTACTAATTTTTCCGCCACTCTTAACTGACACACCTTCCTTTTGAGCAATATCAAAATACTTTCTAACTTTATCTAAATGGTTTTGATGGATTAACGGACCAATTTCAGTTTTAGGGTTAAGAGGGTCTCCAACACTTAGATTGTCTATTCTATCCGCTAGACTTTCTAAAAATCTTTCTTGTATAGAGCTTTGTATTAGAAGACGGCTTGAGGAAGTGCATCTTTCTCCGTTAAGGCTAAATATCATGAACACTACTGCGTCTAAAGCTTTGTCTAAGTCTGCATCATCAAAAACAATTACAGGATTTTTACCACCAAGTTCAAAATGTACTCTTTTGAGAGTATTCGACCCCTGACTCATTATCTTACTTCCAGTAAAAGATTCACCCACGAATGAAATCGCTTTAATATCAGGATGCTCGGTAAGCAATTTTCCGGCTTCTTCACCGGTGCCATTAACTAAATTTATCACACCCTCAGGAATACCTGCCTCTGCCGAAATTTCGGCTAATAACATTGCAGTTAGTGGGCTCCATTCCGCAGGCTTGTGAACTACGGTACAACCTGCTGCTAGTGCCGGAGCTATTTTCCAAGTTGACAGCATAAATGGAGTATTCCAGGGTGTGATTACACCAACCGGACCAATAGGAGTGCGGACAGTGTAGTTAATATGATCTTTTGCAGGAAGGGAAAGTCCATTGTTAGCTTCTAAGATTTTGTCTGCAAAGAATCTATAGTTTTCTGCACCTCTGATTGCAGCTTTACTCATGAAGCGGAATGCTTGTCCTGTATCAACGCACTCAGTTAAGGCAATTTCATCGGCGCGAGCTACTATAAGGTCTGCAATTTTATGCAGAATTTTTCTGCGGTCGCCGCTAGCCATATCTCTCCATTCTGGGAAAGCCTTCTTTGCTGCCTTAGAGGCTGCATCTATATCCTCAGCTGTTCCAAGAGCTACTTCATTAAGGATTTTCCCAGATATTGGTGAAATGTTTTCAAATGTTTTGGCACCCTCCGTCGAGGTGCGCGCGCCGTTAATATAATGCCCCAAAGTTTTTTTTCTAAATCTGGAAATATATTTTTCTGCACTTTCCTGATTTTTTATATATTGATCACTTGAGGACAAATCATCAGGCATTATAAAACTCCTTCCTAAATTGGACACCTATTATAATTTTACTGTATTCATCGTTTTCAAAGAACTGAAACTTTATAATGGAGATAGTACAATATTATTATGTCTCTACCAATAGACTGGTTATAAAGGTTGTCCCTTTGAACTGTTTAATTAGACTGTATCGCAAGTATAACTGGTACAGAATAAAATGAAAAATTAGATGCTAAAATAACCGATTTTTGGAGCAACATTGATGACTTATTTGCTAATAGTAAGCATGGATATTGAAGGTATTAAAGAAGAACTATTTAATGAAGTATATGACACTGAGCATATTCCAGCCATTCTAAAGGTGCCCGGAGTAATTAGTGCATTACGGTACAAAGTCGAGCCTATGAAGATGAATTTTGGAACAGAAGTTGTTATTATGGATCAGTCGGAAGAGCCAACCTATACCGCAATTTATGAAATTGAATCTCCCGATATCCTTGAATCAAATGAATGGGGTGAGGCTGTTCAATTTGGTAGATGGGCTGATGAGGTTAGACCATATACCTCTAATAGACAGTTTGCGCTTCGAAAAAAAATAAAGGTAAGCTAGATAAGGCTTAAATTAACTCTCTTTGGACAAAAACTCTGATAGGTCATTCCAAACTTTTTGATCAAAAATTTTGTCGTCTTTAATCATAAATCGGTCAATAAATCTAATACCCGAAAAACTTGAGCCATTTAACCAATTACCCCTAAGAAACCCATAGCAATATACTATTTTAATATCATCAATATAAAGTTCATCAAAATGTTCATAATCCTTAGTTATGGATTTATAACGTTCTTTGCCCCAATCAACTAATTCACTTAACTCAGTAAAAATTTCACCGCCAGGGAATTCCATTTGAAAACCCTCTGCTAAAAAAGATTTAGCTTTTATTAAGTCTCTTTCTTCCATAGCTGAGAGAAATTTTTTAATTAATAGTGACATTTAAAAGACAAACTTTCATTAGAATATAATGTGACTTTACCACGCTAATTGTAGCTATAAATAACAATTTTCTATTAATTCAATCATTAAGTTTTCGTCAATAACTAATGTGGCAAAATACAAAAATGAAAGGAGACGGGTATGCTAAATCAGATAGTAGGGCTCTTAACTGGGGTTGCAGTAATAGGTTGTTTTGTAGCTGTATATATAACAACAGTAGGCTAACGACCCTCTAACATTAGTATTTTAAAATATTAAAATTATTTGCTGTGAGAGCTTAGCAAAATCCATTTTTCCCACTGTTAGACATCAATCTCTGCAGTTATTTACAATGTTAGGTGGTTATTTCACTAACTTGAATGACTGGCTTAATATCCGAATAATTTGGGAAGTCTTCTCCTAATTCTTTTCCGTGTGCCTCAATTAAGCTAATGAGGTCGGTCTTATTTGTAACCTCTAGGTGTGCAATCACACGATATGTTGGTGCATCTCCAGTTAGTGGATTAGGTAAGCCGCTGACAACTTGAGTTTTTAATAGTTTGTTTCCCCACAGTTTTTGTACTAATGGAATATGTTTGTTCATATAATAATCTATGTCAAAGTTAGATCCTTCAGTATTTGGGTACATTGCGGTAAAAGTGACTGACATTTTTCTGACTCCCTTGTTGTAAGTACAATTAAGTAACTAGCTTTTTTTATTTGCAAACAAACTACCTAAATCAGGCAAGAAACTTCTGCTGATTAATAGGATAATATTTATATAATAACCAATGATACTATTTTAGGAAGGATGAAAATTATGACCGATAGCTCAAACTACATACCCCCAAAAGTTTGGGAATATGAAGCTAATAATATGAGCACATTCAGTAAGACAAACCGTCCTATTGCTGGCTCTACTCACGAAAAAATGCTTCCAGTTGGGAAACATCCCCTCCAGTTATATTCATTAGCAACCCCAAATGGTGTAAAAGTGACTATTCTCTTGGAAGAACTAATTGAGTCGGGTGAAGAGGGTGCGGAGTATGATGCCCATTTAATAAGAATAAGCGAAGGCGATCAATTCGGAAGTGGCTTTGTTGATATAAATCCAAATTCAAAGATTCCTGCACTAGTTGACAGAAGTGGAGATGTACCTTTAAGAGTTTTTGAATCAGGTGCTATACTTCTGTATCTAGCTGAAAAATTTAATCTGTTTATTCCGAATAATCACAGCTCAAGGACGGAGTGTTTATCATGGTTATTTTGGCAGATGGGAAGTGCTCCCTATCTTGGTGGGGGGTTTGGGCATTTTTATCACTACGCTAATGAGAAAATTAAATATCCTATTGATCGTTTTGCAATGGAGGTTAAGAGGCAACTTGACGTACTCAACAAACATTTGGATGGTAAGGAATATATGGTCGCGGAAGAGTATACAATTGCTGATATAGCGATTTGGCCTTGGTACGGACTTGTAGCACTAGGGACTCAATATGATGCTGGAGAGTTTCTACAAGTTGATAAGTACAAAAATGTAGTAAAGTGGGCCAAAAATATTGGAAGTCGTCCGACTGTGGAAAGGGCAAGGATGATAAATAGAACAACGGGTGATGAAATGGAACGGGTTGAGGAGAGGCATGACAAGACTGATCTCGAAGGAAAGTCTGGCATTAAAGTTTAGTAGCCTAAGAAATTAATGGTTCTTAGCCTTCCGAGTCCCTATATGAATAAAGTACTTCTAAGATAGTGGACCTAGAAATGGCTGACAAATTAGCGGATGATAAGAATAGTTATAACAATCTAAGAACAATTGTAACTTTACTGCCATATCTTTGGCCTAAAAATAGCCTTGAGATCAAGTATCGGATTGTAATTGCTTTAACATTTTTATTTGCTGCCAAGGGTGTAACCGTAGGTATACCCTTTATTTATAAACTGGTGATTGACACAATTACTCAGTCACTGTCGGCCCTAATTGTTATACCAATAGGACTTATAATTGCTTACGGTGTAGCTCGATTACTCGCCCAAACTTTTGGAGAATTAAGGGATGCTATTTTCGCAAAGGTGGGACAGAGGGCAGTTAGAGATGCGGGATTCAAAACATTCCGCCATCTTCATAAATTATCCTTAAGATTCCATCTTGATAGGCAGACTGGCGGGCTCACTAGGTCTGTTGAGAGGGGAACAAAGGGGATCAGCTTTCTTTTAAATTTCATGTTATTTAGCATAATACCTACGCTATTAGAAATCCTAATGGTTTGCATCATAATGGGCGCTCTTTTTAATATTTGGTTTGCTATAGTTACATTTGTGACCATTGCGGGCTACATCTATTGGACCTTAGGTGTTACCGAGTGGCGACTTAAGTTCAGGCGAAAGATGAATGAGATGGATAATGAGGCCTCTACAAAGGCCATCGACTCGTTACTCAATTATGAAACTGTCAAGTATTTTAACAATGAAGTCCATGAGGGTAAAAGGTTTGATGAGGCATTATCTTCTTATGAGGAGGCTGCCGTTAAGAGTCAGGTTTCTCTCTCAACACTCAACATTGGCCAAGGTCTAATTATTTCAAGCGGTATCACAGTGTTGATGATTATGGCAGGTTTTGGTGTTCAAGATAAAACAATGACGTTGGGAGACTTTGTCCTAGTAAACAGCTATCTGATTCAACTGTTTATCCCTCTCAATTTCCTTGGGTTTGTATATCGAGAGGTTAAGCAGTCTCTGATTGATATGGAAGATATGTTTAGATTAACAGGTGAAAAAATAGAGGTGCGAGATCTTAAAAATGCTGAGGCTTTTAACTTTCGGGGCGGAAAACTCAAATTTTCTAATGTTAGTTTTAATTATAATGAAAACCGACGTATTTTAGATAACGTTAGTTTTGAATTACCTGCTGGTAAAACTTTAGCTATTGTTGGTCCAAGTGGTTCGGGAAAGTCGACCATTGCGAGATTAATTTATAGGTTTTATGACGTTACGAGCGGCAGGATAATTTTGGATGACCAGAGTATAGATGAGGTAACTCAGGATAGTTTGCGGCAACAAATCGGAATAGTTCCTCAAGATACAGTACTTTTTAATGATAGTATCTATTACAATATTGCATATGGCCGGCCAGACGCTTCTCCGTCTGAAATCGAGGCGGCTTCTAATTTAGCAAGTATTGGTGAGTTTATATCAAGTTTGCCCGATGGTTATAACACTAAAGTGGGTGAGAGGGGATTAAAACTCTCTGGCGGGGAAAAGCAAAGAATAGCAATTGCAAGGACCATTCTCAAAGACCCAGGAATTTTAATTTTTGATGAGGCAACCTCTGCCCTGGATTCCCGAACCGAAAAAGAAATACAGACTGCATTCTCTCAAGTATCAGAAAACAAAACTACCATAATTATAGCACATCGACTATCCACAGTGGTTAACGCTGATAATATAATAGTTTTAAATAATGGAAAAGTTGTTGAGTCCGGTAGTCATGAACATTTGTTACAGGCCCACGGTCTTTATGAAAATATGTGGAAAAGACAGCTCGAAAAAGAGGAGCAAGAATATTAATGGATTATTTTAGGTTTGTCTTTTTTATTATTTCGTCTCTTTCTATTGGTCACAGCGCATTGTCCAAAGAACTTTGCTTTGACGAGAGAGAGTTCTGCAATTCGCAAAAAGTTATTTCAGCAACAAAATGGATGATATCTGCAGCTAACCCATTAGCTGTGAAGGCAGGCGCAACAATATTAAAGAACGGGGGTTCCGCAGCTGATGCTATGGTTGCTACTCAATCTGTTCTTGGGTTGGTTGAGCCCCAAAGCTCCGGACTTGGGGGGGGCGCTTTTTTAGTATGGTATGACTCAAAAACAAAGAAAATTACTACGCTAGATGGTAGGGAAACTGCTCCACTTTCTGTAACTCCTAATATGTTTTTAGATGGAAATAATGAGCCGGTGAAGTTTTTTGATGCGGTCGTAGGTGGAAATTCCGTCGGAATACCTGGTACACCGGCATTGATGAAGTCTGCTCACCGACGGTGGGGAAAAATTGATTGGGAAAAATTATTCAGTGAGGCAATAGCTTTAGCAGAAAGTGGATTTTTTGTTTCGGATCGGTTAGCGAAAATGATTAAGCGAGATGGGAGACGATTAAAGAAATTTTCTCGTACATCACATTATTTTTTTCCAAATGGGAAGGCTTTAGAGTCTGGTGAGAAATTAGGAAATAAGGCATACGCGAAGACCTTAAGGTCTATAGCCCAAGAGGGAATATCAGTTTTCTACAGGGGCAGAATAGCAGTTGATATTATTGAAACCGTTGGTTCTGCTACTGGGAATAAAAATACAATAGTGAGACAGGACCTAGCTAATTATAAGGTGGTGGAGAGACGGCCAGTTTGTAAAGTTTATCGCTCATATAAAGTATGTGGAATGGGCCCCCCTTCTTCTGGTGCAATAGCAATAGGGCAAATATTGGGAATAATAGAAAACTATAATATCAGCTCTTTAGGCCCGACATCGCCAGAGGCTTGGCGTTTGATCGGAGATGCATCACGTTTGGCCTTCGCTGATCGCGCAAAATATGTTGCAGATAGTGACTTTGTAAAAGTTCCAACAAAGCAATTGCTTAGTCAAAATTATCTACATGAAAGAGCCAAAAAATTAAACAGAAAAAAAGCCTTATTAAAGGTACATCCCGGGATACTTAAAGTTGATGATTTGTCACATTTTTCAAACGATGCAAGTTTAGAATTACCTTCAACATCACATATATCAATTGTTGACAGTTACGGTAATGCTCTCTCCATGACTACTACAATAGAAAATGCTTTTGGTTCGAGACTGATGACACGTGGTGGTTTTTTATTAAATAATGAGTTAACGGATTTTTCTTTTCGACCCCAAAAAGATGGATCTCCTATAGCAAACTCTATTGAACGAGGAAAACGACCAAGATCCTCTATGTCGCCTACGATAATTAAAGACAATCAGAATGAGCTAAAGCTAATTTTGGGTTCTCCTGGAGGGAGTAGAATTATTGGCTATGTATTAAAAACAATTATTGCCCATTTAGACTGGGGGTTAGATATCCAGAAATCAATAGAATTACCCAATATGGTAAATAGGTTTGGTGTGTTTGAAATCGAAAATAGTTATCAAAATAATCATTTATTTGGTTCCCTTAAGGCAATAGGTTTCAAAATCAAGATGGGAGCTCTTAACTCTGGCGTATATGCTATCGCCGTTGATAAGGGTATTCTTTATGGTGGAGCAGATCCTAGGCGGGAAGGTGTGGTACTTGGAAACTAAATTACTGGTTTTTAAATTGCATAGGTCTGGTAGGAATGTTCACATGGGGGGCCATTAGAAACTTTCATCTGTCTCTCATTTAAATCAATAATAAAAGAAGCATTAGTCATTGTCTGCTTACTTGGCTCAAGGCTATCGTCAATGTGGCGGCATATAGAATTCGGAAAACCAAAGTGATCTGAAAGAGCCAATTGGTAATGCTTTGTCGCTAGTTTTCCCATGTTTTTTCTCAAAAGTTTATCTAATCGATTGGCCCTAAACAGAGTACTTGGATTTAATTTTTCCATTTGGGAAATACCGTGGCGGGCATCCATGAAGTGATTTGAATGGGTAATTAGTCCATTTAAGGGAAAGTGGGTCGATACAGCATTTGGGCTAGCTTCAAGATTAATTATTTCCCCATCAGCATGTCCTATAACAAAATTTGCCGAACATACACGTGGTGTAGATAGCACTGTCGCCATTGCGTCATTTATAGTAGTTCCCTCTAGAACTTCTCTACATCTCAAATGAAAGGGTTTCTTGTATTTATTCTGTCCATCAAATTCCGATACAAGACCGTTTTCAACTAATCCAATTCCGTATTCATTGAGACCCATTTTTCCGCCTACAATTCCGGCTTCAGTATAAAATAATAAATCAGGTTTATTGTTATTTTTGATTTTTGTCACCACTGTGTGACCATAAATACCGGATAGCCAATCCCAGTTTTGGCCTAAAATCGTGTGGCCGTTTTTAGTTGCTTCAGGAAGTGCGCCAAAGGTTGTACAACCGTCAGGCTCATGGTGAGCATTAAATTTTTGCGCGTCATCTTTCATTAATCCGAAGGTAATTTCATATCGAGCATTTAACATTGCTATTTTTCCCAGATCTATACCGGCACCTTCTGATATACCTCTCATTTCTTCTGCATAATCTTCATTTTGTTCTTGAATCGGTTTGATCCAATTATTTCCCTCTTTAATGGCAGCACTGGTATTTAACCCACTTGCCAAAAAACGATCCAGATAAGTATCTATATTGGCCTCTATAGATACTTTTAATGCTTCGCCGTGCTTACAACCCCGTTCAAAAGGTTTTCCACCTAACTCTAAGAATGTTAGTTGATAATCAGACAACTTGTTTCTCCCGAGTCCTAAAACAACTGATACTCAATGTTAAAGTATAAAAGAAATAGATCTAAACAATAATATAACCTACTTTAGTCAA
>MDTE01047720.1_pt1 | contig 17740 bp, 17 predicted proteins | sample 811231 | NCBI WGS metagenome assembly MDTE01 (sample SAMN05326651, study PRJNA326480) | marine metagenome | isolation source: seawater | place: Indian Ocean: Red Sea | collected 2010 | reverse complement strand
GCGGATCAGCTCGAAAAAATGGGCGTGCCGGCTGCGGCGATCCACGGCAACAAATCGCAGGCCGCGCGGCAGAAAGCGCTGAAACGGTTCAGTGTCGGCGACTGCCGCGTGCTTGTGGCGACGGATATCGCCGCCCGCGGCATCGATATAGATGGCGTCACCCACGTGATCAATTACGAGCTGCCGAACGAACCGGAAAGCTATGTCCACCGCATCGGGCGAACGGCCCGCGCCGGCGCCAGCGGCGTCGCGATTGCGTTCTGCGATCCGTCGGAACGCAAATATCTGCGCGACATCGAACGGCTGCTGAAAATGTCGCTGACAGTGGTCGGCGACGGACCAGAGGGTGAAGAAACCGCCCCGCCGAAACGCGGAGGACGTCGCGGCAAAGGCGGCCCCAACCGTCAGAGCCACAAACCGGCCAATTCGAACGGCAGACACCGCCGACGCGGCGGCAAGCGGGGTGGACGCAGCCGCCGGAAGGCCGCCTAGCGCGGGTTCGTGTCGGGCGGTTCCGACCCTAATCCGCGACCAGGCGGCAGCGGGTTGACCGGTGCGGCACTGATCCGCTGAGCGGATCTATGTCCCTATCCGCAATCAGCAGGTTCTGGTTGGCACTGTTGTCAGCCAGCGGCGGCTGGCCGGGGAGCCCAAGTTCTGCGCACCCCTGCCACCATCCATAGGGCGCGCAGACCACCCTTTGATCGAGTGACGGGTTGAAACGGGTAAGAAGCCGGACGCGCCCGTGGCGGTTTTCCAGGAATGCCCAGTCGCCTTCCGCGACGCCGGCCGCTTTCGCGGTATCGGGATGGACCTCCATGAACGGATCAGGCTGCCGGGACCGTAGTTTCGGGATGTTCCGGTTCTGCGGACCGATCAGCTGGACAACCCGGAAACTGGTGAGCACCAGCGGATACGTCTGATCGTCGAAAAGGGGGCTGTCGGTCGGCTCAACATGATCCGGCAATGGCGGATAGCCCGCGCCGGGAAACGCGCTGGCGAAAAGCTCCAGCTTTCCGCTCGGGGTCGCAAACCCCGCGGGCTGCCCGGTCTCTCCGTTGGACGCGCGATACTTCCGGTATTCGGTCCCTGCGCCGGTGCTGACACCCCCCTGCGACGCCCGCAGATCGTCCATGGTCAGGCCGGACGGCGCGAGATGGTGATTCCAGGCACTGTCCAGATCGGCGCCGAAAACTGTCTCCCGTAGCCCGAGCCGTTCCGCCAGGTCGAAAAGAATCTCCAGATCCGGGCGGGAATCGTGTTGCGGCGGAACCACCGATGATTTTGCCTGCACCCATCTGTGGGCTTCCTGAGTACTTCGAAATCCGGCGCGCACGGCCGTGCTTTCCCAGGTCGATGCCGCCGGCAGCAGGAAATCCGCATACTGGGCGGCCGGATTGTCGAACAGATCGATATGGACACAGAAGTCCAGGGCCTTGAGAGCCTCGGCAGCGCGGACGGGATCGACATGTCCCACCAGAAAGTTGCTGCCGAACAGCATCAGCGCCCGGACGGCATAGGGCTCCTGATCCAGGATGGCCCGGTAAAGCGGCGAATGCTGGATATGTCCTGGATCATGCGACGGACCGAGCGGATGCTCCTGCAACCCCAGCCGGATTTCCGCCTGTCCGTCGGGCAGGTAATCGGCGTTCGAAAGCGGAACACTGGGCGCGGCCGCAAAAAGCGCGTTGCTACCCTCGCCGTCGAACTGGCCGGTCAATCCATAGAAGCACTGGATCGCCCGGTTCATCTGCAACGTGCCGGAATGCATTTCCGTACCGGTCCAGCTTTCGTATCCGGATGGCTTTTGAGTGGCGAAAAGACGCGCCGCCTCGCGGACATCCTGGGCATCGACCCAGGTAATGTCTGCGCTGGTTTCCGGCGCGTATTCCGCACCGCGCCGGCGCAACATATCGAACACGGTTTCACACCGCACCGTCGATCCGTCGGCTAGCTGGCATTCAAATGCGCCGAACAATGCAGGGACCGCATCGCCGTCAGCGTAGCCGGTATCGCGCTGCCAGACCGCGGGGCGATCTGCACCGGTGTCCCATACAACCCAGGAGCCGGGCGCAGAGTCTTCCGACAGATCGGCCCCGGTCAGTAAGTCACCGGTATCGGATCGCACCAGGAAGGGGCCGTTCGTCCAGTCGCGTACGAACTCCGCATCGATCAGATCCTCTTCGAACAGCACATGCATCATGGCGAGCGCCAGCGCCCCGTCCGCACCGGGCCGCACGCGAAGCCAACAATCGGCTTTTCTGGCGAGCACGTGTTCGCGGGGATCGATGACAATAAGTTTCGCGCCTCGCCGCAACGCCCGGGCGATCCGCTTGGCGCTGACCGGGTCGGTTGCCTGCGGATTTATGCCCCATAGCAAAAGACAGTTTGTGTTCTCGGTGTCCGGTCTGGGCGTGGAAACGCCATAGGTGAATTTCGACCCGAACAGCCGGCTCCAGGTACACACATGACCGGGGCCGATAAAGTTAGGCGTGCCGAAAGCGCCGAACAGCCTGTCCAGCCAGGGGCGGAAATCGTCGGCGGCGCTGCCGGCCGTGGTGGCGCATCCATAGACGACGCTTTCAGCGCCTGAGACCGCGCGGATTTCGAGAAGCCGGGTAGCGATTTCGCTTAACGCATCGTCCCAGGAAACGGGTTCCCATCCGGGATCGGGATCATCTTTTGGGTTCGTCCGCCGCATGGGTTGGCGCAGCCGGTCCGGCGAATACACGATTTCCGGTGCTGCCGACCCTTTGATACAGATACAGCCATTGGGATGGTCGGGGTCCGCGTCCACACGCGTAAAACGCCCGTCTTGCACCGTTGCGATAACGCCGCAGCGCGACGTGCACATTGCGCAGTAAGTCTGGATTCTCTCAGTGGACACCGGTGACCAGCATGGCAAGGGTTATTGCGACCGGCAGTCTACACCATTTGGATATCGTCCTCAGCCCCGAGAAAACCCGGCAGGACCTAGCCCTCGAAACCCGTCATGTTGATGACTTCATCCGGCGTGTAGCCGCTTTCGCGGAGCGCGCGGATGGTCATGTCCTGATCGCGCTTTGCGAGCCGGCGGCCGGTGGTATCGCGGATCAGGCGGTGGTGGTTGTATCCGGGCGGAGTATATCCCAACAGTCCCTGCAGCAGACGGTGCACGTCGGTCGACGGTGCCAGATCGGCACCCCGGTTGACCATCGTGACGCCCTGAAGGTGATCGTCGACCGTCACGGCCAGATGATAGCTGGTCGGCACGTCCTTGCGCGCCAAAACCACATCGCCGAACCGTTCGGGCTTGGCTTTGACCAGGCCCTGATTCTCGTCTTTCCACGCCAGCGGACCGGCGATCGCCGCCGCGCCCTGCATGTCGAGCCGGCGCACATGCGGATCTCCGGCGTCGATCCGGTCTTCGCGTTTCTCGTCCGACAGCTTCCGGCAGATGCCGGGGTAGATCGGCCCGTCGGGGCCTTGCGGTGCGTGGACGGATTGTTCGATTTCGGTCTTGATTTCGGACCGGGTGCAGAAGCAGGGGTAGAGCAGACCCTTTATCTCGAGCTTGCGCAGCGCCTTGTCGTAATCGTCCATGTGTTCCGACTGCTTGCGGACCGGAGTTTCCCACTCCAGCCCCAGCCAGTCCAGATCCTCGAGGATGGCGTCTGTAAATTCGGGTTTGCAGCGGCCGGGGTCGATATCCTCGATGCGCAGGTGAAACGTGCCGCCCTTGCCGCGAGCGTGATACGCGGTCAGAGCGGAAAAGGCATGTCCGATATGGAGATAGCCGGTCGGGCTCGGCGCGAACCGCGTTACCTGGCCTGCCTTCTTGCGTTTTGCCATGACATCACTTCTATGAGATAGAAACGGGACCCTCCAACAGGCGGCGCCCGATGACATCCCGACTTACCGCCGAGACGTTTAACAAAGCGTTAACCTTACTCGCAAAGCGCGATCCCGACCTTAGAAAAATAGTTACTGCACACGGAAATCCGCCGATGTGGAAACGGCCCGGGGGTTTCCGGACACTGGTGCTGCTGATTCTGGAACAACAGGTATCACTGGCCTCCGCGCGGGCGGCGTTCGATCGGCTGTCGGCGGTGGTCGGCAAGCTGACACCCGCAAATACGCTGGCACTATCGGACGCGGAATTTCGGGGCGCCGGAGTCAGTCGTCAGAAAACCCGGTATATCCGGCATCTGTCGGAATGTATCCTCGACAAATCCGTTCGTATCGGGCGCCTTCCCTACATGGATGACGATGCCGTCCGCGAGCATTTGATCCGCGTGAAAGGCATCGGCATCTGGACCGCAGACGTCTATTTGCTGATGAGCCTTCAGCGGCACGACGTCTGGCCGGTCGGCGATATCGCGCTGCAAGCGGCCGCGCACGAAATAAAAGACCTCCATGCGAGGCCCGACCCCGATCAGCTGACGGAGATCGGCGAACAATGGCGGCCCTGGCGCAGCGTCGCCGCGCGCATATTATGGCATCACTATGTCAGTACGCCGCGATTGAGCAAGCCGGTCAAAAAATGATATCGACGTTTCACATCTCTCAACTACGGATATTCCGATGACCGACCTTCCCCAGCTTTCCGGCCCCGAAGCCGGCCCCGCCTCCGGCGGCCCCGCGAAGCAGCTGATCGTTTTCGTCCATGGCTATGGCGCCGACGGCAACGACCTGATTTCGCTCGGCCAGTACTTCGCGCATGTCGCGCCGGACGCCGCGTTCATTTCGCCGAATGCGCCCTATCGCTGCGACGGTTCACCCTTCGGCTATCAGTGGTACGACGTCTGGATGCAGGATCGGGATGAACGCCTCGCCGCCATCCGGTCGACTGCCGCAATCTTCGACAGTTTCATCGACCAGCAGCTTGCGCGCCACAGCCTGACAGAGAAAGACTTGGTCCTGATCGGGTTTTCGCAGGGCACGATGATGTCGCTCTTCACCGCGCCGCGGCGGGAGAGCCCGGTAGCGGGGATCGTCGGCTATTCCGGCCGGATGGAAGCGCCGGACCTGCTGAAGGACGAAATCCGCTCCAAACCGCCGGTAGTGATGGTGCATGGCGATTCCGACGAGTTGCTGGCGGTCTCGGAAATGGAGACCGCCGCCACGGCGCTCCGCGAGAACGGCGTAGAGATCGATACCCATGTCCGCCCGGGCCTCGGCCACGGCATCGACGAGGACGGCATCCGCATCGGCCTCGATTTCGTGAAACGGGTTCTGGGGAATTGAGTCAGCACCCACCACATCCGGTAGGGATGTGGATAAAAATTCACAAAATCTTCACGCCGGGTCGGTTGCCCTTAGAATCACGGACGGTTAACCTGTGTGGGAAATGAGCGCTTATCTGACACATCGCCGGTCGGACAGACCGCGCCGTGCCCGGCGGACCCGGTGAGGGGCGAATCGCCCGCGCTGGTTCTCAATGCCGATTTTCGGCCGCTCAGTTATTTCCCCCTGTCGATCTGGTCCTGGCAGGATGCCGTCAAGGCGGTGTTTCTCGACCGCGTGAACATCGTTTCCGAATACGAAGAAGAAGTCCGCTCGCCGACGTTTTCGATGCGTCTGCCCAGCGTCATAGCGTTGAAACAATACGTGCCCCTGTCGCGGCGGCCGGCCTTCACCCGCTTCAACGTCTTCCTGCGCGACCGCTTCGCCTGCCAGTATTGTGGCGCCACGCCGGGCACGTCGGAACTGACCTTCGATCACGTGATCCCGAAGTCGCGCGGCGGACACACTTCCTGGGACAACGTGGTCGCCGCCTGTTCGGACTGCAATCTGGTCAAGGGCAACAAGATGCCCCGGGATTGCGGCATGGTGCCGGCGATCACGCCGGTCGAGCCGACCAATCACCAGCTTCAAAGCAATGGCCGGTCCTTCCCGCCGAATTATCTGCATGAGAGCTGGCGCGACTTCCTGTACTGGGACAGCGAGCTGGAACAGAATTAGGCGGAATCCAGCCGGTCCGGCGAGAAGCGCTTCCTACCTCTTCGCAATTGCAGCATTTTGGACCAAAACTTGACATCAGTCGCCACTGAGTTAGTTTTCGCACCTGCGAAATAAGTCTTTCCGTCCGCACCCCGAATGGCAGCGACACGCGCCCGGGAAGATCCAAAAAATACAGATGGCTGCCCCCAGATCGAGAGAGAGTCTAACCGATGAAACTGCTCGTCGCCGTCAAGCGGGTGATCGATTACAACGTCAAGGTTCGCGTCAAGGGTGACGAAACCGGCGTTGAGACCGCGAACGTCAAAATGTCCATGAACCCGTTCGACGAAATCGCCGTCGAGGAAGCGGTTCGCCTGCTTGAAGTAGGCACGGCAACGGAGGTTGTCGCGGCCTCCATGGGCGTCCAGCAGTGCCAGGAAACGATCCGGACCGCGCTGGCCATGGGCGCCGACCGGGGTATCCACGTCAAGACTGACGAAGAGCTGCAGCCGCTGGCGGTTGCCAAGCTGCTGGCCAAGATCGTCGAGCAGGAATCGCCCGATGCGGTCATCTTGGGCAAACAGGCGATCGACGACGATTCCAACCAGACCGGTCAGATGCTGGCGGGTCTACTGGGATGGTCGCAGGGCACCTTCGCGTCCGAAATCGTGCTGGCGGACGGCAAGGCCAACGTCACCCGCGAAATTGACGGCGGTCTGCAGACGATTGCCATCAACCTGCCGGCGATCGTGACCACCGATCTCCGCCTGAACGAACCGCGTTACGCTTCGCTGCCCAACATCATGAAAGCGAAGAAAAAGGAAATCTCCGAAATGACGCCGGAAGAGCTGGGCGTTGATATCGCGCCGCGCCTGACCACGTTGAAAGTCACCGAGCCGCCGAAACGCGAAGGCGGTATCAAAGTCGAAACCGTCAGCGAACTGGTCGACAAAATGAAAAACGAAGCGGGGGTCATCTGATGGCTGTTCTCGTCGTCGCCGATCACGACAATTCGGATCTTGTTCCTATCACCCTGAACACGGTCACCGCTGCCGCCGCGATCGACACGGACGTTCATGTCCTTGTCGCCGGCAGCAATGCCGCCGCCGCCGCGGAGGCCGCCGGCAAGATCGCAGGCGTCACCAAGGTGCTCCACGTCGACGGATCCGCCTACGAGCACCAGCTTGCCGAAGCGCTGGCACCGGTCGTAATCGCGCAGGCCGGCAGTTACAGCCATATCCTGTTCCCGTCGAACACCACCGGCAAGAACGTCGCCCCGCGCGTCGCGGCGCTGCTGGACGTCGCCCAGATTTCCGACATCGTCGAAGTCGTGTCGGACGACACCTTTGTCCGTCCGATCTATGCCGGCAACGCGATGGCAACCGTACAATCATCGGACTCCGTCAAGGTGATCACGGTACGCGGTACTGCCTTTGCGGCCGCCGACGCCGAGGGCGGTTCCGGCGGGGTCGAGAGCGTGGCCCCGGCCGACGACCCCGGTCTGTCGAGCTTCGTGGGACAGGAACTGACCAAGTCCGAACGCCCTGAACTTACGGCTGCCCGGGTCATTATCTCCGGCGGGCGCGGCATGCAGTCGGGCGAGAATTTCGAGATCATCGAAAAAATTGCCGACAAGCTGGGCGCCGCGGTAGGTGCGTCTCGCGCCGCCGTGGATGCCGGATACAAACCCAACGATTACCAGGTCGGCCAGACCGGCAAGGTAGTCGCGCCGGAGCTCTATATCGCCGTCGGCATTTCCGGCGCGATCCAGCATCTGGCGGGTATGAAAGATTCCAAAGTCATCGTCGCCATCAACAAGGACGAAGAAGCGCCGATCTTCTCGGTCGCCGATTACGGCATCGTCGGTGACCTGTTCAAGGTCATCCCGGAGCTGGACGAGGAACTGGAAAAGCAGGAAATCACCCCGCGTTAATTCTAGGACGCGCAGAGTAAATCGATATTTCAAGGAGAGTTGTGAGTGACTGACATCCAGGATCCGGGCGCAACGCCCGAAGCGCTTGGTATCAAGACAATCGGCGTTATCGGCGCCGGGCAGATGGGATCCGGTATCGCCCATGTCGCTGCCACCACCGGCATCAACGTGGTGCTGAACGATATCGGCCAGGAACAGCTCGATAAGGCTGTCGCCACCATCGACAAGAACCTGGAGCGCCAGGTCAGCCGCGAAAAGATCAGCGCTGCCGACAAGCAGGACGCGCTCGACCGACTGACCACGTCAACCGATCATGCCGCGCTGGGCGACTGCGATGTCGTCATCGAAGCCGCGACGGAAGACGAAAGCATCAAGCGAGAAATATACAAGGCGATCATTCCGTCGCTGCGGGGCGACGCCATCATTGCGTCGAACACGTCGTCGATTTCGATCACACGGCTGGGTGCCACCACCGACCGGCCCGAAAAGTTCATGGGCATGCATTTCATGAACCCGGTGCCGATCATGCAGCTGGTCGAACTGATCCCCGGCATCGCCACCGACGACGCCACCCATAAGATCGTCGAGGGTCTGACTTACCGAATGGGCAAGACGCCCGTAATCTCGGAAGACTTCCCGGCCTTCATCGTCAACCGCATCCTGCTGCCGATGATCAATGAAGCGGTCTATACGCTGCATGAAGGCATCGGATCGGTGAAGGACATAGATACCGCCATGAAGCTCGGCGCCAATCACCCGATGGGCCCGCTGGAACTGGCCGATTTCATCGGCCTGGATACGTGCCTGGCCGTGATGCAGGTGCTGTATGACGGGTTGGCGGACACCAAGTACCGCCCCTGCCCGCTGCTGGTAAAATACGTGGAAGCCGGCTGGCTTGGCCGCAAGTCCGGCAAGGGCTTCTACGACTATTCCGGCGACCAGCCGGTTCCGACGCGGTAGGTCGGACGACAGAGCTTTCCACCATCCTTCGAGATCCCGCCTTCGGCGGCTCCTCAGGATGAGGAAAAGCTAGCGGTCAGAACAGACATCTGTTTCGTCCCCTCCCTGAAGGGGCGAGGGGATTTCGATTGTGACGTTCGGAATCCCTACTCCGCCGCCTGGGTCGGGACCTCCTGGGCGTTCGGTTCCCACTGACCGGATCCTTCCAGCGCCATTGCCGCGGGCATGACCTCTTCGGCGAAACGTTTCATCGACGCGGTGGCCAGATCGTGCGGCATGCTGGCAATCTGGAACATGCCGAGGAAGTAACCGAGACCGACCTTGTCGTGACACTCGGCCAGCTTTTCGCGCACGGTGTCCGGACTGCCCACGATGATAACGTCGCGCTCCATCAGCGATTCCACCGTGTGGGTCGACACCAGGCTCGATTTCGTTTTCAGCACGCGCTTGTAGGACTCTACCGACATATAGCCCGGCGGCAGCAGCAGCGAGATCGAGTAGCGCAGCAGCTTGTTGAAGAACAGCTCCACATGCGGCCGCACTTCATCGATTGCCTGCTGATCGGTTTCGCCGACATAGATCGGCGCTGCCCAGCCAAGCTGTTCCGATGTCGCCGTGTAGCCGTGACGGTGCGCCACGTCGCGATAGGCGTTATGGAAACGCACCACGTTCTGGAACGGCGAATAGGTCTGCAGATAAGTGTATTTGCGGTCGGGATGCGCCGCCCATTCGATCGTTTCCGACGATCCCTGGCTCGGCACCCAGATCGGGGGGTGCGGGTCCTGATAGGGCCGTGGCCAGGTATTCACGTAATCGAAGTGATAATGCTTGCCCTCGAACGGGAACGGGCCTTCCTCAGTCCAGGCACGGATGACCAGATCGTGCGCTTCGTGAAACCGTTCGTGGCTGAATGCCGGGTTGGCACCGAGAGAGTAATATTCGGCCCCGAGCCCGCGCACCATCCCGCTGATCAGCCGCCCACCGGTGATGCAGTCGATCATGGCGTGTTCTTCCGCCAGCGTCTGGGGGTGGTCGCGAATGCCAAAGGCGTTCCCGAGAATGGCAATTTTTACGCGTTCGGTCTTTGACGCGAGCGCCGATGCCATCACCACGGGCGACGGCATCAGCCCATAGGCGTTCTGGTGGTGCTCGTTGACGCAAACGCCGTCGAAGCCCAGCTCTTCCGCGTATTCCAGTTCGTCCAGATAGCGGTTGTAGAGCTCGTGACCTTTTTCAGGATCGAAATTGCTGTTCGGATAAGTCACCCAGCAGGTGTCGTATTCCTTGTCGTAATCGGGATCGACATAGGCATACGGCATCAGGTGAAAAAGGAAGACTTTCATAATTACTCCCGCACTATCGGCAGCCGCTATTCGGCCGCGACTTTTTCGCCGATCACGCCGAACTGTTTCGCCGCCGGCATGACCTCTTCGGCGAATCTCTTCATGCTGGCTACCGTCATCTCGTGTGGCATGGATGCGACCTGGAACATGCCGAGGAACGTACCGACACCGGCCTCACGCTGGCAGTATTCCAGCCGGTCACGCACCGTATCGGGGCTGCCGCAGATCACGATGCCCGTTTCCATCAGTTCTTCCATGGACCGCACCTTGGACAGGCCGCCTTTGTGCTTCATCACGTTCTTGTAGGACCGCAGGCTGAGATACCCGGGCGGCAAAAGCATTTCCGGCGTCATCCGCAGGAACTTGTTGAAAAACGCCTCCATGTGCGGGCGCGCTTCCTCGATCGCTTTTTCGTCGGTTTCGCCGACATAAATCGGTGCTGCCCAACCAACCTGGTCGTCGGTCGCTTCGTAGCCATGCATGTCGCGGGCGACATCGCGGTACATATGCAGGAACTTCTTTACCGCCTCGAACGGACTGTATGTCTGCAGATAGGTGTATTTGCGGTCCGCGTGAGATGCCCATTCGATGGTCTCCAGCGATCCCTGCGACGGACACCAGATCGGGGGATGCGGTTTCTGGAACGGGCGCGGCCAGACGTTCACGTATTCGAAGTGGTAGTGCTTACCCTCGAACGCGAACGGTCCTTCGTCGGTCCAGGCGCGGATCACCAGATCATGCGCTTCGTGAAAACGTTCGTGGCTGAACGCTGGATTGGCCCCCATGGAATAGTATTCGGCGCCGATACCGCGCACCATCCCGCTGATCAGGCGGCCACCGGTGATGCAGTCGATCATGGCGTGCTCTTCCGCCAGGGTAAGCGGATGCTCGCGGATGCCGAACGCGTTGCCGAGCACGGCGATCTTGGCCCTCGAGGTACGTCGCGCCAGCGCAGCCGCCGGTACGATCGGCGACGGCATCAGGCCATAGGCATTCTGATGGTGTTCATTGACGCACAGACCGTCGAAGCCAAGCTCTTCGCCCATCTGCAATTCGTCGAGATAGGTGTTGTACAGATAGTGCCCGACCTTGGGGTCGAAATTGGAGTTCGGGTAGACCACCCACGACGCCTTGTATTCCTTGTCGTAGTCCAGATCGAGACTAGCATAGGGCATCAGGTGGAAGAGAAAGCACTGCATCGCCGTTCTCCAGATTAATAAGGTTGCAAACGATTATAGCGCGGCATACGGCGAGCGAAACCTCCCCAATAATCGCAGAATTCCGCGTGTCAGAAAAAAATAACCATAATTCCGCGAAATTAGGATAGGTTTACGCGCTTGTTGCGGCAAAAGAGACGTCGTCATGAGCGCTCACGACCATATCGTTCTTACCTCGCACCCGCCGGTCGGCGAAAGCGGCCAGTCTGCCATCAGTTGGGGTGCGGCCGATCCGTCCGAACGCGGCCCCGTCATCGGCACGGTGACCGACCCGGCAATGCGAAACACGATCGGCACCCATTCGGGAAGCTATTCTGTTTACTTGGCGGCCTCGGTCGCGGCAGGCCATCTCGATCCGGATTTCAAACCCGATCTTCACAACACCATGCCGGTAGCGAATATCGGTCCGTACCCGCAGTGGTCGGACCCCGGAAAGATCGTGTCGCTGGATCCGTTCGGGCACATGATCACGGAATTTTTCAGAGACCAGCTTGAGGCCGGTATCAACATTCGCCCCACCATCGCCATCACGCAGGCGCGTCTACAGATGCTGGAGCTGCGGGAAGCTATCGAACTCGGGCGGCTGAAAGCGGATGGAAAAATCCTCGAAGAGAACGGCGACGTCTATGTCACCAAGATAGCCGTGGACCCGGTCTGGCATCTCCCGGGCATGGCCGCCCGGCTTGGGTGCGACTCCGCGACCCTTAGGCGCGCCTTGTTCACTTATACCGGTGGCATGTATCCGGAGCTAGTCACCCGCAACGATCTGGAGGTTTTTCTACCGCCGATCGGCGGGTTGTCGGCTTATATCTTCGGCAATCCGGAAACGCTGTCGGACAAATCCGTTCCGCTGGCCTGCCGGGTGCATGACGAATGCAACGGGTCGGACGTGTTCGGCTCCGATATCTGCACCTGCCGTCCGTACCTGACCCACGGCATCGAAATCTGTGTAGAGATGGCGCAGGCGGGCGGCAACGGGCTGGTGGTCTATAACCGCAAGGAAGGCCGCGCGCTGGGCGAAGTGACCAAGTTCCTCGTCTACAACGCGCGAAAGCGGCAGGAAGAAGGCGACAACGCCGCCAAGTATTTCGAACGGACAGAGTGCGTCGCCGGCGTGCAGGACGCGCGGTTTCAGGAACTGATGCCAGATATCTTTCACTGGCTGGGCGTTCAACGGCTCGACCGGTTTGCATCGATGAGCGACATGAAGCACGACGCGCTGGCAGGTCAGGGCATTGAAATCGGCGAACGTATCGATCTGCCGGACGAAATGATCCCTGAGGATGCGAAGGTCGAGATGGAAGCCAAGAAGGCGGCCGGCTATTTCACCAGCACGGAAATCAAGGACGAAGACGGGCTGAGAGCCACGAAGGGGCGCGCGCTATTTTGACGGCGACGGCCCCTGCCCCGGACCCGATTGACGGCCTGCTGACGCCGGAGGCGGTGCGCACGCGCTGCGGAAAAGTCTTGCAGGCGGGGCTGGCAGGCGGGCTTCCCTGGTTTCGGCTCGATCTTGCGAAAATGCCGGACGCCGCGTCGCGTGTCGTCGACGAAATCGAAATGAACTACCCGGACCTGAACGTCCCGTTTCATAGCCGGTGGCGGCATTTCGAGCTGGGCGGGTCGGATCTGTGGGCGGCGATGGCGGCAGAGCACAGCCTGACCGGCGACCGGCTGGCAGCTGCCGCGGGCGATCTTGCGATCGTCTCGGTGCTGTTGGATGCGGGCGCGGGCCCGGACTGGGTTTTCGAGGACGCAGCGACCGGCCTGCGGCTGGGCCGTTCAGAAGGCCTGGCGCTTGCGAGCATCCGCCTTTTCGAGGCTGGCGCGCTGAGTAACGACGAGAATGACCCGTTGCGTGCGGATGCGACTGCACTGACGTCGCTCACCGCAGAAACGCTGGGAGACGCCTTTCAGGTCAGTGCGGATAATCCGCTGATTGGGCTCGCGCAGCGCGCCGGTCTGTTGCGAAAACTGGGAGAGGCGATCCAGAACCATCCTGCCTTGTACCGCCGTGATGGCGCCGTCCGTCCAGGCAATCTGATCCCGTCGCTCGCGGCGCGCTCCCGTCTTCCGGCACGCGACATCCTGATCGCGATCCTGACATCGCTGATGGAGATCTGGCCGTCGCCGGTTCGGATCGAGGGCCGGCCGCTGGGCGACGTGGGCAGACACGGTGCGCTAGTGGGAGCCGACGCCAACAGTGGCATTGTCCCGTTTCACAAGCTGTCGCAGTGGCTGTCCTATTCCCTGATCGAGCCGTTGCAGCGGTCAGGGACAACCGTATCCGACCTCGACGGGCTTACCGGGCTGGCGGAATACCGCAACGGCGGACTGTTCGTCGATACCGGCGTACTGACGCTGAAAGACCCCTCCGCACTTACCGCGGCTCATGCACCGGAGAGCGAGCTGATCGTCGAATGGCGCGCGTTGACCGTGGCGCTGCTTGATCGGCTGGCCGATGATGTCCGGACGCGTCTGGACAGATCCGCCCACGACCTGCCACTCGCCAGCATCCTGCAGGGCGGCACCTGGTCGGCGGGCCGAAAGATCGCCGCCGAACTGAGACCGGACGGCGGGCCGCCAATCAGGCTCGATAGCGACGCAACCGTTTTTTAGGGAGACACCGACTTGGCACACAACACAAACGCCTCGATCGAGGTGGTCGATCACCCGCTGGTTCAGCACAAGCTGACCATGATCCGCGACCGCGATACCGGCGCCGCCGATTTCCGACAGTTACTGCGGGAAATCAGCCACCTGCTGGCTTACGAAGTGTGCCGTGATCTGGACACCGAGACCGTGGAAATCGAAACGCCGCTCGAACCGGCCACCGGCCCCAAACTGGAAGGCCGGAAGATGTGTATCGTTTCCATCCTGCGCGCCGGCAACGGTCTGCTGGACGGCATGCTCGATCTGATCCCGGCTGCCCGTGTAGGCCATATCGGGCTGTATCGCGACCCGGAAACAAAGGTGCCAGTGGAATACTACCTGAAACTTCCGGAAAACATGGACGAGCGGGTCTGCATCGTGGTCGATCCGATGCTGGCAACAGGCGGATCGGCAATCGCCGCAGTGCACCGGATGAAACAATCGGGCGCCAGCCGGATCAAGTTCGTTTGCGTCGTTGCCGCGCCGGAAGGGGTCGAGGCATTCACCAAGGCGCACCCGGACGTGCCGGTCATTACCGCGGCAATCGACCGGGAACTGGACGATCACTTCTATATCCGTCCGGGGCTGGGCGATGCGGGCGACCGGATGTTCGGGACCAAATAGTAGTCATTTCAAAAGGCGCGGCCGGGGCGATCAACGCCCCGGTTTCTGTTAAAGGCCGTCCCGACCCGCTATACTGCCCGCCATGAACAACAATGACCGTATCATCATCTGCGGCGGCGGGCCGGTCGGGATGGTGGCAGCGCTATCCCTGGCCCGGCAAGGCATCCCCGTCACCGTTCTTGAAGCCTTCGAAGAACCGCCGAAAGACCCGCGTGCGGCAACGATTCACGCATCGACGCTGGAGATGCTGCATACGCTGGAGCTTGCCGACGGTATCAAGGAACGGGGTCTCCTGGCTCCGGCGTTCCAGTTCCGCGACCGCAAATCGCAGGAAATCATCGCCGTCTTCGATATGAAGCACATCGCGGACGAGACCGACTTTCCTTTCGCGATCCAGTACGAACAGTGGAAACTGACCCGCGATGCGCTGGCGGCAGTAAAGACACACGATATCGCCGATGTCCGGCTGGGATCGAACGTCACCGCATTTTCACAGGACTACGAAGGCGTGACAGTCGTCTATGAAGATCCCGCTGGCGAGATGCGCAAGGTGGAAGGCCGATACCTGCTGGCCTGCGATGGCGGCCGGTCGACGATCCGTATCGGGCTTGGAGTCTTCATGTCCGGTTTCACCTGGGACGAACGCTTCCTGGTGCTGACGTCCGAGCATGATTTTGCCGCCAGCGACGGATACCTGAACCGCAACTACGTGATGGACCCCGCGGAATGGTTCGCGGTGTTCAAGGTCCCGGGGGATGAAGACCAGGGCATCTGGCGCACACTGTTCCCGACCGAAGGCCACGAAAAGGATGAGGATCTGCTGTCGGATGCCGGCGTGACCCAGCGCATCCACGGGCTGCGCGACGACATGGACCACAACGACATTCTACACCGCAATCTGTATACCGTGAACCAGCGCGTTGCCGACCGGTTCCGGATCGAACGAATTTTTCTGGCAGGTGATGCGGCGCATCTCAACAACCCGCTGGGTGGACTCGGGCTTAACACAGGTATTCATGACTGCATGAACATCACCAGGAAGATCGGCGATGTCTGGTACCGACGGGCGGAAGAAGACGTGTTCGAGCGCTATCACCGCCAGCGCCATCAGCTGGCAACCGAGTTTCTGCAGAGCGTGACGATCGAAAATAAAAAGCGGATTGAGGAAAAGGACCCTGACGTCATCCGCGCCAACCAGATGCAGCTGCGCGAAAACTCAGAAGACCCGGTGAAAGCCAAGGCATGGCTGTTGCGGTCTTCGCTGCTGGACAGCGTGCGCAAGGAAGACACGATCGAATAGAGCATTCCCGCATCCTTGGAGACGCACCATTGGCGCTCCTCAGGATGAGGGCGAGGGTTTGTCGGAATTTAGATTTGAACACCCGGTTGCCTCATCCTGAAGAGCCGCGATAACGGCGTCTCGAAGCATCGAGGAAAGCCTTACTTCAGGAAACCGTTTTCCCGGTACCAATCGACGGCATCGGTCAGCGCCTCGCGCGCGGCGCGAAGCTCCCGCAGAAATACCGCAAATAACGGACCAGTCACCCAGCCAGGTGTCTCGCAGGCCGTATCCGGCGCCGATGAACATCGCGCAATAGCTGGTCATGGCTGCCACGTGGTGGAAATAGTGGCCGAACTTGCTGGTTTTGCCGGTCGCGCGGGCAAATTCGCCATCCACGTGATCCATCCACACCGCAACCATAAACAGCAGCGATCCGGCGATCATACCGTCACGCGTTCCCTGCGCGTACAGAAAGCCCGAAGCGATACCGACAAGCATGCCAAGCGCCGTCAGCACGTTGGGCGAGATCGGCAATCCCTTGATCGCGGCAACCACGATTTTCGCCAGACGCTGGTCATAGGCGATAACCCGAGGTTCGAAAGTGTTTGAATCTGCGGCCATATCTATCCGTTCACCAACAGATTTAGTGGTTGCTCTGAATCGTGTAAATCGCGGTACGCTTGCTGTCATTCTCCGCGCGGCATAGCATCGGCGGATCGAAAGCGAGAGACATGTTTACGCTGAGCCACACAATGCCGGTCAACGACCGGGAACCGCGCCTGACACGAACCCAAATTTGGCAGGGACTGGTGCTTAAAGCCGAAAACCCCGTACCGTTCCTGGAGGCCATGAACGCCTGCACCGTGATCGATCGGGGCGAAAACTGGCTGCTTCGCGATTTCACTCTGCGCGGCGAGGATATGCAGGAACGCGTGACGTTCGAACCGGAGAAACGCGTGACGTTCGTCCGGACAAAGAGCAGCGCCATGGGTACGGTCATGAATGAGTTAGTGGAATTGGACGGTGGCGAAATGGGACTTCGCTTCACCTTCGAACTCGATGTCGACGGCCTCGATGACGGTAGCTCGGAAGAAGCCGAATTTGCCGATCGGATGTCCCGCAGTTATTTCCAGGGCGTCGAGTCCACCCTGGCGGAAATTCGCCGCAGGGTGGTCGCTGGCGAACTGGACGCGGCCTAAACAAGGAGACGGACAGATGACGGAACTGAGACGCATCGGCGGCCTGCATCATTACGCCTATCGGTGCCGCAACGCGGAAGAAACACGCAGCTACTACGAGGATCTCCTGGGACTGCCGCTAGCGCATGTCATACAAGCGGACGAAGTGCCGAGCACCGGCGCGTCCGACCCCTATGTCCACCTGTTCTTCGAATTCAAGGATGGCAGCTATATCGCGTTTTTCGATCTTGGCGACGAAACCGCCTGCGTCCCTGATCCGGAAACGCCATCCTGGGTCAATCATTTCGCGATGCATGTCGAGACGGTGGCGGAAGTCGAGGAATGGAAACGCCGTCTGGAAGATGCAGGCATCGAAGTTGTCGGCGTGACCGACCACGAATTCGTCAAGTCGATCTATTTTTTCGATCCGAATGGCATTCGCCTGGAGATCACCTGCGAGGTCATCGGAGAGTCTGAACGCCAGGATCACCGGGACGATGCGCATGCCGCACTGAAGGCCTGGACCGACACCCGTCCCGCTCCGCAGACGGAATATTACCGGTTCCGCAAGGAAACGGTGGAGGTTTAGGCACCACCATTGTCACCCCGGATTTATTCCGGGGTCCAGT
>MDTE01157600.1_pt1 | contig 17741 bp, 13 predicted proteins | sample 811231 | NCBI WGS metagenome assembly MDTE01 (sample SAMN05326651, study PRJNA326480) | marine metagenome | isolation source: seawater | place: Indian Ocean: Red Sea | collected 2010 | reverse complement strand
GGCCTTTACGCCCGGCGGCGGAAAAGAGTGTCGCCGCAGCCGTTGCCGGCCCGGCCAGTCTCCGCTCCGTCTCGCTCCTCTCGGAAGGCCGAAGGCGAGGCTCTCCAATTAGGAGGTGATCTGACGATAGCGACCAGACTAATGACGGGCCTGCTCAGCCGCTCAGTGTTCGTCGGAAAGCAGCCGTGAGAAATCGGCCGTGGCCAGTTGCTGACCCAGATGCGTCCTTAGGTCGTCCCGTCCGAGCTTGCGGAGGTCTTCGTTGAAGTCGCCGCCAAGAGAAATAAGCCGGATCGTTTCGATACCGACGGCTCCTGCGCGTTTGATCAGATTGGCGGTGGCCATGTCGCCTGCTTCGTCGGCGTCGGCGGCGATGTAGAGACGCTGAAGCCCGGTCGGCAGGATCAGCGCGGCGAGATGATTGGCCGATAACGCGGATATGACGGGCATGTTGGGCAACGCCATGCGCACGGAGAGCGTGCTTTCCAGCCCTTCGCCAGCAGCGAGGATGTCGCTCACAGTTCCGATCCGCACGCCATGGCCGAGCAGGTTCCCCATCGCCTTGCGTGATGGATCGAGGGGCGCCTTGCGAGCCGTCGCCGGATCGAGCCATGTGCGGTGAACGCCGGTGAGATTGCCGTTCCCGTCCGTGACCTTGGCGAGCAATGCAGGCCAGGTCTCCGGTGGGGTGTCTTGGGGCTGACCTTCTCGCCAATAGTAGCAGCACGGATGAAATCGCAGCGCTGGCGCGTCGCCAAGCCCGGAAAGACCGCGTCGATGAAGATAGCGCTCGGCGAGCGTTCCACCGACCGGTCTTCCCATGGCGAAGAGGCGCCGCGCAGCCTCCGGCGATCCTCTGGGCGCGACCACGCGTTCGCGGGTTGGCGGTTCAGGTCGTGGGAGGCTCAGGAAGATCCTCGCCTCATCAAGCGTCTCGCCGAATGTGCGAAGTTGCCGGGCGCCGGCGATGAGATCTAGCAGGTCGCCATGTTCGCCCGTGGCGGCGTCGGTCCATTTTCCGGCGGCGCCCGGACCGTGGGCTGGTCCCGTCAGGCGAACATAAAGACTGCGTCCGGGCGTGTTCTCGATGTCGCCGACGATCCAGTATCGGCCCTGCTTGCGACCGTTAGACAGGTAATGGCGGCAGACGGCCTCCGCCTCGCGGCCGAGCCGTCGTGCGATTTCGGATGCTGCGCTGTTCATTTGCGCCTCCATGCTGAGAGCAAAAAAGAAGGAGCCCGCCACATTGGGCGGGCTCCAGGGGCGGCTGCGGGAGCCGTTGGGGGGCTTGGCTCCCGGTCACTCGGCCGCAGTGGCGAAGGCGTTGCCGGTGACAGGTTCATCATCGGTGATGACGGCGGAATCGCCCATGGCCGGTTCGCCGCCGTTATCCGCCGATTGCGCTTCGCTCTCAGGGAGAGCCGGCATGCGCAGTACTTCGGGCAGCCAACCGGTCCCTTCGAGAAGCTCTTCGGCCGCCGCGATCATTTCCGGTTTCTTGAGGCTGGCGATGCGGTCGGCCGCTTCGTCGCCCTTGGCTTCGCGCACCGCTTCCAGAATGCGGGCCTTGGTGATGCGTGCCAGATAGCTCTCGCCCGTCGGCGTCCAGCCCGCACTCGCCATGTCGAGCCCGAGTGTCGTCGCCAGCAAATCGGCATGGGCGAGCGCCCGCGGGCGGCGGTTGTACGGCTCATGGACGGCGTTCACCGTCATGGCGACGCAATGCGCGAACAGCGCCTCGCGGCTGTCGTTGTCGAACCTGACCAGTGCGTCCCACAGATCTTCAGGCGCTTTCGGCAGCGCCCCTAGCCAACTCGTCGTGCGAGCGTCGATGCTGAGCGCGTAAGCCGTGTCGCCGAGACCCGGCGCCTGGGCGCCGAAACCGGCGCTGTGCGGCGTGATCTCGACGCAGCTATCCAGCGGATAGTGATAGAAGAGCCGCAGCGTCATCGCGTGCAGGGCGGCGAGGAATGCCGTCTGCGGATCGTTGGCAAGCGCGTCGCGAAGGGCGAGCGTGCGATGCGCCGTCAATTCCATGACGAGGCGGTCGGAGAGCGGCTTCAGACCATCGTCTTCCTCTTCCGCCTCGTCGCTGGCATCCGGGTTCGTAGCGTCGTCGACGTCCTCCTCGGCAGACGCGTCCATCCCATCGACCTCGTCCTGTCCGTCGGATTCGACGCAAGGTTCATCCTCGGGGCGGACATAGCCGCGCTCGACACGCAGACGGCCGTCATGGCCGATGCTGACGAAGACGCCGGCCATGGCGATTTCATCCGGTTCTAAGCGGACGGGGCGCTCCTGCAAGGCTTCCATCGCCGTTTCGATCTCGCCGAGCCGGGTGTCGATATCTTCCGGGAACTCCTCGGCGTCGGCGTAATCGTCCTCAAGCTGATCGTATTCGGCTTTCAGTGCGTGGAAGTTCGCGATCTCGTCCTCGCTCATCGGCTCGGTCTCGCCGATGATCCGGCGCAGACCGTAGGTATGGCCGTAGGGAAAATCCGTGCCGATCTCGATCCATTTCCAGCCCTCGGCGCGGATCGCTTGCGCCTCTGTTTCGAGCTTTTCATCGACGAGTTTCGCAAGCAGGACTGCGTCCTGCAGCCATCCGCCATCGTCGGACTGGAAGAGATCGCGAAGGATGGCGCCGCCGGCCGCCTCATAAGCGCCGAGCCCGACGAACTGCGCCCGCCGGTCGGAGGCGCGCACGGCGCCTTCGGTCAGCATGCGGCGGATTTCATAGGGCTGTTTCGCGTAAGTCCGTTTGATCGACTCCCAGACCTGTTCCTGGCGCTCATGGTCGGGGTTGACCGTGAAGGCCATGAGCTGGTCGAGGGTCAGTTCCTCCTCGGCATAGGCGTCGAGGAGCGACGGCGCGATAGCGGCGAGCTTGAGCCGCTGCTTGACGACTTTCGCCGAGACGAAAAAGGCCGCCGCGATTTCTTCCTCGCTCTTGCCTTTCTCGCGCATCGCCTGGAAGGCGCGGAACTGGTCGAGCGGATGAAGCGGCGCACGCTGAACATTCTCGGCGAGACTGTCTTCTTCAGCGAGGCCGTCCGTGCGCACGATGCAGGGCACGGGCGCTGTGCGGTTCAGCCGCTTCTGCTTGACCAGAAGTTCGAGCGCCCGGTAGCGGCGTCCGCCGGCCGGGATCTCGAACATGCCGGTTTCCGCGCCGTCCTCGTCCAGCACCGGCCGGACGGTGATCGAGGACAGGAGCGTGCGCCGGGCGATGTCCTCGGCGAGCTCCTCGATCGAGACGCCGGCCTTGATGCGCCGAACATTGGACTGGCTCAGCACCAGCTTGTTGAAAGGGATGTCGCGCGAGGCGCTGAGGGTGATTTTCTGAGACTTGGTCATGTCAGTTCTCCGTGGGCGGGCTGGCCGAAAGCCTCTCTCTCGACCTCCAAACCCGTCACGAAAAACCCGGCCCGCCTCTTGCTCTTGAGGAAGCGACGGACCGGAAAGGCGGAGCGCCGGTTGAAGCTATGCCGCGCGCTCCAGGAGCTTCTTCGCCTTGCCCTCCATATCGAGCCGGGCGTCCTGCTGCGGTTTCGACCGGGCGACGGCGGTGATGCCCTGCACGAAGTCGAAAACGGACTCGGGCGGGCGGCCTTCTTCGGCAAGAACCGTCTCGACGATCCTGGCCGTCTCCGCCTTGGAGAAACCCCGCTTGCGGAGGAAGTCGGTGCGGTCATCGTCACTGCGCGCGACGATCCGCTCGCGCGCGGCACGGATGCCTTCGACGAAGGATTGCGGCGACGAGTCCGCGAAGCGGGTCAGCGCCGGCGCCGCCTCGTGCGCGAAGCGATTGGCGGCGTATTTGGAATGCCGGATGCTGATTTCCTGAAAATCCTCGACGCCCCAGAGATTGCGGTTCTGGCAGACGGCGCGCAGATAGAAGCTGGCGATGCCGAGCGTCTTCGCGCCGACTTCAGAATTCCAGCAATAGAAGCCCCGGAAATAGAGATCGGGAGATCCGTCGGACAGCTTGCCCGCCTCGATCGGGTTCATGTCGTCGACCAGGAAGAGGAAGACGTCTCGGTCGGAGGCGTAGAGCGTGGTCGTGTCCTTGGTGATGTCGACCATCGGATTGTAGACGCCGCTCGACCAGTCGAGCGTGCCGGGCACTTTCCAGCGCGTATCGCCAGTGCCGTTCCCCGCGATCTTCTGCACCGCTGCGACGAGTTCATGGTCGTAGATGCGGCCATAGTCCGGGCCGGTGACGGCGCGCAGTTCCGTGCGCCCGTCTTCGGTTTCCAGGGTCTTGATCTGTTCGGCCCGGTGCGAGGTGAGCCCGTATTGCAGATTGATGCCCGCGAGCGGCGCCGGGAGCTGGCGAAGATAGGCCGCTGGCGCGCTGACCAGGCTTGCAAGCTGGCCGAAGCTCCAATGGGTCGGCGCGACCGGGGCCTCGGCTTCAGGCAGGACGAGCGCCAGGTTTTCCGGATCGTCGCGATGGGCTTCAACGCGGATCGCCGCGCTCTCGACCGTCCGCGTGCGGCTGCGCTCGGCGCGGCCCTTCACCGAGGCGTAGAGCTCCGACAGGGACAGGTAGCGCTCGTCATCCGGCCGGGAAAACCATTCCGAGGAGACGCGGCCGATCCGCTCTCCGCGCGAGATATCAACCTTGTAGCCGCCGCTCGCGTCGCGCCGGCCATCCTGGGTTTCAAGGTTCGTCATGGGTCAATCTCCGTGGGCGGGCTGGCCGGGAGCCTCTCTCTCGACCTCCAAACCCGTCACGGCGAAAGCCGCCGAACTCTCACTCTCTGGGGGCACCCACGGCGTCTCCCCGCAGAAGGGGTAGGCCGAGACTACAGGCTCGGACGCAGGGGAAGGCCTTTCCCTTCCCATCATCTAGATTGTCACTCACACTTCCAATCGGCGTCCCATTGGCTCCCAATCAGCCGGGGGAAGCCTCACCATGGAGCGATCTATGCGGCCGGGCCGGTGCTTCGTCTGGCCTGTGAGATTTCCCATGCTTTTGCCGCTAGGTGCAGAGGGTTCGTCACGCCGCCGACGTGACCTCAACTCACTATTCTCGCGTGCATGCAGGAGCAGCGGGCTACTCGAAGGCCACCCGACCAGATTGCCAACTCGATACGAAACCTCACAGCCTGAATGCTGAAGTGCGAGGATTTGTATCGTTGCACCGTCGCGATCCGGGCGCGCAGGAACCTGCGGATTCCTCACAGCACAGGAATTTCCGTGGCCGGCGGATCTCAAGATGCGGGCATGCCAGCCGAAGCCAAAGCCCGTCCGAAATCTGCCTACAGATTTCGGACAAGAGTCTCTCCGGATAGGGCGCCGGGCGTGCCACTGACCAACCATTGCAACGCCACCATGGATATGTTAAACGCCATATATGGCAGTTTATATGCAATTGGCGGTCGAATATGGCAGTTAAGGTAAGCTCTCTCAATGCGCGCCGAGCTTTGGAGGCGCTGGGGGCAAATATCAAGACGGCTCGTTTGAAGCGGCGGATCTCCGTGAAGGGATTCGCCGAACGGGTCGGTGTGTCCGAGCGAACCGTCATCCGGCTGGAAAAGGGCGATGACGGCGTCAGCATCGGCACGCTGGCCATGGCTTGCCTGGTGCTCGGCGAGATCGATCGGATTTCGGACTTCCTCGATCCGGGGTCCGACGATACCGGACTGCTGCTTGACAGAGAGGCGTTGCCGAAACGGATTGACCGGAAGCGAGGGGCCAGGCCCGCTGGATCGGGCAAGGAAAAAACTACCCTTCCGGCCAGCGATGATGATGAAGGGGTCGGTTTCTGATGCCCGAAGCGATCGTCGCCCTTGGCGAAGGCAAGCGGATTGTCGGGCGATTGCGGTTCGAGACTGACGGCCGCCGCCAGCATTCGCAGTTTGAATATGCTGCCGAGTGGTTGGCGGCGCCCGATCGCTTCGCGCTCTCTCCCGGCCTGCCTCTGCGCGAGGGCGGGCATTTCAGTGCGGGCCGCGGTGACCGTCGTTCGGCGCTGCCCGGATGTTTCTCCGACGCCGCACCGGACTCATGGGGGCGTGCACTGATGACCAAGGCGTTGGGCGGCGGTCTCAGCGAGTTCGACTATCTGGTGCTGTCCGACGACCGCACCCGACAGGGCGCGTTGCGGTTCCTCGGAGACGACATGGAGCCGCTGTCCGACCTGACGCCGCCGATTCCAAGACTGGTCGAACTGGATCGCCTGCGCATGCTCGCCCACCGCTTCGAGCGCGATCCCGGTGGCGCAGAGGAAGAAGCCCGCGATCTGGCTGGTGTCGCCGGATCGCTCGGCGGCGCTCGTCCCAAGGCCAACGTTGAGGGCGACGGGCATCTGTGGATCGCCAAGTTCACTTCCGCCCAGGACACCAAACCGGTCGAGCGTGTCGAAGTCGCCACGCTGAAGCTAGCGGCGAAATGCGGCTTGCGGGTCGCCGAAGCAAAACTCGAGATGCGCGACAGCGACAGTCCGATCGCGCTGATCCGACGGTTCGATCGCCGCGGCAACACGCGGATCCCGTTTATTTCGGCGCGTACCGCGCTCGATTGGGACAGCGACGAAGGCGGGTTCTACACGGACATCGCCGACGTGATCCGTCAGATTTCAAGCAAGCCGGTCGAAGACCTGCATGAACTCTGGCGGCGGATCGTCTTCACGATCCTCGTCTCCAACAAGGACGACCATCTGAAGAACCACGGCTTCATCTATGCTGGCGGAGATCGGTGGCGGCTGTCCCCGGCCTTCGACATCAACCCCTCGCCGTCACGACACCGAACGCTGGAGACCGGTATCATCCAGGGTGGGTCATTCGATGCTTCGCTCGATATCGCGCTGGAGGCTTGCGAGTTCTTCGATGTGACGCTGGAGACTGGTAAGGTGTGGGCGGCCGAAATCGCAGTCATTCTAGCGCGATCATGGAAAGAAGCGTTTCGTGAAGAAGGGGCATCGAGCGAGCAAGTTCGTTCGTATGCTGAAGCTTTCGAGCATGAAGAAGCAGAAAGGGCAAAGGGGTTTGACGGGTAGCGGCGATAACAGTGGTACGCTTTTCGATATGGAGGAGCCCGCGCCTGAGATTGATATCAGGTTTGACCGTAGGCTGGCGGTTTTTGGATCGCAGTATGGAGCTAGCATTGAAGCAATTGCGGAACCAGCGATTACCCGGCGGCTTAAAATAAGACCGTTTTCACAACGACAACTCGCCGGTGTCGTCGGTGAAGATCAGGACGGAAACGAAATCCTGTTTCTTCCGCGTAAGACAGCCTCATCTGTTCCGTTCGACAAAGTGTATGTTTGCCCCTCAGCCGTTGATGTCGAGACCTTCGCCAAGAGGGCCTCTGATGCGCCACTCACACTACTTGCACCCTTGCCGCTGAACCCGAAGAAAGATGCTGACGAAATCTCTAAGCTTTGTAATGAGATCGGCTCCAGCTGGCGTGATGGCGTCGCTTTCGCAAAGGAGCAAACGGACGGCGATCAGGTCATCAAACCAGGTTTCCGCTCGCCTCAAATTGGCGCTTTACACGCTTTGCAAGCCCATTGGACCGTGTCCGAGAAAATCGCCACGGTCGTTATGCCGACAGGAACCGGTAAGACGGAGACGATGATTGCAGCCGGTCTTCAAGAACGGGCAAAGTGCATTCTGGTGATCGTGCCAAGCGACGCGCTCAGAACACAGATTGCAAGTGCGTTCGAGCAACTGGGCATACTGCCTAAAGCCGGCTTGATTGATAAAGGCGCCCAATACCCAGTGGTATCGTTGTTGCACAAGCGGCCAACGAGTGTCGAGGAAGCACGTGGTCTGTTCGGCATCTCGAACGTCGTTGTCACAACGATGTCTATCGCCGCTGGTGTGTCACCGGAAATTCAAGCGGCAATGGCTGAGTGTACGTCGCATCTTTTCATCGATGAGGCTCACCATGTGGCTGCGAGAACTTGGCGCGAATTCAGGGAAGCCTTCGGCAGCGTCAAAATCGTTCAATTCACAGCAACGCCGTTCCGCAATGATGGAATGCGGGTCGATGGCAAGTTCATTTTTGTTTACCCGCTAGGACTGGCTCAAGCGGAGGGCTATTTCAGGAAAATCGACTATCAGCCCGTCGATGGGCTCGACCGAGACGATATCGACGAACAAATCATTGAGAAAGTCGGTGAGGCTCTCGAAGCGGACGAGGCGAACGGATATCGCCACCTCGCAATGGCGCGGGGAAACAAGCGGACCCGAGCGGAAGAGTTACATGAGAAGTATCGACGTCGTTGGCCTCAATACAATCCAGTCCTTCTGCACAGCGGTTTGAGCGCCTCCGAGCAAGCTGATGCTATCGCGAAGTTACGAGCAGGCGAGCATCGCATCGTCGTTTGTGTCGATATGCTCGGTGAGGGTTTTGATCTGCCTGAGCTCAAGATTGCGGGATTGCATGATCCAAAGAAGTCAGAGGCCGTGACGCTGCAGTTCGTTGGTCGCTTCACGCGCACTCGCGACGATCTGGGTGAGGCAACCGTTATCGCCGCGGTGACGCGAGATGAAGGAAGTCCCTTGGCAAGTCTTTTCGCTGAGGATGCGGATTGGAACAAGCTCATCAATCAGATCGGTTCAAAAGCAACAGAGCGTGCCGTCCGACGCGAAGAGGTGTTCGAGGGCTTTGGGGGAATTGATGCAGAGATACCCTTGGAAACATTGCGCCCGACCTTGGGGACGATTGTCTACAAGACAACCCAATCGCCTTGGGATCCAATTGGTGGCATTGTAAGGTTCGATCACCGACAGCTGATCGTCGACGGTCCACACATTAATCACCACGATGCGCTGGCAATCTTCATCACCGAACGCGCCGATCTACCGAAATGGAGCCGCTTCAAAGGTATCGCCGATGTAACCTACGATCTCTTCATGGTGCATTGGGATCAGGAGGCCGGCCTGCTCTATGTCTCGGCTTCGCATGATGATCGGCTGGACGATTTGGCCAAGGCTCTATGCGGTGACGATGCCGAACGAATTCGGGGCGAAGATATCTTTCGGGCGCTCGATCCTTTACGGCGTCCTGTGCTGAACACGCTGGGCTTGAGTGAAACGCGTCGCCGAAAGATCCGTTATTCGCAATATCAAGGCAGCGATATTGCTGATGAATTGCGGAGCCGAAGTGGGAACAGGACGCGCAGCAAGACAAACCTGATGGTTGTCGGCTTCACTGACGATGGTAGGGTGTCGCTCGGCTGTTCGCGAAAGGGAAAGATCTGGGCGCAGGAGCGTACCAACGATTTCGGACGCTGGATGGACTGGTGCCACGACCTTGGTCGTTCTCTTCTCAATGAGACGATCTCGACGGCCGGAATAATTGATCGCCTCATTCAGCCCGAACTTGTCTCGGAGGTTCCCCAAAAATCGCCAGTCGCAGTCGATTGGTATGAGGGGATGTCTGTCCTTGATGAGGATAGCTGGGTTTTCACCATCAACGGCGAACAGCACTCCATTTATGACTGCGAACTGGAACTTTCGTCGCATGACGCCCAGGACCGCATCGAGTTTTCGATTGTGGCAGGCACTGCGCGAGCAGACTTTACGATGACGATCAACGACGAAGGCGTTCGATACGCGTTGAAAGAAGGTCAATCTGCGTCAGCCGAAAAGAGTGCGGCACCTGTCCCGTTGTCGCGCTGGTTTCATGAGTATCCCCCGACAATCTACTTCGCCGACGGCGATTCCCTCGTGGCGGATGAACTCTTTGCACTTCCCGATACGGAAGTGCCGTACTTCCCAGATGAGCATTTCGAGGTCTGGGATTGGACCGGTGTGGATATCCGCGTTGAATCGCTCGGACACGAGCGGCGGGCCGATAGTGTTCAGGCGCGGACAATCGAGCAGGTTCGCTCAACTACGGGAAGCCACATTATATTTAATGATGATGGGACCGGTGAGGTCGCTGATGTCGTGGCTTTCGAGCAAGATGGCAATCACGTCACGGTGCGATTGTATCACTGCAAATATTCGTCCTCGGATGCGCCTGGCGCGAGGGTCGGCGACCTCTACGAGGTTTGTGGTCAAGCCCAAAGGTCAGTTCGAAGGTGCGAACGACCACAGAGGTTGATCGATCGGTTGCTTAGGCGTGAAGGTGATCGTTTGCGAGCTGGTAAGCCAAGTCGTTTTGAAGAAGGCGGAGTTGACGATTTGAGGGCCCTGCGCTCGCAGCGAAACCAGCTCGAATACCAATTCGAGATCTTTGTGGTTCAGCCTGGGTACTCGCTCGCGGCTAAAAATAGCACGCATTCCCAAGTCTTGGCTTCAACGGAATCCTTCGTTGTTGATACCTTCGCCTCAAAATTTCGAATGATATGTAGCACGTAGAGGAAGGCAGGCCTCTGTGTGCCGTTAGCGGAACGGTTAGAAGACATGAGATGAAGTCGTTCGATGATTTACCCAAGCGCGATCGCAACCATGCGTTGGAAGACGAGGCTGAAGCTGCTTTCAGGGCTCTTATCTCGCGCAGCAACGACTTTGTGTTCCAAGGTTCTGACCGGAAGGACTATGGCACCGACTGTCAAATAGAGGTGGTCTTGAATGGGCAGGCCACGAACGTGCGGGTGCATGTCCAACTAAAAGGAACAGAGCGCACTCTCAACGCGGATGGCTCGTTTAGCATCGCGGTTGATCGAGCCAATCTGAATTATCTGATTGCGCAGCCGTACAGCTTCTATGCCGGATATCATGCACCGTCGAAATCGCTTCGCGTCAGCTTCGTTGATTCGGTCCTGCGCCGATACGAGCACAGCGGAAAGGACTGGACCGATCAGCAGAGCCTAACGATCTCATTCACCGAAGAACTCACGGTTGATCGTTTGAGCCGGCTAGCAAGTCTTGCGCTTTCTGGGTCGCGGATCGCACGAGATCGCAGGATCGCTCAAACGACGGCGGCAATTGAAGCAATGCCTGACGTGGTGCGAGACGCGAATCCGGAGCTCCATGTGCCAGAGGATCCCGACCTCGCGCGGCAACTTGCCGAACGGTTATATGAAAGCGGCGCGGATCGTGTCCTCAGCGCTGCTTTCGAGCAGTTCCTCTCGGTGCTCGGCGCGGATCACGATGCGATGGGCTTTTGTTACATGGCCGAGATAAACTTAGGAATGGGATATCAATCCCCTGACGTGGAGCGGCTTGAGGCCGCATTGACGTATTTCCGATCGAGGCTTGATACAGGCCGCTTTCAAGTCGGAAGTTTACATTACACAATCGGTAACGCGCTCTCGGCGCTTGGCAATGAGCAAGAAGCAAAGACATCATACATCGCAGCGCTTGAAGATACCGATTTCAGTAGTTCATCGGAGATGGCCGCGCAGTGTTACAAGAACCTCGGCACGAGCTTTGAGCGGCTCGGCGAGGAGGATATCGCCGCCGAACACTATTTCGAAGCATTGCGATTGAATTCGAACCTGCCAGAGGCACATAACGCACTTGCCCACTATCATCATCGTAATGGCCGATACGAGGAGGCGCTGAGTTACTTCGACCGCGTTGTTTTCACGGATCGGCAACTGGGTCGAACATCGGCGATTTCGGGCTGGCGAATAAACGTCCTTTTTAATCTCGGCGATGCTCGTGCTGCCTTCCGCGAAATCAATGGTCTGCTGAGCAATGCGGATTCTGAACCATGGATATGGCCTTGGTGCGCTCGGCAGATCGCGGCTTTCGGGCGTACCTCCGTCGAGAGTGCGCAACTCGCTCTGACTTTCTGGGACCGCTGCATAGCGACGCATCCCAAGTTGGGGCGTGCACGCGCCGAACGACTGCTGACCAGCTTCTATCTGCGCTCGGAAGGCGAGGATATCGGGGAGTATTCTGAGTTTCGATCGATGTTCGGCCAGCATATCGCGCTTGTGGATGCCGAAGATGCCGCACTACCATGGGACCGCCTCGGCCACTGGGCACAGGACGAAGGAAATTGGGAGGAAGCAGAGCTCTGTTACCGCAAGGCGTACGAGCTGGCAGGAGGCCATTATGGCTATTGCCTAGGCACCGCGCTCAATTTCCTCGGCCGTTTTGAAGAGAGTCGCCCAATCCTCCTCGAGCAGGCGGAGCACCTTCAACCCGATGCTATGAGCTGGTTCCAGTTGGGCGTGGCGAACGGCAATACTGGACGTTCTTCTGAGGCGATCGCAGCTTATGAAAAGGCGATAGAACTCGACCCCGAGTATGACATTGCGATGTTCAACCTCGGAGGCGTTCATTGGAACGATGGAAACATCATTGCAGCCAAGCAGATGTGGCGTCGAGCGATTGAGAGATTTCCCGATCACGAACTCGTGGAAGAAATCCGCGCGAGGCTTCCGTCTCTCTTCTAGACTAGCGCCAGTCTTACCTTTCCAAAGTTCCAGATCGTGCGTCCTTCAAGGAGGTAGTTCAGTGCAAGCTATGGCCAGTGCGGTAGCGCGAAGCGAAAGGTGGCTGCGAGCCGGTTCTAGACCGCCGTCGTTGGCCTCGCTTCGATCAGCATGTCGTCAATTGCGCTCTGTCGGGACTGCCGATCCAGCGTGTAGGTGTTCCGTCTGAACTCTACGCCTTCAAGCAAAGCCTTCACGTAGCCGGACACAGTGTCTGCGGCCATGATCAGTGTAGAATCGAGCGTGTGGACGTATTTGCTCGTGACTGATCCTTTGGCATGACCGATCAGCGCGGCGATCGTGATCTCTGTGAAGCCCAGGTCGTTCGCGATGCTCGCGAAGCTGTGTCGCAAAACGTGAGGGGTTACGTCCCAAAGCGGCGTGTCCTTGAACATTTTCTTCCAACTCTGTGGGAAGTTCCCGACGGCGTTGTCCAAGCCCTTGCCGGGGAAGACATACGTGCCTGCCCGCCGCTTTCGTTCGTCTTCGAGATACTCGATAACAGGCAATCCGACAGGACGGACGGAAGATCCCTCCTTGCTATCGACCAGCCGCAGGCAGCTACCCTCAAGATCGACCTCGCTCCATTTGAGATTTATGATTTCTCCGCGACGGCAGCCAGTCAGCGCGATCAGCCTGAGGATGTCGGCGTGTATGCGGTAGTGGTCGCTCTCCTGCGCCTCGCGAAGAATGCCGCCTAGAACCCGATACTCGGCTTCGCTGAGCCGGCGGTCGCGGACCTGGTATTTCGGTTTGCGGAGACCATGCGTCGGGTTGTGCTCAATCACGCCAGCCTCGACGGCATAAGAGAAAATGCCACCGAGCAGGCCCATGGTCCGGATCGCGGTGCCACGGCCACCGCGAACGATGGCCTTGCCGCGGAGCTTTTCGGTTTTCATGGTCACGCGCGTCTTACCGGCAATGATGTCCTTCATCAGGTTGTTCATGTCCGGCTTTGTGATGTCCCGCACACGTCGTGTCCCGAGAAGAGGAATGATATGCCTGCGGATACGGCCGACATCAGTGGCGATGGTTGTGTCCTTCTTCGGCCGGCCGCCTTTCCCCAAGATGAGGCCGGCTTCCATGTCGGCGATGTACTGCTCGCAGATCTGTTTGATGGTAAGCGCCTTCCGGTCTTCTTCCCGTTCTTCGGCGGGGTCGTCACCATGAGCGACGCGGCCAAGTTGCGCTTTCGCTTCACGACGAGCGGTCTCTGGGGTCCATATGCCATGGAGGCCTATCGTATAGCGACGTGAACGTCCTCTTGATCGATACTGAATCACATAGCTGCGCTTTCCGGATGCGAAGACGCGCAGACCAAACCCAGGGAGTTCATCATCCCAAATGACGTAGTCTTTGGTGCCTGTTTCGGCCGTATCGACGACCCGTTTGGTGATCTTCGCCATGGTCCCAGTCCCTGCCGGACCCGACTTTCACGTAAGCACCACGTAAGCACTTCGCAGCAAATTCGGGCGGATTCTCGGATAGAGACTTCGGAGGGCGGATTCTAACAATCAATGTTTTTCAGGTGGTTATCGCGCTCTGGCGTGCTCTATCGCGCATTTCGGATAGGGCAATGAACCAGCTCCGAAGGCAGAGGTCACAGGTTCGAATCCTGTCGGGTGCGCCATTTCATCGGCATTTGGAAGACCCCCAGTCTACGCCGATCCGCGACCTTCGAGCTTAAGTAGAGATTTTGCGGTAGTGTAGCCGCCCATGGGCGATCTGCCGAGTCTCAAAAGGGCAATCAGGGCATCGGGGATGCCCTCACACCATAAAGCTTTCACCGCAGCCGCATGCGCCCTTGGCATTGGGATTTTCGAACACGAAGCCGGCTGTAAAATCGTCTTCGACCCAGTCCATCGTGCTGCCAATGAGATAAAGCACGCTGGCCCCGTCGATGTAGAAAACGCCGCCGGGCGTTTCGATCCTCTCGTCGAACTTGGCTTCCTCGGTGACGTAATCGACCGAATAGGCAAGGCCCGAACAGCCGCGACGCGGGGTCGACAGCTTGACGCCGATCGCGTCGGCGGGCGCCTTGGCCATAAGATCGGCGACGCGCTGTTCGGCGGCGGGCGTCAGGATGACGGCAGCCTTGGGGGCGGGACGGGTCTTGGTGTCGCTCATCACAGCATCCCCAGTTCGAGACGCGCCTCGTCGGTCATCTTGTCCGGCCCCCAAGGCGGGTCCCAGACGAGATTGACTTCCGCATCGCGAACACCCGGTACGCTGGCGGCGCGCAATTCGACCTCGCCGGGCATGGTTTCGGCGACCGGGCAATGCGGCGTGGTCAGCGTCATGGTGACGGTCACGTCGCTCTCATCGTCCACCTCGACGGCATAGATCAGGCCGAGATCGTAGATATTGACCGGAATTTCCGGATCGTAGATTTCCTTGAGCGCGGCGACCACCGCTTCATACAAGTCGCCGCCGGGCGCACCGGCGGGCACGTTCTCGGGCTTTTTCTGGAGAAAGCCTTCGAGATAGTCGCGTTTGCGCTCCATGGTTTCGCGCGGGCTCTCCCCCGGATCGACGGCGTCCTCGACCCGCGCGCGCGGCGGCTTGTCCACGACGGTATCCGCCGGGGACGGCGCTGCAATGAAGTCCTTGTCCTGATCGTCGTTCATCCGAAGATCCTCTGGGTCCTTTCGATACCGCGCAACAGCGCAGCGATGTCGCTTTCGTCGGAATAGAGCCCGAAGCTCGCCCGGGCGGTGGCGGGAACGCCGAGGTGGTCCATCAGCGGCTGCGCGCAGTGGTGGCCCGCACGGATCGCAACATTCTCTTCATCCAATATGGTGCCGAGATCGTGCGGATGAACCCCCTGAAGCGCGAAACTGACGATGCCCGCGCTTACCTCCGGCCCGAACAATGTGACCGAGTTCATGGAACGCAGTTCGTCGCGGAGCTGTTTCGCCAGCGCGCTTTCATGCGCGAACAGGCGGTCCGGGCCGAGCGCATCGACATAATCGATGGCCGCATGCAGCGCGATCGCCTCGGTAATCATCGGTGTGCCCGCCTCGAAGCGCTGCGGCGGCGGGGCGTAGGTGGTTTTCTCGAAGGTCACGCGATCGATCATCGCACCGCCGCCCTGCCAGGGGGGCATGGCATCGAGGATGTCCTCGCGTGCCCACAACACGCCGATGCCGGTGGGTCCATAGATTTTATGGCCCGAGAAAGCGTAGAAATCGCAATCGAGCGCCGCCATGTCGAGCGCCATGCGCGGCGCGGCCTGGCAGCCGTCGAGCAGGATTTTCGCGCCCACGGAATGCACACGGTCCGCCGCAGCGCGCGCATCGAGCACGCTGCCCAGAACGTTCGAGACATGCGCCAGGGAAACCAGCCTGGTGCGCGGCGTCAGCAGTGCCTCGAGCGCGCCCAGATCGATCCGGTGGTCTTCGGTGAGCGGGCAAACGTCGATCTGCGCGCCGGTACGCTCGGCCACCATCTGCCAGGGCACGATGTTCGAATGATGCTCCAGCGTGGAAAGGACAATCCGGTCGCCCTCTCCGATATTGGCCATGCCCCAACTGGACGCGACGAGATTGATCGCCTCGGTTGCGCCGCGCACGAAAACGATTTCGTTCTCGCTCCTGGCGCCCATGAAATCGGCTACCCGGCGGCGCGCGGATTCGTAGCCAAGCGTCATCTGCGCGCTGCGCGAATAGACCCCGCGGTGAACCGTGGCATAGTCCTTGCCGAGCGCACGGGACATGGCGTCGATCACGGCTTGCGGCTTCTGGGCCGACGCCGCCGTGTCAAGATAATGCCACGGCTGCCCATCGGCAGTCAGCAGGCCGGGGAAGTCCGCTTTCCGGGTCAAGGTCGCCGCTTCGCTCATAGCGCCCTGTCCACCTTGTCGAGCGCAATGCCCATCATCGACTCGCGCCTCTCGTCGTCGTCGAGCGAGACCAGCGCATCGCCGAGGAAGGCCTGCACCAGCAGACGGCGGGCAAGGTCGGGCGAAAGGCCGCGTGCCGCCATGTAGAACCGCGCGGTCTCGTCCAATTGGCCGACACTGGCGCCATGCGCGCACTTCACGTCGTCGGCGAAGATTTCGAGCTGCGGCACGGCATTCACGCTCGCGCCCTTTTCGAGCAGCAACCCTTTGAAGTCCTGCGCCGCATCGGTCTTCTGAGCATGGCGTACGACGTCGATATTGCCGAGGAAATTGCCCGTGCCGTGGCCCCAGTGAACCGCACGAACGGTCTGGTTGCTGGTGCCCTCCGGTTCGGCATGGATGGTGCGGGTGACGATCTCGCGCACCGTCTCGCGGCCACCCACGGTAATGCCGCCAAGTTCGAAATGCGCGCCCTTGCCGAGGGTCACCTCGATCTCCAGCCGCGCGAATTCGGCCGAGGAGAGCGCGGCGAAAATCTCGCAGCGCGCACCCTCGCCGACACTCACACGCCAGCGGTGCAGTTCGGTGGGCTTCGTATCCGCCGCATCGGCGATAAGGAGCGTTTCGCGGAAGGTCTCGCCCGCCGCGATATCGATCACACGCCAGTCGTCCAGCGCCTCGCCCTGCAACCGCTCGACCGCGGAATAACGCCAGGCCTCTTCGCGCCTTGTGGGAAGTTCGGCTGCTTCAGGCATCCGCCATCACCGCATCATACCCTTCGCTTTCAAGCTCGATTGCCAGTTCGGGGCCGCCGGTACGCACGATCCGGCCCTGCGACAGGATCGAGACCTTGTCGGGCTTCACCACTTCGAGCAGGCGCTGGTAGTGCGTGATCAGCAGCACGCCCTTGGCCGGGTCGCGCATGATCGCATTGATCCCTTCGCCCACGACGCGCAGTGCGTCGATGTCGAGGCCGCTATCGGTCTCGTCGAGCACGGCGAATTTCGGATCGAGAATGCCCATCTGGACCATCTCGGCGCGCTTCTTCTCGCCGCCCGAAAAGCCGACATTGACGTGCCGCTTGAGCATTTCCGGATCGAGCTTGAGCAAGCCCGCCTTGTCCTTGGCAAGCTTGAGAAATTCACCGCCGGTCAGCGCTTCTTGCCCACGTGCCTTGCGCTGCGAGTTGAGCGCCTCGCGCAGGAATTGCAGGTTCGATACGCCGGGAATCTCGACCGGGTACTGGAAGCCGAGGAACAGGCCGGCCGCCGCGCGTTCGTGCGGTTCGAGATCGAGCAGGTCCTGCCCGTTGAACTCGACCGAACCCTGCGTAACCTCGTAGCCGGGCCGTCCGCCCAATACATAGGACAGCGTCGACTTGCCGGCGCCATTGGGACCCATGATCGCATGGACCTCGCCCGCAGGCACTTCGAGCGTGAGCCCGTTCAGAATTGTCTTGCCGTCGATTTCGGCATGGAGATTGTCGATTTTCAGCATGATGCGATTTCCAGATTGTCGTCGCCCCGGACCTGATCCGGGGCCGGTGCT
>MDTE01134085.1_pt1 | contig 17745 bp, 14 predicted proteins | sample 811231 | NCBI WGS metagenome assembly MDTE01 (sample SAMN05326651, study PRJNA326480) | marine metagenome | isolation source: seawater | place: Indian Ocean: Red Sea | collected 2010 | reverse complement strand
TGTAATAGTAAATCTTTCGTAATCAGGTACGGCTTCAATAATTACTTCATTAACCTTTTCTGCTAATTCAGAATATGGTGGCCAGGTAAACAATAGAATGGTTGATCAACTTCTAACTTGTATGGATGGGGTAGAATCACTGGAGGGGGTTGTAATTGTTGCAGCAACTAACCGCCCTGAAATGATAGATAAAGCGTTGCTAAGGTCTGGAAGATTTGAGAGAGTTCTACACATACCCCCTCCAGATGAAACCAGTCGCCGAGAAATATTATCCATTCACTCCAGAAATATGCCCATTGGTAAGTTCGACATTTCTGATTTCGCTAAGCAATTGGATGGTTATACTGGCGCAGATATTGAAGCGGTGTGTAGAGAAGCGGCACTAATTACGATGCGGGCAGGGAAGAAGACGGTTACTAGGAAACACTTTGAAGATGCAATAAAACGAATCCGCCCAACTGTTACACATGAAATGCTCGAGTATTATTCAAAGTTAGAAGTCAGCCTTACAAGTGGCCTTGAGAGGGTAAAGGGCGGAGACACACTTTCAGGAATTGAATCAGTCTGATATCTTATTCAGCGCCTGTCCCGTGCCTCGTTCTTGGCTAAAATATGACTGTGGGAATGAGAGGATTCAAGTCCTACCCACTTAGACGAGTGGATGATGACAGCGACCTTCGGACGAGAACTCATCGGTTTATCCGTGGTAGATACGAGGGGAGACATACTAGGTACTGTTGCTGACCTAATGTTAGATTTGAGCAATGGTTCAGTTGGAACAATGGTAATCGAATTGGGTGACGGCTTAGATGCGGATCTTCTTCCATGGCCCTCCGAGGCAGGGCTAATGTTGCTACCCACTGAAGAAATCGACCGCGTAGGGGCCCAAATAGTGCTTAATCGGTGATATGTCATCGATTCACCAACGCACAACCGTATTAAGGCAGCCGTAGTCGTCATAGCGTTGAACCTACGGTTCAGAGGGTATTGTTGTGGGAATGAAACCAGCGGATTTGTTCGCCCGAATCAATACCCGCCAGTTTCGTAGAGGAGCAACTCTAACTGCGTTTTACCTAGTTCTCGGGCTTCTTCTAGTAACTTTGTTGGGTAGCTTCATCAACCCTGTAGACTCCCAACTTTCAGCCTACGATGATGACTGGGATGATATCTCAACATTTCGTGACGATTTGAACTCAATGGGCGTAGAAACTCATAGTTTGGTCAGCAGTCCATTACTCCTTCATGAAATAGAAAATCCAGAGGAAACGGTATTTATTATTGCAGGTGTCGAGAAAGACACCATTAGTTTGCCTAGATTTACTGGTGACGAGAGTATTATTGATTTGAAGGAAAATGATGGTTATACCACTAGCGAAATAGAAGCAATCACTTCTTTCGTTGCTAGAGGTGGAACAATTATTGTCATGGATGATTTTGGATACAGCACGGGTGTCGCAGAAGCTTTTGGAATTGAATATAGTGGGCACAAATTGTATGATGCAGGTGCATGGACTTTAGATTACAATTATATCTGGATAAACTCATCTGACAGCTACAAATATACATCAAATGTTTCCAATGCTTGGATGCACCCCTGCTTCAAAGATTCTGATGGGGACGGGTATGTCGATCGAATAGATACAGACCCAGGCCACCCTGGTGTGCCGGGAACGATGTCCATTTCAACACAACAAGCAGGGTTATGTGCTCATCATCTTACAGGAGATGGGAGCCAACCCTGGGATTTTAATCCAGGATACGATTTACTGTTAAATAGCCCATCAGCCTTTGATCCGGATCACGCTGATGATAGCGACGACCAACGCTATGGTTTGGGATTATCAAGTACAGATTCCTATCTTGATATCAACGATGATGGCGATTTAACAGTAGGCCCTGCTGGCAGTGGTTTCGAGGGGGATATGCAGGGTCCATTCACAGTTTATATCAAATATTGTCTTTCAAGAAATTGTGAAGATCCAACATCTGGTAAGGCACATTTCATTTCAGATGGTAGCCTTTTGATTAATTCTGTTTATGACTATGAAAACAAATATGGAGACCAGCAAACTGACATCGATTCTAATGATAATCGGAAGTGGGCACTCGATGCAGTGGCAGAGGCAATTCTGTTTGACGACAACGGCACCTTGTCTGCAGGAGAAAACGCGCAAGTAATATTCGATGAGAGCCGCCATCAACAAACATCATTTATGGGTGATTCATACAATTTAATTTACTATCTACTCGTCTATTTCACTAGTGATTGGATGGCAATGTTACTTCTTTTCCTTACTCTCTTTATTGTTTTTGAGGCTGTTATAATTCGCAAGACAGATCCTGAGCCATGGAGGCACGTATTCAGCATAATCTACTATGGGTTTGGGGATTCTAGACGTTATGGTTACTACAGTAGAGCTAACAAGGTCAAGCAAGTACTTTTGTCAAGAGTGAGGAATCTAAACACCCTAACTCGAGAAGAGTTCGATGCTTTACCTGCTAGAGAGTTACAGAAAATGATTAGTGACCCAGTACTAGTAAAGTTCGTATTTGAAGATCGAAATTATTCTCTTGAGCAATTAGTTGCGGTGGTCAAACGAGTAAAGATGTGGGGTCGCAAGTGAGTGTGAGTTGGTATGTGGACTAGAAAAGCAGCACTAATGATGACCTCAGGAGTTGCGCTTGTACTAATTGGAATGATGATGTCTAACTTCCAACTAATGGTCATAGGAATAGCTTTCATTTCTTTCTTAGCCATTAACGGATGGATTTCAGGTCACGGAGAATTACATATTGTCCGAACTCTTTCAGCAGACAACCTCTACAAGGGAGACGATTTATACGTTGAATTATCAATAACCAATAAATCCCGAAGAAGAACTCAACTCTTAGAAATATTTGACAACGTTCCACACGAAATGAAGATGAAAAGCGGCCTAAATTACATGATGATCAATCTTGGTGCAGGTCAAACCACTCGTATTCGTTACGTGTTACGCTGTCCGTTGCGTGGGCATTTCTCTCTGGGCCCTGTGTCGATTCGTTATCGTAACACATTCAATCTCTTCTCCAATGAGATGTTTGTTGATCACAGATCCGATATCATTGTCTTCCCACAAGTTCGTGATGTGGAAGAAGCTATGGTACGAAGTAAAACTCCAAAGATGTACACAGGGGCAACAACCCTCAGGACACCAGGCCCTGGTACAGAGTTCTACTCCTTGCGAGAATATGTGCCTGGAGATCCGTTCAAGAATATCAATTGGAAAGCATTTGCTAGAACAGGGGAACTCATGGTCAATGAGAAGTGCCGTGACGCTGTTACAGATGTGTTCCTTCTTTTAGACAGTAGAGATGTATCTAGAATTGGGACCGTTCTGAAGAATCCACTTGAAATGGGTACTATCGCTGCCGCTTCACTTTCTGCTTATTTCTTACAGAGGAGAGATTCTATTGCCTTGGCGGTATATGATGATCGTCTTTCGTATTTGCCAGCAGACGGTGGTGATAAACAACATTTCAAGATACTAAGCAGTCTTGCTGGAGTTGCTCCAAAAGGAAACATGCCACTTCAAGCAGTAACCAATGCATTAGCTCCGAGATTCAGTAGGGGCAGCCCAGTCTTCATAATTTCAAGCCTAGAGGGGGATGGCACGGTCCCTCATGCAGTTAGGGATTTAGCAGGTCGTGGTCACGAGGTAATAGTACTGAGTCCAAGTAGTATTGACTATGAGCGTTTAGTCTCAAGAATTCCAAGAATGTCCTACGAGGTCATGAAATTAGAGAGGCAGAATAGGCTAACAGCTCTAGCCGGGTTCGGGGCACGTGTAATTGATTGGATGCCTGACGTAGAACTTTCTCAGGCATTACTGCAAGTCAAAATGATGTGAGGTGAAAAATATGGCGGATGATGTTGAACTTCAAGGAGAGGGGGTAAAAACCCTTCACTTGAAGTCACTTAGAATTCAATGGCAAATTGTTGCCATTCAAACCGTTGCAACATTGGCTTTAATTTGGTTATATTTACAACTTGGTACTAATTTTGGGGCATGTAACGCTGCAAATATTGACTCTGAAGGCGATGGACTTTGGTGCCCTGCTCTAGATCATACTTTAACTTTGGATTTATTTGAGAACATTCTTGGTTCAGAATCTGGAGATTCTTCATTTAATCTACCGTTACCAGACTTCCTAACAGGTCAAGGAAATGAAGGACCAGGAAGATATTACATGCCCATTATTTTGTGTGGATTGTTGACTGCTGGTTGGGTATTTCTCAATCTGCAGGCACCTCAACTAAGGAGAAGGGTGGTTCTTGGTGGATTAATAGTGCTCATTCTTTTCCTAGCCGGCCGCTTACTATTGGGATGGTTTTGGGGAATGCTCACTGAGTGGGACCTATATCTGCCGATTTCAAGTGACGCTTCAAGAAATCACGCCGAGACATTAGTATACCCATTAGTTCTCTATACACAAATTTTCATTGTCGCACTCTATTTGACTCCGATATGGACTGGGATGATGGGAATTTGGGGGCTATCAAGGAGAATGATTGGTTGGTCACTAGGAACAACGTTAGTTTATCTCGGAATTCATGCACTACTTTCATTTGAAGCAGTAACCGTTTACTTCGATGTTGGATTAAGGCCGATTAGTCCCCAAATTAGTAATGAGATGGTGCTAGGTGGTTTGGTTTCTCAAACAATTTGGCCACTGTTATTGATGGCAATTTTGATGTTGATTTACTCTGAATCAGGGTTTGCTGTAATTCGTAACCTAGAGTATGCATTCCGTTTGCCGGAGTCTTGCAAGAAAGATCCCGAGTATGTCACTCAGTTTGATAACATGCTTAATGGTCATCTAATTCACACAGTGGGCATCTTTATTCTCGTCTCACTTTGTGCAATTTTAGCACTAAAGTTTGATGATTTAATTCTTGATATTGTCGCGATTTTTGGTGCATCTCAATGGAGCGGCCAGGTCCAGGAATCGCTTGAATTACAACTGACCTATGGCAAAGTCATTTCAGCGATGTTAATGCTAATTTTTGTTGCAGGTTTGAAATACATTTTACCTTGGCAAAGGTTGGTTGGATTTATTGAATCATATCTGCCCGATTTCAGCAGTTCAGAATGATTTACGGGTAGCAACCCTATGAATGGGTATAGTCAAAATTCTAGCAAGTACAAACCCTGCTATGGGTAATCCACAGATAACTAATATTGATTGTAAAATGTTAGGAATTGGTAGGTCTGCAGCTAATGCAGGAGGAATCATCAGAATTGCAGAAATCAATCCGATAATTGAAACAATCTTTTCCAATAACATTGGATAAGATTGCTGCCCACTAATCTGCACAGGCATAGGTAATTCCCCTTCTGCGGCATCAGAAGGAGATGTCAAACTAATACACCTCACAACTCAAGGTCTGATAGTTCGTCCTCAAGAGATGCTAATTCAGAACGATGTTCAGGGTTGGCAGGGGGTGGAACTCCATTCATTGTCTCTTCCCTAACAGATGTTGCCGAATCAATTTCGGCTAATTGTTGAACAATTACAGTCATGTCATCTAGTTCTTCAGTGGTACCGAGCACCTCTGCTGATGGCAACCCTATGGTCATTCGACTAGTCAAGTCAATCCCGTCTTTGTCGTCAGGAGCATCGATTGGTTCCCAAGTTTGACTTGAATCACTAGGTTGAACTTCAACTCTGGTAGTTTCTTCTGTTTCTTCTTCAGTGGTGACTGAAGAATCGGGATTCATATGTGCAATAGCCAAGTTGTTGATTTCAGGCCTCTCCACTGCTGTTAGTTGGTGTAACTCAAATGGCAACATGCCACTCTGTTGGAAATCCCATAGGTCACCCACAGGCACTTCACCAGTCAAACCACTGGCGTCAAGTCGTTGTTTCAATTGCTCAAGAACTTCAACGGTTTGTTCAAGTCCAACAGATTCTCCTGTAGTTCTCTGGTCGGATTCAATGTAAATTTCATCAAGAGCCTGCTGAATCATTTTACGGACATCTTTCGAGACTGATGGTAACGCTTCTGGCATATGAGAAATCTTCTCAAGTGGGGAAACCTTTTCTGCAGGCAATCCCAACTCTACCATTTGACGCAACACCTCCCTCAAGTGCATTAGCATGGTAACAGATTGTTCGTATTCATTCAGTAAATTTTCCAAATCTAGTACTACATTTGAAACAGTTTCTGATAATTTATGCTCCAAACGATTCTGAACTGACCACCTAGTTAGACTTCTCACGGTATCTGCAGTCTCTGGTGCTTGTTGCCCTAGTAGATCCATCACTTCAGTTGAAAGAAGATATCTAGGAGTTTGGGCAACTTCATCAACTGTATGCTGAATGACTTGAAGAGCTCTTTCAACAGCTCTGTCTAATATTACGACGCTAAATCCACGTGAGCGTGCAGAAGTCATTCTCTCAAGAACAGGCTCAAGCATTGCCAAGCCTCCCTCGTCACCTAGCAGGGCTCTTGCTAGTGGCTCTTCCGACAGTCGTGCTCTAATTCTATTTGCTTCAGAAATATCCGCTAGAGCTAACTCGTGAGCGCCTTCCAAATCCTCTGCTTGCTCTACCAACATCCTCAGCTCTGCTTCAGATGCTCCCCTACGGGTATCCAAATCACCCAATTCCCTCATTAGTTGTCGTCGTTCTTCCATTAGTTCTCGTAATTCTGATTGGAGTAGTGTATGTTTTCTGTCCATTTCCCCACATCTAATCCTCTCCTCTTCAACCATGGCGCGGCTAGAGTGTAAATCCCCCTCAATTGACGTTACCTCATCTCTTCTTTGTTCTACTTGACGCTCAAGCTCGTTAAGTTCAGCTTGAGCTTGACGGTGTCGATCTCTCTGTGCCCCAACTTGTTCATGTAGTACTCGTTGCATTCTCTCATCATCATCAATTTGTCTTCTAACTTCAGTTAGCCTACTTTCTGCGGTTTCTAATTCTGATTTGACCCTCACTTCTTCAGAAAGCAAGCCCTCTAATGCTTCTAGAAGCTGTTGGCGTGATTCCATTTCACCAAGTGCTGAGGCCAATTCCTCAGCACGGTTCTTGATTTGATTTTCTAATTCTGCCACCCGTCTAGCAAGACGCTCAGCGCGAGAAGATTGTTCCTCTGAGGACTTTTGCTCTTCTCGAATCTTTTCAGCAGAGTCATCAAGTTGTTTTGACAAAGAAATTCTGTCGTCACGACCTTCTTCAATTACTTCCTGTAATGCAGCCATTTCTGTCTTTAACGAATCACGTTGCGACCGAGTGGAATCCACTTTTTCTTGAATTTTAATCTTCTCTTTTTCAAGTCTAGCAATTGCATCGGATTGGGTTTGAATTCTAACTTGCAATTCTGCAACCACTGGGCCCATCAAACTCTTTCTAGTGGTTCCAGGTAGTCCTTCTGATCCACCGCCGGTATCCACTAATTTCCATTGCTTACGGCCATCTTCCATTTCTTCAAACCCTAATTCAAAACCATAGAGTATCTCAAGTCTACCTTGTAAGAGGCTTTGTCGGTCTTCACTGCGTGTACGACAGGTTGCAAGAGCGTTACACATTGTACCAAGTGACCAATCATCGACTGTACTAGAACCAAGAACTAGGCGCATTGCCCTATCTAGGCGTACAAGTCGGAGTCGATTTGAAGAAGATGTTGCATTAGTGAGTGCCTTTTCAGTGGTATCAACACCTTGAGTTCTGATTCCTACCGGAGTACCTTCAATTAGCGTGATTGCAATACTAGGGCCCTCATTTGGGACCGACTCAAGGTATCCTGTAACCGATTCATCCTTAGCAGTTTTTAATGCTGAAATTGTTTGATCCACACCACTTTTTGAATCTTTAACTACAATTCCTTCTGGAAGTGGCTCTCCGCCGTCGTCTCCAGCAAAACCGGTCGATTCAGAACGGAGAAGTGCTGATGCATTTGCCAAAAGAGCAGTATGGTCGGCTTCAGGTTCAGTCCATACCGCAATAGCAGCATCGCCCGCGGGTGCGATTAGGAGGGAGCCATCAGCTAATGACAGGGAACTAGCAAGCGCTCTTTCCTGATTCATTCCATCTGTTAAATTCTGCATTCCTTGAAGGTGGTTCTGAATCATCACTGTGAATTCATTGGATTCAACTGGCAGATTGCCTTCGGCATGAACGAGCATACCATCTTCAAGCGCGCACGCCCCACGAGTCACATCACTTTTGGATAAGGTTTCAATTAGCAGTGCCAAATCTTTAGTCGGGATATGCCCCTCGATTCTAGGCATAGGAAGAAGAGTTCCTAGAGTTGCTGGATCAACAAATGCCTCAAGCAGTGTTCTAGCAACTTGTTCAAACTCAGATTGTGACCAAATAACACCTCTTTCTCTTAGTTTGGTCGATGCGCCCATTTTACGCAACTCTACTTTAGCATCTTCTCCAGCAAGGAATTTTTTCCCTTTATCTGAATCACACATCCAACCTGCAGCTTCTCCAGCACAAATTAGTCGGTGACCAAAAGGATTCTTTGATCTAGGCTTAAAGTAAGAAATTGCCCCAAAATCAAATGGAAACACATTTATTTCTACATTCAAGTCCATTTCGCCATCTACTGGTTCTCCCATTGGTAGTTCAAACATCATATCACCTCATTAGGTCCTCAATCACAGGGGCACGTACCCTTATTTCATGTCTCAATCTTCCAATATTGGACCCCTCTCTGCTTGAGACATAGAGGCTGAAGCCTCCAGATAGGGGGGCAATTATCGAATTACCGTCATCCGACTCCATCCAAATTTGTTCAGGTTTTTCTATCCCTGATGCAGTTGCAACTCTGCCCGCTTCTCGTAGAATATTTTGCAATCCATTTGAAACATCGACATCTTTCAAATCAGGAGTTAAGAAAGTAGCAATTTCATTCATATCTACATCAACAACAGCGGCAGCTTGTACGCCTTCGATACGCCCAAAAGTTGCCAATAATCTCTGTAACATGTCCTCCCCCGAAAGCACATCAGGCCGCCTACGCCTTCAAGAGGTTTTGCGCGCTCGGCCCCTAAAGGGCCGATTTGTTACGTAAAATCAAATCGCCAACTGGAAAATAGCGTTTTTCGACCTATCTACCTAATTTTCGGCACTCCAATAATTGTTACAACCCCCACTTTTCATTCAAAATAGATGTTTGAAAATTGCAATTGGAAATTGCATTTTCCAATATGAAAATTATTGTATTCCATTAGACATTCAATTCAAAACAAACAGCCTCGCCGCAATCTTTGATGAGTGCCATCTCAATAGCTACTTGCAGCCGTTGCAAAAATCGGGCGGTTTTGTATCAGCGTTATAGTGGAGTTCATCTTTGTCATCGCCACCTTGCAGATTCGATAAGAAGGAGAGTAAGTAAGAGTTTGAGAGCGCAACTAAAATTACCCAAAAAAGCCCTTAGAGATGATGGTAAGCCTCGGGTGATTTTAGTTTGTATTTCAGGCGGTAAGGATTCAGCAGTGCTACTTGATATGATGGTTAGGTTTCTTGGTCCTAGAAGGGATATTGAGTTAGTCGCAGGCTCTGTAGACGAGGGAATTGATGGGTACAGGGCACCATCTCTTGAGAAAGCCATGGAATTGGCATCTAGTTATGGAATCCGTGTTGAAACAATATCATATCCAGAACTAGAATTTGAAAGGATGGATGAAATTGTAAAGATGATGCCAGATCTTTCTACAGCCCATAAAGATGCGGATGGCCTGAAGCCTTGTTCCTATTGTGGCGTCTTTCGTCGTCAAGGATTGAATGCTCTGGCTGAACGAGTTGGTGCAGATTGGATGGCTCTAGGGCACAATCTTGACGACACCGCTCAAACAATATTGATGAATCTGCAGAAAGGTGAAGTCAATCGTACAATACGCATAGCACCTCACACATGGGCACCACTCGAAGGGCTAACTCCTAGAATAGTTCCATTGCGTTGGATACCTGAACAAGAGATTCATGCATATGCTAAGGGAGAAGACTTACCAATCCATCATGGTGATTGTCCATATGCGCCAGGTGCCTTGAGACAAAGAAGTAGGGATATGATTGCACGCCTTGAGTCGGATGTCCCAGGTTCTCGTCATGGTCTTCTACATTCAATGGATGCTATTAGAGAATTACAAGTTGAAGCAAAAGGGGACCATCTTTCATCAGAACGAGCGACAGAAAGAATGCATAAATGCCAGAATTGCGGTGAGGTTTCATCAAAATCAATTTGCCAAGCCTGCATAATGAGGCAGTGGGTCAATGAGAAAAGCAACTAATCTATAGTAGATTGTCGATAGTTGAATCCATATCTTGTGTCCTTCCACAATAGTGGCAACGTAATTGTAGGGGTTCAACAGAAATCACAACCATGCGGTGTGGTTGCGGTTCTCTGTCAGCATGTGTAATACAATTGCTAAAGGTGCATCGTGTTACATTTATCATCTCTTCCTGAGCTTCAACCGAACGCTTTTCAGCAACTGAATAATTTCGAATGATAGCAACGGAAGCGTGAGGTGCAATGATGCTTAATCGATCTAGTTCGTCCTGAGTCAATTCACGATCTTCAACTTTGATAATGTCCTTTGCACCATATTTGCTAGATGGGACATTCATCACTAATGATACTGGGTTTGACCTCTTTCCGGAAATCCTTAGCATTCGCAACACTTTGAGCGCAGTACCTGCTGGAATATGATCAATTACCGAGCCATTGCAAATTGCCGTAACTCTTCTCATTTCATCACTCATTCGCCCACCACCTCTGGAACTGGTACTCCAAACACACGGCAGAGAAGAGCCATCCTAGCAACAACACCATTGAATGCTTGGTCAAAGTATCTTGCATGAGGCGTGCTATCGACATTTGGGTGAATTTCGTCAATTCTTGGAAGTGGATGCATAATAATCATTGATTGTTTGACATCCTTCAAATTGCTTCGATTGAGTTTGTAAATCCCAGCAACTTTCAGATATTCATCTTCATCGGGGAATCTCTCCTTCTGAATTCTTGTCATATAGATTACATCTGCAGTTGGGAGATTGGAAAGTAAATCATCTGATACGGTGATTTTAGCTCCAGTTTTTTGCAAATCCTCTAGAAGTTCTTCAGGCATCGAAAGAGATGAGGGTGCAATGAAAGTCAAATGTGCCCCAAATCTAGATAGTGCGTGAGAGAGGCTGTGGACAGTTCTACCGTAACGCAAATCACCAACCATTACTACATTCAAGTCAAGCTTTCCATGGGCTTGTTTGATTGTAAAAAGATCTAGCATGGTTTGAGTTGGATGATGCCCTGCTCCATCGCCTCCATTCAATATTGCGATTTCGCAAGCATCAGCAGCATATTGAGCAGCTCCTTGACGTGGATGTCGTAGAACAGCAACATCACAATATCCATCCACCATCTTCATCGTGTCAAAAAGTGTTTCTCCCTTAGTTACTGAAGAAGAAGCAAGCGCTCCAAGGTTGACAACATTGCCTCCCAACCTTTTCATGGCGGTTTCAAACGACATCCTAGTGCGAGTGCTGGGTTCAAAGAACATATTTCCAAGTAATTTGCCCTGAAGTAATGGGAGAAAAACCTCTCCTTTTGCAACAGGGAGCAGTTTTTCAGCATCATTTAGCAATGCTTCAATCTCTTCATTTGTCAGGTCATCCATAGTGATGAGGTCTCCCGCCATATCCTTCCCCGTCATAGCGCGGCGCGACCAAGTCATATGGATTCCTACTGTAGCAACTTAGCATTTCACATCTGACTTCGGGCCGAGGACTTGATGAAGTGAAGGGTTGTGGGGGTGTTGATGCTCGTCACTAGAACCCCCGTAAGAGTCTCATTTTGTGGGGGCGGAACAGATCTAGCGGCATTTTATCGTTCATCTGAATTAGGTGGTTTGGTTACATCAGTTGCTTTACAAGCTCATATCTATGTAACAGTTAATCAGAGATTTGATGATAGCATTAGAGTTTCATACAGTCAAACAGAGACTGTTGATAGTTTTGAGGATTTACAGCACGAGTTAGTTCGAGAAGCCATGCGAATCACTGGAGTAACTTCTGGTGTTGAGATTACTACTATTGCAGATATCCCTGGAAAGGGCACGGGGCTTGGTTCATCATCGTCAGTTACTGTGGGACTTTTACACGCTCTTCACCTATACGCTGGCAGAGATGTGAACTCAGAACAATTGGCACAGGAGGCCTGTGAAATTGAAATTGAGGTATTGGGACAAACTATCGGTAAGCAGGATCAGTATGCAGCTGCTTTTGGGGGTTTGAATCAAATTTCTTTCAATCCTGATGAGACAGTAAAAGTAACTCCTTCAGACGTAGACTTATCTCTTCTCTCAGAAAATTTTTGTCTAGTTTGGACAGGATTAACAAGAAAGGCCACGCCAATTCTTGAACAACAAAGTCGTAACACCTCCTCAAAAATGGATGATTTGATTTCTATGAGAATGCAGGCCGAAGAGGTTTCTGAGTTACTTGAAAAAGGAGATTGGGGCGCTGTTGGCTCAATTCTTGGAGATACATGGAGTTTGAAGCGTTCTCTAACCGACGGTATTTCAAATCCTGAAATCGACTCTCTGTATGACAGGCTAATGGAATTGGGTTGCTCAGGTGGAAAATTGCTTGGTGCAGGTGGTGGCGGATTTATTCTTGTTCAAACACCACCTGGTGTTCAAGAGAAAATTAGAACCAATTTATCGAACAAGGTAATTCCTTTAGTTGCCGATTGCGAGGGCTCGATTTTGCTATTGGATGATCGGGACGTGTAGTGATGCAGAAAGTTTTTCTCATCATTTTCATGTTATTAATCAGCCTTTTTTCAATTCCCCAATCTATCGAATTGGAGCCAGTAATTGACAACAAATTAGTAGACTCATACGCAAGTCTAGACCTTTCTATTTTGGATGCAAACTTGGATGGAATCGATGGTGCAGAGGTGACAATCATCAATGCTTGGACTGATTTGATTGTGTTAGGCCCCTTAACAATGTCAGCAAGTAGGGAAACTTTTGTCAATCTACCAGGGGGCCCGGTTAGAATTGAAGTCACTCACTCTAATTATACAAATGGTGCAACGGTAATTAATCTCACACGAAATGAATTGGTTGAAGAAACTATCTTACTCACGATATTTGATAATAAATTGAATCTGACTGGACACCCACTTTCCACAGTATCACTCACTCTCACAGGAACTCACGATGAATTACAAACCACACTGGATCAAAATGGAATTGGAGAACTGAATGTACCATCATCAGGGGAGGGTTGGATTCTTGCAACATTTGATGAAAATCAATCTCTTATTCATTGGAACGGAGAGAGTAATCTCTCTCTACAAAATAATGGGTCAGTGCAAGTCATTGGTGTTCATGCTGATGTAAATGAAACTGGGACCCTGAGGGTTGAGCACCACCCCTCAGGATTTTGGAATTTATTTGGGTGGAGTGGCGAAGTTTCAGTATCTCTCCCCCGGACTTACGAAGGTGAATGGAAGATTTTCAATTCTGAAAATGGTTTGCGAATTGGTCAACCCCTGATTACAAATGACATATTTCAAGTAAATATCACCGCACTTCTCAACGATCAGAGTGCCTGGCCTTCTCCTAATTGGGGGGGTCATGGATACCTCAACATGACTTCAACTCCCAATGTTGGAGAACCATTCAATGTTACTTGGGAAGCCGATTTCAATATACCAATGGATTTCGGCAGTTCTCTTCTTTCTAATCGTTCTCGTGGATTAACTCAACAAATTGATTCGTTATTCGGAAATAATAACGGCCAATTGAGTGGAATGGAATTGATGGGTTTTTCAACATTTCATCAAGAACATATGTGGGCTGAAAGTAGCCATCTTGTGTTGTTTGATGAAGCGCCATTCGTAGGTCAGGTAGAAAGGGGCAACTTTTCCATTTCTCAAAATAACGTAATTGGTGCAGGTTACTATAGTTGGTCTGAATCAGCAATTCTAACAGGTCAAGCCACTTTTGGAAATAGTAGAATGTTTTGGTTCCCGGTGAGGGGTGATGCAATAGAAGCCATCCCAATTACTGTTAATCTCCCTCCCAATTGGGAAGTGAGGTATAGTCCTCAAATTGAACTCATTACGGGTGGGCAAGGTTCTTTCACTCTCAATAGATCTCTTTCACCTACAGTAGGTATGTGGACTGTGACAATTGGCCCAAACCAAGCACCAATTGCTAATGCACATATTCAGAATCTAACAGGTTTTTCGATCCCTCTAGATGATGATTCTACAATAGTTAGCGATTGTAGTGATTCTGGAATTTCTACTCTAGATAATAATTGGGAATTTCGCAGAAATGGATATTTCCATGGTTCGGGAGAAAATGATACACACACCTTCTCTCCGGTTAATCTGAGCTATTACCATGGAGATACTTTGAATGCAACATTAGTTTGCACAGACTGGAATGGAGCAATTTCTAGGTGGTGGGGGGAATTCTATGTGGATGGTCAATCACCCATGGCATCTCTAAACGTCTCGGAGGAGCCCATCGTTGATTTCCCCACAATGTACTACAATCTAGATGATGTTGATGGGTTTGAAGTTCGGGCAGGCTCAACTGTAACAATGGTCGCCAATGCCACCGATGATTCGGGGGAAGTTGTTCAGGTAATTTGGCGCTCCAATAAATCTGAAGGTTGGCAACATCATGATTACCGATTTGAAGATAGTTTTAATCAAGGAAATGACGTAAACTGGTTGCATATGGATGTAGAAGAAAGACATAATCAACGCTCATTGACGGTATATTCGATTGAAATGGAATTAATTGATGGAGCCGGAAATAGTAATTCTTCGCATTGGGATGTAACAATTCTAGATGCTACTCCTCCAGTAATTACAGCGGAAGTAATGGTTGATGGTTTGCCGATCGGGCCACTTAATCCCGCGAAATTAGAAAGCCAAATTAGTATTAATTTGACTAGGTCCTTCGATGATATTGATGCTATTGAAAATATTGTTTGGGCGGTATTTTTAGACAACCAATCAATTATTGAAAATGGAACATGGGAAACAACACAAGTGTTTTCATTACCAGCGATGTCTGTAGGAGTTCATGAACTGAGAATTTTCGCAAGCGATTCTTCAGGTAACGTCCGAGAAGTAGTTTCTAATCCAATCGTAGAACCACAGATTGCAGCAGAAGTAAGTGGCATTTCTATCGATGTTCTTGGTGAACCAATAATTGGTGAGCCAGGTACTATTTTGGTGACATTACAAAATATAGGTTCAACCAATTCAAATGTGACCATATGTTACTTTGATCAATGTCGAGACTCATTAAATTCGGGTATTGCAACCCATGAATCTCCCGCAATCATAACCTTCCCCCTTGAAATAAATAAGTTTGAGTCTGGAAGTATTAGTGTAGATGTTCAGTGGTTTGACCAAGCAACAGGAGTGGGTGGTAATTTCACAATGTTTAGTGAAATCTTACCTCAATCACAGTGGGGGAAGGATGCAGACATAATCACTGGTATGATAGTCATAACAACATTAGCATATCTGATATTCAGAAAGCGAGAGGGGGGCGACGATGCACCCTTGTAACACAAATAAATTGAAACGACCCGAATTATAATCGTGATAGGGGCATATTATTGATGCGAGACGCACCGTGGTAAGTCATGGCGGAGGTTGCTGAGGTAGATGACTTGCTCGCTAAGGCGCTTAAAGAGCAACGAAATCGTTTGGAATCTCTAGGGATTATCTCTGCAATTACATTAGTCATAGTCGCATCATGGTACATTTGGCCTGGAATTGAGGGTAGGGCAGATTTTCTTGCTAGATTTGGGCCAGGGATTGTGCTTATTGTCCTAGCTTTGGCCATGCAAGATTTAATTGATTTCGGCCCGAAACACCGTTCAAGAATTGGTGCTCTATCTGCAATGTCTTGGGCTCCACTATTGATGTTAGGAATGTCTGCCTTCAATACTTCTGACACCACTACAATTAGGCTTGGTTATGCTCTTCTTGCACTAATGGGAATAGTTAGTTACAATTTTTCATCGGGGGTACTTACTGGCACTCTACAAGCAGTTCGTTTCCGTGGTTTAGTACAACTATTGGGGGCAACATCTGCTACAGCATTGTTACTTTCCAGATCATTTGAAGGAATAGTGCTGTACTCCTCGATAGTAATTTGTATTCTTGCCTTTGGGGTTGCAATATTTGATGCGATTGGTAAAGATCCTGAAAAAGGAGTTAGGAAGCAATTCAAGACATTACGTGACAAAATAGAGATGCGAATACTTGAATTACGTGCAGAAGGGATACAAGTTGATCAGGCTGCATCTTTATTACAGGGTGCCAACGAAGTTGGTTATGTAAATCCAAAAGAAGGAATCACCATCCTGAATCTAGCACTGGATGACATTGAGAGAACACTAGCCATGTCTAGTGATATCTCTGATATCCGCAGCGATGCTGCGGAAGCAGTCGAAAAAGCTGATGATATTGCACCTACCGCAAAACGGGCAAAGAGGATTTTGACTCAAGGCGACCGTGAAATGGAACTTGGTTCGTTAAGAGATGCTGAAATGTTATTTCGAAAAGCGAAGAAACATGCGGGAGAAATTATAGAATTTTGGCATCAAGCAGAATCTGCAATTGCAGATGCTAAAAGATCTTTATCTGGGTGTGATGGTGCGCAGTATGAACCATTGAAAAGGTCAGTAAAAGACGCCGAAGAAGCGCTTCTAAGAGAAGAGCCTGCAGAGGCTGCAGGACTTGCACTTTCAGTCCCTGAACACGTGGAGAATCTTACCACTTCAGGGGATGTTGCATTGGAAACTCTTGAGGAAGCTAAGCGTTCTATTGAAGCAGCAGCAGGAATAGACGACGCTGATTTTTCATTGAGAATAGAGCAGGCTGAAAATGCATACGAAAGTGGCGATTATTCTTTAGCTAGGGGTTTGGCAGACTCGATTCTTAGGGAAGTTACACGTGAAGCCGAATCGATGGTGGAAGTGCAAAAGGCATGGCGTCAAAGGAAGAAATTAATCTCTAGATGGTCTGATTGGGCTAACGCAGACGAATGGGATACTAGGTTGAAAGCGGTGGATAAGGCGAGAAAAGCAAAGCAGTGGTCACATGCTGCAATGTTACTTGAACAAATTACCAGTGAGCTTGATTCTGAAGGTGCTGCAAGTGCGGAGGCCGGTGAATTGCTGCAATTCTTACAAGAAGAATGGAGGGCGCTTCGAGAAAAATTGGAAGCTGCTGGTATTAAGGTCAAAGATACAGAACGAAATGGCTGCGAAGCGGTTGTTGGTGAAGCCCATGTTGCCCATCAAAAAGGGGATATCGAAACATGCCTATCAAAACTTGGCGATGCAGATAGTAGAATGGAAAAATTGCGCCGCAGAATTTAATCACATTTTGTTAAAAGTGCGAGCACCGAGATTTGAACCCGGGTTGGCAGGTTGGGAACCTGCAGTCATAACCGCTAGACCATGCCCGCTCCAAACTCTCGACACGGTGTTACTTCTTGAGTAAGACGGTGAGGTCAGACAATGGTGTCACGCCGCCGGTCATATTCCTCAAGTGCTTCTATCATCGATAGGCGACCTACTGCAACTGCCTGAGCCAATTCAATTGGTAGAGTAAAGCGCCCCCCACTTTCACTTCTACTTCTCCTCTGAACTTCTCTAATCTCTCCAGATGTTGGTTGTATTTTTCTCTTGGTCAATATCCTT
>MDTE01084829.1_pt1 | contig 17746 bp, 18 predicted proteins | sample 811231 | NCBI WGS metagenome assembly MDTE01 (sample SAMN05326651, study PRJNA326480) | marine metagenome | isolation source: seawater | place: Indian Ocean: Red Sea | collected 2010 | reverse complement strand
AACTTGAGCGAGAGCATCCGCGCCTGAAGCTGGAGCAGCCGGTCACGATACGTCGGGTGTTCGATCAGTGGAATACCGTCAACCGTTTCGCGCTTCATCATCTCGACGATGCTGCGGAACCGGTTCTCAGCCTGATTCGGATCGCCGAGACTCGTCCGTTCGTACTTGAGTGTCGCGTTGGCGACGAACCAGCCTTCACCCCGGCGTCCGACGATCTGATCGGTGGGTACCCGCACGTCGGTAAAGAACACTTCATTGAACGTCGCATCGCCGGTCATCGTCACGAGCGGGCGGACTTCGATTCCCGGAGTGTCCATCGAGAAGATCAGATAGCTGATGCCCTGATGCTTCGGCGCGTCAGGTTCGGTCCGCACCAGGCAGAAGATCATGTCGGCGTATTGCGCCCCGGACGTCCAGATCTTCTGGCCGTTGATGACGAAATCGTCCCCGTCAACCACCGCTCTGGTCGACAGGGACGCGAGATCGGAACCGGAACCTGGCTCCGAATACCCCTGACACCAGCTGATCTCACCCCGGATCGTCTTCGACACCCAGGTTTTCTTCTGCTCTTCGGTGCCGAGTTCGAGGATGGTGGGCACAAGCCGTGGGTCGCCGTCGTGCCCCGGTCGTACGCCGGCCTTGGCAAACTCTTCGCCGATGATGTGGGACTTCAGCACGTCCGGCTCGGCGCCGAAACCGCCGTATTCCTTCGGAATGGTGCGCGCGGCATAGCCGTGATCGATCAGCAGTTGCTGCCAGGCCATCGCCTCGGCATCTGCCTTTCCGCGTCCGGGACCCGTCGGCGCCCGGTCGCGATTCGCCGCAATGAAGTCCTGCACTTCGGTACGGAAGGACTCGTACTCCTCGCTGTAGGCCAGGTCCATGCCCGATTCCCCTGATCAATCAGTGATCCCGGGATGCTACTACAGGGGCGCGGGTGCTGCCGGTATGATCCGAAGTTCCATGCAGGTAGTGAGACGACCCATGCGGCGACTGACCGACGACGAGTTCGAGAAATTCCTGACGGACGGCTACGTACTGCTCACGCCCGAAATGCCCGATTCCATGCATGATCACCATTACGCGGCCGCCCAGTCGCTCTACGCGAAGGCGGCCCTCCTCGGTCCCGAGCGCGTCCCCGGCACCAACCACCTGCAACTGCTGGGTGACAACCTGCCGGGGCTCGTACCAAGGCTGACGGAACTCCTGGACGATCCCGTCGTCGCGGGCGCCCTGACGAGCCTGCTGGGGAACGACTACGTCCTGCATCCCCACTGCTTCTGCCATCGAAGCGGGGCGCCCGACCAGGCATTCCACCAGGACGGCAACCTGCCCTGGAACGAACGCGGCCACTACCGCTCGCATCGGCCGGACTGGGCGATGATCTTCTACTACCCGCAGGCGGTGACCCGGGAACTGGGTCCATCGGAGGTGGTACCCGGCACGATGTACTGGACGCGAAACAGCGAGAAGCCGGACGGTACCTGGTATGCCGGAGACGCGATGGATCGCACGCTCGACCGCAAGGTGCTGGCCGACGACAACTTTGCGCTGCGGGACACCGCGATTGCGGGCTCGGTCGACAAGCTGGGGGTGCCGGAACTCGGGCGCCGGTTCATCACCGTGCCGAAAGGCAGCGTACTGCTCGCGCACTACGACATCGTGCACCGGGGCAGTCGCGCGCTGCCGGGTCATCCGGACCGGTTCATGTACAAGTTCTACTTCGCCCGGACCCGCGAGCCCGTGGGACCCTCCTGGAACAACCGCCGTGAAACACCGGAACTGAGTCGCGTTCGGCCCGAACTGCGGCCGGTCGTGCAGCACATCTGGTCCTGGTGTCGGGGCGAGGTCCCCGAACCGGAGTCCGGCACGATCCGGTGCCCGGCGGACGCGGACGAGGCGACCCGCATCGCGTGGGCCTACCGCGCCGGCGAAGCGGCTCGATCCGGCGATGCCACAGCACTCGCGGCGCTTCTCGATTGGCTCGATGACGACGCAGAAGCGCTCAGACGCACGGCAGGATATGGCCTCCGCAATGCGGGCGCAGCAGCCCTGCCCGGCGTGATGGACGCAGCTCAGTCTCCCAGAGCCGGCACGCGACGTTACGCAGCCTTCGCCCTGGGCAACGCGTCAAACGCAATGAGCCCCGAAGCCGCACAGACGCTCGTCGACATCCTCGACAGCGACCCGGACGACCTCGCGCGGTCAAATGCGGCCTACGCCCTCGGCCACCTGGCCCGGGCTGCCGGACCTGCGGCAGGCACGATCGCCGATGCCCTGCTCGCGCACGTGCTCCCGGGGATGGAGCCGGTCAATACCACTGCGGGCGGCATGGCCCGATCAACCGTGCGCGAAAGCGCGGCCTACGGGTTACTGCAGGGAGCCGTCAACGGCACGCTGTCGTCACGGCATATCGACCGGATTCTGGACGAGGTCGTCTTTCGGGATGAGGACCGCTACGTCCAGGGTTTGCTGACCGAGGCGCTGCTTCGGGCGGACCTCGACGCAGCGCAGATGAATCGACTCGGCCGCCAACTCGCCAGTCGCCGGCACTTCACCGAACCCGACGCGGCCTGAAGCCTTCAGAGGGCGGGTACCGGTCGCGCGGTGCGTGGATCGGCCGCGAAAGCCGCCTCCAGAGCACGCGCAACGCTGAGCAGGCGGTGATCCCCGTACATCGGACCCACCACCTGGATGCCGAACGGTGTGCCCTGCTCATCCAGACCGCAGGGCAGCGCCACAACGGGATGCCCCACAACGGTCAACGCGGCCGTCAGCGCGAGCCACGCCATGTAGTTCTCAACAGGTTCGCCGTCGATTTCCTGCGGGTTGGCATGTCTCCAGGGAAATGGCGGTACTGAGACCCCGGGCAGCAACAGGATGTCGTGCGCGTCGAAGATCTGTGCAAACGACCGGTAGAGCTCCACCTGACGTCGCCGCGCATCGGCGATGGCGGCCATTGGGGTCTCGAGCGCCGAGTTGAAGGTCGCCAGAACGTTCGGATTCACGCCATCATCCCACGCACCGACCCGCTCACTGTACTGGCTGACGAACACGTCCTGGCGCAAGTGCCAATCAACGGCAAGCGCGTCCGTCAGATCGATGTCACTCGGTGTGCATGTCGCGAACAGGCCCGAGACCTGTTCAACCCGCTGGGCAAACAGTCCGCGCACCTCGTCGGAGACCAGCACACCGCCAAGATCCGCGCTCGTTGCAACGCGCACCCCGCTGAGGTCAACCATGTCCAGGTTGCGGAACGACGCTGCGTCGAAGGGAAACGCCATGGGGTCGAGTCGCGCCGTGCCGCCGCGGTCCGCGATGACAGAAAGGAGCAGCGCCGCATCTTCGACGGTACGCGCGATGGGGCCCTGCAGGCTGTAGTGCGTCTGTGTGGTGGTGCGCTCTTCGTTCGGGACGATGCCAGGGGATGCCCGGTAACCGACCACCCCACAGTAGGACGCTGGGATCCGCAGGCTCCCGCCATGGTCGGACCCGGTCGCAAGGGGCGTCATCCCCGCCGCAACGGCAACCGCGGAGCCGCCCGAAGAGCCGCCGCACGTGCGCTCGGGCGCAAACGGATTACCGGTCGCACCGAACAGACGGTTGACCGTGTTCGCGCCAATACTGAACTCCGGGATGTTCGTCTTACCGAGCACAATCCCGCCCTCCGCCCTGATTCTCGCGACAATTCCCGCGTCGGCGTCCGGCACGTCGTGTTCGTGCAGCGGGCTGCCGAGCGTCGTGCGAATGCCCTCGGTGCGCTGGTTGTCCTTGATGGCCACCGGGAGTCCGCCAAGCACGCCGACCGGTTCACCACGCGCACGCGCCACGTCGACAGCGTCCGCCTCAGCACACGCCCGGTCCGCGGCCAGGGTCACGATTGCATTGACCGTGCCGTTGACCCGGTCAATGCGTTCGAGAGCGGCATCGACGAGCTGACGGGCGGTGACCGCGCCAGATTCAAGCGCCGCGACCGCATCGCACGCGCCAAGTTCGGTCAGATCCGCCACTGTTGAATCCTGTCAGGCCAGAGGCTCCGAGCCTAGCACTGCGGCAGTCCCAATTCAGATAACGTTGCCCGCCAACGGCTGCCGCCTTAAGCTCACCACGATGGTTTCACCCGGACACCCGAGTCGATGAGTCCCGTGGTCGCTGTGACAGGCGGTACCTCGGGCATCGGCGCCGCCGCCGTTGCGCGGCTCCTCGCCCAGGATGCAGAGGTTTACAGCCTGGACGTCGTGCCAGGCGCACTGCCGGGCGTATCCGACATTCACTGCGATCTCGCGGACCTCTCGTCGATCGAGGGCGCCGTGGATGCGCTCCCATCGCGCCTCGATGCAATCGTCAGCGTCGCGGGCATCGCGCCGGGCATCACCCCGCCGAACGCCGTCATGGCGGTGAATTTCCTCGGGATGCGCGAGATGATCACCCGCGCACTGCCGAGAGTCAGGGACGACGGAGCAGTGGTCATCGTCGCCTCCAGCGCCGGACGTGACTGGCGCGACGAACCTCGCGTCATCGACATGCTCGATACCGCCGACATGCAGGCAGGCGCACGATGGCTTGCCGGGCACACGTTCTGGCACGAGGAGGCGTACAGGTTCTCCAAGCAATGCGCGGCCGCGTGGACGTACCGTGCCGCGGGCCTCGAGCGTTCCCGCAGGGTGCGGGTGAACTGCGTGAACCCGGGCATCGTGGAGACAAATCTCTCGCCGCATTTCCGCGACATGCTCGGGCGCGAACGATACGATTTCATCGTGGAACAGAGCGGGCGCGCAGGCCTCCCAACCGACGTTGCCGAGGTCATCGAGTACCTCGCCCTCGGCGACTGTGGCTGGCTGAATGGCGTCGAACTGACGGTTGACGGCGGGTACTATGCCGGCATCGTAGGGGGCTGGGCCAAACCCTGGCAGTGAGGCATCCGCCCGGTCAGCGAACCGCCGGCACGTTCAAAGGTCTCCGAGTACGGCTTCCGGATGGTCGGCTGCCTTGACCTTTGCGTACGCCTTTCGGATCTTGCCGTCCGGTCCGATCAGGTAGCTGATGCGCTTCGCCTTCCCCGCGTCGGTATTTGGTGCCGCGCCGTACGCGACCGAGACCTCAAGGGACTCATCGCACAGCAGGTCATATGGAAACCCCTGCTTCTCGTGGAACCGTTTGTTCTTGGCGGGCGCATCGTTGCTGATGCCGAGAACCACGGTGTTCCTGTCTTCAAACTGCTGGATTCGATCACGGAATCCCTGGCCTTCCCTGGTTCATCCACCCGTCGAGGCGCGTGGATAGAACCAGAAGATCACGTTTTTCCCCGCGAAATCGGCTAGACGAACCGTCTCTCCGTCCTGATTTGGCAGCTCGAATGCGGGTGCTGCATCACCTTCGTTGAGCATTGATTCGTTCCCTGCGTGTTGGCCGGTTCGCTACTTCTTGTAGCTGTCTTTGCCGTCGTGGGCGCCGTCACGCCACTTGAGCGCGTCCTTGAGACCGTCCTCCATCACCCGGTCCCGCCACTCGAAGGAATATTCGGTGAACTGGGCCATGGCGTCATGTTCAGTGGAGGAGCGAACGGACGAGTAGATGCCCATGTTCTCGTAGAAGCGATTCATGTTGACCTTGAGGATCGCGAGATGGTCCGCGGACATGATGCCAAGGCGATCGGCGAACGCGATCGTGCGATCTTCGAGTTCGGCCTCGGGCCACGCGTAGTTGATCATGCCGATCTCCTCCGCTTCCGCGCCGCTGATGTACTCACCCGTGTAGGACAGTTCTTTCGCCTTGCGCATGCCGATGACGAGCGGCCAGATCACTCCGTTACGCGCCACGCCAAGGCCGCGGTGGCCGGGGTGACCAATCCTGCAGTCGTCGGCGGCGACCACGAGGTCCGCCATCATTGCGAGTTCACACCCACCCGCCGCCGCGTAGCCGTGCAGCTGCGCGATCGTGATCTTCGCCATGTTCCAGAAATACATCTGCACATCGGTGATCACCTGCATGCTGGTCCGAATGCCCATCATCAGCGTGCGGTTCTTGTCATCCTGAGTCGTGTAGCGGCGGTTCTTGTCGCTGCGCGACGGGGTCAGGTCATACCCTGCCGAGAAGGCCCGCCCGGCACCGCGGAGTATGATCACACGCGCGCTGTGGTCCGCCTCGAGATCGTGCAGCACGTCGTTGAGCTCACGATACAGGTCGCCCGACAGCGCATTCAGTTTTTCGGGCCGGTTGAGCGTGATGCGCGCAACGCGGCCATCGGTGCCGACACGATCGATGAGTAGGTTTTCGTAATCTGCCATCAGTATCTGATCCTTTGACAAGCGGTACCGGTCTGGAACTGACTCGGGGTTGCGTTGCCCGCAAGCATACCGAATCCGGGACAGCCCCGCGTCGGCCCCGGCAACTTCAGGGGCGCCACCCAACGCGCTAGTTCACCGGTGCATCGGGCGGCAGCACCTTGCCTGGGTTCATGATGTTCTTCGGATCAATCGTACGTTTGATGGACCGCATCAGGTTGACCGCGCCGAGCCCGTGCTCGAGTTCCATGTACCCGGCCTTGCCGTAGCCGATACCGTGCTCTCCCGTACATGTGCCGCCCATCTCCAGCGCCCGACGAATGAGGCGATCGTTGACTTCGTGCGCCCGCTGCATGTCCGCAGGATCATCCGGGTCGACGAGCAGCAGCAGGTGGAAGTTGCCGTCGCCCGCGTGACCGACGATCGGCGTGACGATGCCGGCTTCATCGACATCCCGTTTGGTTTCGGCAATACACTCCGCGAGGCGGGAGATCGGCACACAAACATCCGTTGGCCAGCCCTGTGCACCGGGCTTGATCGAGAGTGCCGCGTAGTAGGCGTCGTGCCGCGCCTGCCACAGCTCATTCTGATCTTCCTGTTTCGTCGACCAGCGGAACTCGCCGCCGCCGAACTGGCTCGTCAGCTCGGCCGCAAGTTCGCTCTGTTCGGAAACACCTGCATCGCTCATCCCGTGAAACTCGAAGAAGAGTGTTGCCTGCTCGGGATAGTCGAGGTTGCTGTACCGGTTCACGGCGGCCATCTGCACATCGTCCAGCAACTCGATCCGGGCAACGGGAATACCGTACTGGATGATGGCAATGACGGAATTGACCGCACCTTCCAGCGTTTCGAACGAACAAACGCCTGCCGCATGCGCCGCGGGAAGCCCGTAGGCTCGCAGCTGAACCTCTGTAATGATTCCCAGGGTTCCCTCGGAGCCGACGAGGAGATGCGTCAGATCGTAGCCCGACGCGGATTTCCTCGAGCGTCCGCCGGTCCTGACGACTTCCCCGCTGGGAAGCACCGCAGTCAGCCCGATGACGTTCTCTTTCATCGTGCCGTAGCGGACCGCGTTGGTGCCCGATGCGCTGGTCGCCGCCATCCCGCCAAGGGTGGCATCAGCGCCCGGATCGACGGGGAAGAAAATACCGTCCCGGGCCAGTTCAGCATTGAGTTGCTTGCGAGTGACGCCCGCCTGCACACGACAGTCGAGGTCCTCCGGATTGACCTCGAGCACTTCGTTCATGAGCGACAGGTCGAGACACACTCCACCCTGCAGCGCCGCAACGTGGCCTTCGAGCGACGTACCGACCCCGAACGGAATCAGCGGCGTCTCGTTCCGTGCACACTCCCTGACGACTGCGGCGACCTCCTCGGTCGACTTCGCATACACCACGACATCGGGTGGGCTGGGCGCGTGGAACGACTCATCGCGCCCGTGTTGCTCGCGTACATCCGCGTTGAAGACCGCGCGATCCTCGAACATGTCCTGAAGCTGCTGATGCAGTTTGTTCACATCTGACTCCCATTGCCCCATTGCCGATTGCCGATTGCGGTCTTTGCGCAATCCGTGTTGACCGGGCAGGCAAGGAATCCGCCCGGACCGAAAGGCCTATGGTACATGACGTGCAGCGCGCGCAACGGACAGGCCGAGAACAATGAGCCGCCATGCGCAGATGCATTCGCCCGCACCGAACCGCCTATAATGGCCTGCGATGAATCTGAGAAGCAGTCTCTACGCGGGTGGCCTCTTCGTCGCAGGGCTCACGGTCGCCCTCGGTGTTGCTGAAGCCGTGCTGCGCTTCTCCGGCCCGTCGGCCCAGGCTCAGCACATGGACGCGGGGCTCATCGAACACCATCCACGCTTCGGCTGGCAGCTTGCCAAGAACTGGCAGGGCACCCACGAACACGACGACTACACCGCGCAGTACCGTACGACCCCGTTCCGGACGCGCACGACCGGCGGCGTCGCCCACGGCGCCGGTGAACTGGTACTGATTGGCGACAGCTTCACCTTCGGACTTGGCGTCGCGGACGACGCGACGTTTGCCGCGCTGTTGCAGGACGTCGCGGAGCACCCCATTTCCAATCACGGGCTGCCCGCTTCGAGCCCCGATCAGCACCTGCTTCGGCTCGAACCAATGAACCTTGGTCGCACCGAGCAATTGGTCATGCTGATTTACCTCGGCAACGATCTGCTCGACCTCACCCGGACAGTCCCCCTGCAAGCACCGCATGCCAAGCCGCGCTACGCGTTGCGTGACAACCGGCTGTCGGTTCTGAACGTGCCGGTCCCGAAAACGCCGCAGCATCCCATGGGTCCATCACCGAGTACCTCCTCGAAGGTTCCGAGTGGGACCGGCCACTCGCTTTGCTGCAACTCCTCGTGACGTTGGCGCCCCCTTCCAGCGCTGAGCTTGCGCCATGGTTCGAGCGCCGCTTCCAGACCGAACGCGGGCTACTTGAGGCGATCCTGGCAAGAACCGAACTGAGCCTGCGCTCACGCTCGATCCGGCTGACCGTTGCGATCCTGCCTGGCCGGGAGGTGTATGCGAATCCCGACTCCGGGCTGGCATCGTTCCAGCGTCAGGCCGCCCGCCGGGTCGCCGCGAGCGCGGGACGCAGGAACATCGCGACCGTTGACCTCACGCCAACGATGCGCGCAGAGGATTTCCCGGTCGACGGTCACCTGAATGAACCGGGCCATTGCCGGGTTGCGGGCGCACTCAGCCGGGCACTCGGGTACCCGCCCCCGGAATGCACGACAAACGCTGGGCCTGCCGTGGCCGACTGACAGGAGATTCTGATGACTGATCCAACCCGACTCTCGGGCAAGGTGACCGTCGTGACCGGCGGCGGCAGCGGCCTGGGCAAGGGCGCTGCACTGCGGATTGCCGAAGAAGGCGGCATGGTGGCCATCTTCGACAAACGTCTGGCGCTCGCTACCGAAGTTGCCGACGAGATTTCGGTGCATGGGGGTGAGGCACTCGCGGTCGAATGCGACGTGGCCGTCGAAAAGGAAGTCGAGGCAGCGGTCAGCGCGACCGTGGATCGCTTCGGGACCATCACCGGACTCCTTGCCAATGCGGGCACCGCCGGTAGCGGCTGGGTTCACGAAACGCGCCTCGAGGATTGGCAGTTCGTGCTGGGCGTCAACCTCACAGGAGCCTTCCTGTGTTCCAAACACTGCATCCCGCACATGCTCGCGGCCGGCAGCGGCAGCATTGTCATGACGGCCTCGATTGCCGGGTCTGTTGTCGGCGCCGGCGGTTCAGCAGCGTCCTACACCGTCTCGAAGCACGGTCTGATCGGTCTTGCCAAGCACATCGCGGTCGACTATGGCGAACAGGGGATTCGCGCCAACGCCATCCAGCCCGCGCTGATCAGCGACAGCAATCTCGGCAAACATGTCATGGAAGACCGGGAACGGACCGTCACGCCCGCCGCGAAGTTGCCCCGACCGAAAGCCTGGCTGCCGATCCGTCGCGCCGGGCACAACAAGGACGAATACGGCGCCACCGTTGCATTCCTGCTCTCAGACGAGTCCGGATACATCACCGGTGCGGCGATACCCGTCGACGGCGGTTATCTCGCGACCTGAGCATGGCCGCTCGCGGCTGTCAGTCAGCAGCCGCGACGGTGCGGACGGGGATTTCCGTGACGATCCGGCGAACACCCTTGCGCCGGGCACCCGCGAGCAGCAGGAGTCCGAGGGACGCAAAAAAGAGACTGGTCGGCTCGGGCACCGCGGTTGTGGTGATGTTCACACCGGTCACCTGACCTTCGATGGTGTCATTGCCGCAGGTCATCGCCCAATGCAGTGCAACAGTGCCGCTGCCCGCTAGCGTGGTGCCCGTGGTGTCGAACTGGAACGTCACCATCTGGGCCACCGTGTCGACCGACCATGAATTGCCGGCACCAGAATCTCCGTGACGTCCACATGGCCCGTGTCGACCGCGACCGCCTGACCGTCGCGGTACGTACAGCAGCTGATGAACGAGTCGGACAGGACAATGTCCGAGTTGCCCGCGCCGTCGAGGCTGTACCAGGCGCCGTTGCCGCCCGCCGACCAGCGGTCGTCGAGCGCAAACCCGTAATCCCACTCGGTACCGCTTGCGGCATCATCCGCCAGGTATTCGGGCCCGGTCCCCGCAGGGGTCCAGACGTCGGCAAGAAACAGGTCACCTGCTCCGATCCCGTTCCCCGAGAACGTCGGACCCGGATAGGACCCCAGCCCCGTGCCGGAGCCGAGATCCGTGAAGAAACTGGTGAAGATGTCGATCGTCAGCAGGTTGCCTGTGCGGCTGACGTTGGCACCCTGAATGTCGAAGAGGTCCACCGATCCGATCACGTCTCCGTGTCCGTGGCTGTCCGCGCCGTGATAGGTGTCGTTGATATCGAACGGAGCGGCGAGCGCGCCCTGCCCCGCGACGAGAAGCGCGGCGCACATTGCAGCCCTGATGCCGGCGGCAGCGCGGCAGAATGTCGTCGAAGGCGATGTAGCGATCATCGGGACCCTGGAAACTGATGCAAATTCTCCACGCCAGTTTCCCGGTCGGCGCCCGACGCTCAACGCGGACACTGTAAACAGAATGTGTGAATGGGTTCACATCTGTGGGGCGGACATCCACCGACAGCGAATCCCCGGCAGGCCACCGTTCGCGCGGTTTCAGACCCTCCGTGCCCGGCACCGGCCAGCTCCGGCGCCACCCGCGATAAGCTCCGAATGATGAACAGATTGCCAGAGCGCATCCACATCGTCGGTGCCAGCGGCGCCGGCAAGTCCGCCATCTCCCGTCGAATCGCAGCGACGCGGGACATGCCAACCGTAGAGCTGGACAGTCTGTTCTGGCAGGCCGGATGGGTGCCTCTGGCAACGGACGTCTACACCGACCGCGTACGGCAGGCGGCTTCGGGGGCGCGCTGGGTCATGGATGGCCGCCACGCTTTTGATCAGGTCCATGATATCGTCGCGCCCCGGACTGAACTGCTGATCTGGCTGGACCCGCCCCTGCCGGTGCTCACGCTCCGTGCGTTTCGCCGCACACTGCTGCGTCGGCTCCGGAACCAGCAACTGTGGGCCGGGAACGTCGAAGACTGGCGTCTGGCTCTGAGCGCCTGGTATCACGGGTCCTGCGTGCCGTTTCGAGAGAATCGAGACCTGTACGAACGCCTGATCAGCACGCACTACGGGAACGCGCAGGTCCGGCGAGTCCGGACTGCCCGCGATGCCGGCCGGCTGATGTCCTGGCTTGGCACACGCACGCCTTGAGTTGGCGGCCCCTCAGACCGCCGACTCAATCGATGCCAGGCACCGGGAACTGTTCACAGAACGCCCTCACCTCAGCGTCGATCTCGGCGAGCCGCGACGCGTCGTCCGGAGCCTGCAGGGCACGCACCATCCAGACCGCAAGCCGCTCCATGTCATCAGCCGTCATTCCCCGTGCCGTCGCGGCGGGGGTTCCAACCCTGATGCCGCTCGGTCGCAGAGGGGGATTCGGGTCGTCCGGGATGATTTGCTTGTTCGTGGTGATCGACACGGCATCCAGTGTCTCTTCCGCCTTGCGGCCATCGAGTCCGAAGCTCTTGACCGTGTCCAGCACCAGCATGTGGTTGTCGGTGCCACCCGTCACAAGGCTTGCCTGTGCACCCAGCAGCGCGTTGGCGAGGGCCTTGGCATTTGTGAGCACGTCCCTGGCATACTGCCGGAACGACTCGGTCTGAGCCTTACCAAGGGTGATGGCGATGGCCGCTACCGCATTCATGTGCGGTCCGCCCTGCAGGCCCGGAAACACCGATTTGTCGATCTTGCCTGCGAAGGGTTTCCGGGACAGGACCATGCCACCCCTCGGCCCACGCAGGCTCTTGTGCGTCGTGGTCGTGACGACATCAAAGCCGTGATCGAACGGATTTGCCATCGCGTTGCCGGCAACGAGACCGCCAAAGTGCGAGGCGTCCGTCATCGTGATCGCGCCCACCTCGTCGGCCACCGCCTTGAACGCCGCGTAGTCGATGTCGCGCGGGTAGGACGTGTAGCCGCAAAGGATCATCTTTGGCTTGTGTTCCAGCGCGCTGGCACGCAGCGCGTCGAAGTCGATTGACCCGTCCACAGGGTCGGTCACGTAGCGGACGAAGTTGAACAGCTTGCCCATGTGCGACACGGGCGCGCCGTGGGTCAGGTGGCCACCGTGCGACAGGTCCATCGCCAATATCGTGTCACCAGGCTCCAGCAGCCCCAGATACACCGCCTGGTTCATGGCCGAACCGGACAGCGGCTGCACGTTGGCGTGTTCACAGCGAAAGACCTCCTTCGCCCGATCCCGCGCCAGATTCTCGATCGTGTCCGTGTAGGTCTGCCCACCGTAGTAACGTCTGCCGGGATATCCCTCGGAGTATTTGTTCGTGAACACGGAGCCGAGCGCGGCAAGGACCTCGGGGTACGTGTAGTTCTCCGACGGGATGAGTTCGATCCCGGCCTTCTGCCGCGCCTCTTCTCCCTTGAGTGCAGCAAAGACGTCCGGATCGTTGGCTTCGAGCGCGGCGAGGTGCGAGTCCATGAAGGGGCTCCGCTCTGTTGGAAAGCGCGGAAGTTTAACCCACGCAAGTCTGCCAACCGTGAACTTTCCTCATGCGGACGAGCACATTGCTGATCCACGACCCGCCCGGAACGCACGGCATCCTGATGGCAGACCCGCGGCCAAAAGGCCGCCTGATATGCTTGGCCCCAAAATGCAGGAGAGACGACATGGACACAGGCACCTACACCGGCTTCGACGTCAGCGTGGAGAAGCCCGGCATCGCCTGGATCGAGTTCAACGAGCCCGAGCGGCTCAACGGGATGAACTCCGGCAAGAAGCGCGATCTGATCGAAATTCTCACGCAGGCGCAGATGGACAATGCCGTGCGGGTGGTCGTGTTCATCGGCACCGGTCGTGGTTTCTGCGCGGGCGACGATCTGAAAGCCTACTCGACCCGGGAGCGCGACGAGCAGGCGCTCATGCCACCGATCTCTCCGGGCCACGATACGCCGATCGGCACCTACGACGGACTGCGCCAGATCTCCCAGGCGCTGAACGTTGCGATTCGCAATCTCGACAAGCTCTCGATCGCCGCAATCAACGGCTACGCGATCCAGACCGGGCTCTCTCTCGCGCTTTCGTGCGACTTCAAGATAGCCGCGAGCAGTGCCCAACTCGGCAGCGCCACCCTGCGATTCGGCCTGCTGCCCGACGAGGGTGGACAGTATCTGCTGGTCGAGCACATGGGCGTCGCCCGGACAATGGACTTTGTGATGCGCAAACGCATCGTGTCGGCAGACGAGGCGCTCGCTCTCGGACTTGTGAACGAAGTCGTCGAAGGGGATGAGCTTCGCGAACATGCGCGCAACCTTGCACTGGAACTCGCCAGCGGACCGCAGGTCTCCCAGCGGCTGCTGAAACGTTCGGTGTACCTGGCGGCCGAGCTGTCCTGGTCACAGGCACTCGACGAGATTGCGTCCAAGACGGCGATCTCGGACCACCACCCGGACTCACGCGAGGGCGTCGCCGCCTTTCGCGAACGCCGGGAAGCCCACTTCAACGAGTGGCTGCGCGCGTACGAGTAGGGAGGCAGAACCCACGTGTCCGACGCACCGGAACAGCTCTTCGTCAGGCAGGATGCGAGCGACGACGCGCTCTTCTACCAGGTCCCCCGGCTCGTCACTCACATTGACGACGCAACGATCGCCGCACTGACGGAGTACTACCGCGAAGCGCTTTCAACCGGCTGCCGCGTCCTCGACCTGATGTCCTCCTGGATCTCCCACTTGCCCGAGGACGTGCGCTACGGCCACGTCGCCGGTCTCGGCATGAACCAGGCTGAACTGGACGCCAACCCCCGCCTTGACGAGCGCGTGGTTCACGACCTGAACCGCGCGCCGCAGCTGCCCTGGCCGAACAGCACGTTCGACGCGGTGCTGATCGCCGTGTCCGTGCAGTACCTGACCGATCCGTATGCGGTGTTTGCGGAGATCGGGCGCGTCCTCAGCCCGGGCGGGACGGTGATCGTTGCGATGTCGCATCGCTGTTTCCCGACCAAGGCCATTTACGCGTTTCACGTGCTGGCACCCAGCGAGCGCATGCAACTGGTCGGCAGCTACATGGACCGCGCCGGTGCATTTGAGAACATAGAGGCACTCGACCGCTCACCGCCCGCTGCCGATCCGCTGTGGCTGGTACGCGGTACCCGCAGCACCTTGCCAGGTGCACAATAACGCTACCGCGTTGCGCGCCCCCGTGCGGGCCGTGCTCGGGGTGATGGTCGCCTCGGCGCTCGCCTCAACCGCCGAGGGCACCACGCTCGCGCAGCAGTTCGATGAGACGCTCGACGCTCTCATCAACCGACAGTTCGTGGGTCGGCAGCACCAGATCTGCGTTTTCCGGCGGATCGAACGGCAGCGTGACGCCCGGCACGGTGTCCAGTCCGTCCCGCTCGGCGCTGGTGTACAGCCCGGTCGTATCCCGCTCCCGGCAGACGTCGAGCGGCGCGTTGAGATGCACCGTGACGAGGCTGTCACCCAGCGTTTCGCGGGCCTTCTGCCGGACCTCCTCGCTGGGTGCAACGAAGGCTCCGATCGTGATCAGTCCCGCGTTGGTCATGAGTTTCGAGATCTCAACCCCGCGCCGTAGATTCTCGGACCGGCTCTCGAGATCAAAACCCAGGTCCTTCGAGGGTCCGAGTCGCATGTTCTGACCGTCCAGGACCGCGGCCGCATGGCCCATGTCGAAGAGCCGGCGCTCGAGCGCGTAGGCGATCGTACTCTTGCCGGCTCCGGTGAGCCCCATGAGCAGCAGCACGAGCGGGGTCTGACCGAAACGCGCCGACCGCTCATCCGCGGTGACGCGACTCGCGACCCCGCGCAGGCCCGGGGTGCCACCCTCTTCCCAGAGGCTCGCCGTGGTGGTCGACCCGGTACCGACGATCATTCCCGCACCGACCGTGACGTTCGTCAGGCGGTCGATGATGATGAACGCCCCGATCTTGCGGTTTACCCGGTATGCGTCGAAGGCGAGCGGCTGGGTCAGGCCGATGTCGCACCGGGCGATCTCATTGAGCTGCAGCGAATCCGCGGGCTGCTGCTCCAGTGTGTTCACGTCCACCTTGAACCGGATGTTGTTGATCGAACCCGTCGTCTTCCGACTGGCCTGCTTGATCAGGTATTGCTTGCCAGGCCGCATCGGTGTCTCGGACATCCAGACGACATGCGCATCCAGCCGGTCCGAGAGGTAGGTCGGGTTGTTGGAGCTGACAAGCATATCACCCCGACTGACGTCGATTTCGTCCTCGAGGGTGATCGTTACCGCCTGAGGCGGAAACGCCTCCTCCAGCTCGCCCTCGTAGACGACAATCGATTTGACGCGACTCGTCTTGCGAGACGGCAGCACCGTCAGTTCGTCGCCGCGCCGGACCAGGCCGGAAGCGATCGTGCCGCAGTAGCCGCGAAAGTCGAGATTCGGCCGATTGACGTACTGCACCGGCATCCGAAAGTCGGTCAGGTTGCGATCCGATGCGATCTGGATGTTCTCCAGCATGCTCATCAGCGGGGCACCGTGATACCAGTCCATGTTGGTCGACGACTCGACCACGTTGTCACCGTTCAACGCGGACAGTGGCAGGTACCGAAGCTCATGGATATCGAGCTTCATCGAGAAGGCAGCGTAGTCGTCCTTGATCCGCTGATATGTCTCTTCCGCGTAGCCGACAAGATCCATCTTGTTGATCGCGACAATGATGTGCTTGATCCCAAGCAGCGTCGCGATGAACGTATGCCGTTTCGTCTGCGCAAGGACCCCGTGCCTGGCGTCCACGAGAATGATGGCAAGATCGCAGTTCGATGCGCCGGTGGCCATGTTGCGGGTGTACTGCTCATGCCCCGGAGTGTCCGCGACGATGAACTTGCGCTTTGGCGTGGAGAAATACCGGTACGCCACGTCGATCGTGATGCCCTGCTCACGCTCGGCCTGGAGGCCGTCCACAAGCAACGCCAGGTCCATCTCGTTGCCTTGTGTACCGGAGCGGAGCGAGTCGCTGCGCACGGCCTCGAGCTGGTCTTCGTAAATCTGATGGGAATCGTGCAGGAGCCGGCCGATCAGCGTGCTCTTGCCGTCGTCGACGCTCCCGCAGGTCAGGAGCCGCAGCAGCTCCTTGCGCTCGTTCTGCGCGAGATACTCGTCGATGTCCGTGATGATGAGTTCCTGTTCGGACATCAGAAATAGCCTTCCTTCTTCTTTGCTTCCATTGATCCTGCGGAGTCGTGGTCGATCATCCGGCCCTGCCGTTCGGAAGTCGCCGCGGTGAAGGTCTCCTGAATGATCCCAGGCAGCGTCTCCGCTTCCGACTCGATCGCTCCGGTAAGTGGATAGCAGCCAAGGGTCCGGAACCGGACTTTCTTCATCTCCGGCGTTTCGCCGTCGAGCGGCATGCGGTCATCGTCAACCATGATCCAGGTGCCGTCGCGGAACACGACCGGCCGCTCCTTCGCGTAGTACAGCGGAACGATTGGAATCTGCTCGACGTGGATGTACTGCCAGATGTCGAGTTCGGTCCAGTTGGACAGCGGAAACACGCGAATCTCTTCACCCTTGTTGTGTTCGCCGTTGTAGATGTCCCACAGCTCGGGGCGCTGATTCTTCGGATCCCACTTGTGGAACTGATCCCGGAACGAGTAGACCCGCTCCTTTGCACGCGACCGCTCTTCGTCACGCCGCGCGCCGCCGAACACGGCGTCGAACTGGTACTCATCGAGGGCCTGCTTGAGCGCCTCGGTCTTCATGATGTCCGTGTGCTTGGCACTGCCGTGGGTAAACGGCCCGACACCCGCCGCCACACCTTCCTGGTTGATGTAGACGATCAGGTCGACGCCCAGCTCCTTCGTGCGCCGGTCCCGAAATTCGATCATCTCCCGGAACTTCCAGGTGGTATCCACGTGCATCAGCGGGAATGGCGGCTTGCCCGGGGCAAACGCCTTCATCGCCAGATGCAGCATGACCGACGAATCCTTGCCGATCGAGTACATCATCACTGGATTGTCGAACTCAGCCGCTACCTCGCGGATGATGTGGATGCTCTCGGCCTCGAGGGCCTGAAGATGCGTCAGTGTATAGTCGGACATACCGTGCTTTTTTCGGTGCGCTTGCCGGTGCTGGGCAAATGTGGCGACCGGATGGCGCACTTTCAACCCCGGTCAGACATTTTCGTGGCCGTCGTGGCCACCGCGTGCCGTCCGATCGGGATGGCAGGACAGACATACTACCATCCAGCCTCCCTCCCGGCGCTTCCTGGACAACGAATATGTTTGCTCGGATCGTGATGACTGCGGTGTGCGTGCTGGTGTTGGCGTCGTGTTCGGACGACGAGGCCGGCACAGCCTCCTCTGCAGAGGCCACCATTGCCAACGGCTACCAGTTCCTGAGCAGGGGCAGTTT
>MDTE01009932.1_pt1 | contig 17747 bp, 15 predicted proteins | sample 811231 | NCBI WGS metagenome assembly MDTE01 (sample SAMN05326651, study PRJNA326480) | marine metagenome | isolation source: seawater | place: Indian Ocean: Red Sea | collected 2010 | reverse complement strand
CTTAACCGCCCTCTCGCCCGCTTCTTTCACCGCCAGGACATCCATGCCATCCACTTGTTCACCCGGAATGGTGAAGCTCTCGCCACGGCGGTAGAGTTCTGTCAGCGCTGAGGAGCGTTGAACGGAAGTTCCCATGGCGTAATGGTTGTTTTCGATGACGAATATCACCGGCAAACTCCACAATTCAGCCATGTTGAATGACTCATAGACTTGACCTTGATTGGCCGCGCCATCGCCGAAGTAGGTAAGCACGACATTGTTGGTCCCGTTATATCTTTCGGCGAATGCCAGACCTGTGCCCAAGGGGACCCAGGCGCCAACGATTCCATGTCCGCCGTAGAAGTTCTTTTCACGAGAAAACATGTGCATGGATCCCCCTTTGCCACTGGAGTATCCACCGCTGCGACCCGTGAGTTCCGCCATAACGCCTTTGGGATCCATACCGCATGCCAGCATGTGACCGTGATCCCTGTAGCCGGTGATAACGCAATCATCTTCGGTGATCGCTGCCTGCAGGCCTACGACCACTGCTTCCTGACCAATGTAGAGGTGACAGAAGCCGCCGATCAGTCCCATTCCGTACAACTGGCCCGCGCGTTCTTCGAATCGCCGGATCAGAAGCATCTGTCTGTAATATTCGATGAGTTCTTTCGAAGGCGCTGGAGACTTCGTGGTGCGGGTTGAACTCCCGGTCTTCTTGGATCCGGATTTTGCCGCAGTTCCCGCGGTTGCATTGCTACGTTTTGAGCGACTCTGCGCCATTGTCTCCCCTCAACCAAACAGTTCCGGGCACGCCGCCGGCAATGCGCCGCCGCATTGAGCGCCCTCAGTGATGGCGTAGGCCATCAACTCAGGATATCCGCCGCGTGATGATATCGCGAGAGGAGTCTGCTACGGAACAACATATTGTGAGTCGAGCCCACCCACTAACTTATTACGATATCGAACAGAATTCGCCTCTGTCCGGGTTACCACTGTTCGCATTATCCGCATCACCTAACCGGCTGCAACCCCGACTACCGCACCCATGGGGCAAGCGGTTGCATCAACGTGTCAAGAATATGAGCTCATCGGGATGGGCAAGCCCAAGAACGATGCGGGAACGCTCATCGAGCATGTCACGATCCAATCCATCTAACCTCAGTAGCGACACCCGGTGTTCCAACTCCATGCGAGCGGAACGAACCCGAAGCAATTCTCCAGATGCATGATCAATCTGCTGACTCAACTGTCGCCAAGCCGCTAACCCTCGATCGCCCTGCACGGCGTGGTAGCTGATATAGCCGATGGTCGCTATGCAGAGTAGCGGCAGAATGCAATGACGCAGTCTGCGGGTCAGTTCTGGCGTCGCAGTCATGCATCCAACGAATCACAGGCGATTCTTGGTCGTCAAGGAAATTCTTTATTAGTCCGTAAGTTAGCTCGAGACTCTGATATCCCGAATCATATAAATTCACGGAATCTCGCGTTTCAAGTTCTTACTTCACTACAGTCCGCCCCGCGTACACTGAGGCTCGACCGAGCTGTTCTTCGATTCGTATTAGTTGATTATATTTCGCCGTTCGATCAGATCGCGACAACGATCCCGTTTTGATCTGTCCACAGTTTGTAGCAACCGCCAAATCAGCAATTGTCGTGTCTTCGGTTTCGCCGGACCGATGTGACATTACAGCCGTATACCCCGCATGGTGAGCCGCCTCTACGGTCTGCAGTGTCTCGGTGAGGGTTCCGATCTGATTGACTTTGACGAGAATCGAATTGGCAGTGCCACTTTCGATACCTTGTTTCAGTCGATCACGATTGGTCACGAACAGGTCGTCACCAACAAGCTGGACGCGATTTCCGATCGTGTCAGTTAAAGCCTTCCAGCCTTCCCAATCATCCTCAGCCATACCATCCTCGATAGAGATGATGGGATACCGGCTCACCAATTCTTCATAGATTCGGACCATACCCGCCGCGTCCAGAGTCTTACCCTCGCCGGCCAGTACATATTTGTCGCCTTCATAGAATTCCGTAGCTGCCGAGTCGAGAGCCAGGAAGACATCCTCTCCTGGCCGGTATCCGGCGGTCTCGATAGCTTTCATCACGAATTCGATGGCTTCATCCGCGCTACCGATAGAAGGCGCAAACCCGCCTTCGTCGCCCACATTGGTGTTGTGCCCGGCATCGCTCAAGCCCTTTTTCAGCGACTGGAATATCTCTGCTCCAATTCGAACGGATTCCGCGCAACTGTCCGCCGATACGGGCATCACCATGAATTCCTGGAAATCGATCGGGTTGTCTGCGTGAGCCCCGCCGTTGATGATATTCATCATAGGCACTGGAAGAGTCCGGCCTGCGACTCCGCCGATATATGCGTAAAGCGGCAGATTACAGGCCGACGCCGACGCCCGGGCGACCGCGAGGCTTACGCCGAGGATTGCATTTGCACCAAGCCGGCCCTTGTTGGGTGTACCGTCCAACGAAACCAATATCTCGTCAATTGCGGGTTGTTCCCGTGCATCCAGGCCCGACACGGCATCAAAAATCTCTCTGTTCACCGAGTTCACTGCCTGGCGAACGCCTTTGCCAAGATAACGATCTCCGCCATCACGCAATTCGGTCGCCTCATGTGTGCCTGTCGACGCACCGGACGGTACAGCCGCGCGCCCACAAGAGCCGTCCGCAAGCTCGACATCCACCTCGACTGTTGGATTTCCTCTACTATCGAGTATCTCGCGTGCTCGGATATCAACGATCGCCGTCATTCAACCCTCACCGTAGATTGTTCAGAATTATTGCGGGACAGACCTCATTCGCGCTCAGATTGACGCCCAATTCAGGTCAATCCTTTGGCCAAACGATCAAATGACAAGAGCCTGCCTACGATTGCCCCCAATTCGTCCAAGCGCACCATGTTCGGGCCGTCAGAAGGCGCATTATCGGGATCTTCGTGCGTTTCCATGAATACCGCAGCAACTCCCACTGCTACTGCGGCTCTTGCCAACACGGGGACGTATTGGCGATCCCCGCCACTCCGAGAGCCCAGTCCACCCGGTTGCTGCACTGAATGAGTTGCGTCGAACACAACCGGATAACCCGTCTGCGCGAGAATCGGAAGTGACCGCATGTCGCTTACCAGAGTGTTGTATCCGAAACTGGCACCACGTTCCGTAAGTAGAATGTTGTCGTTGCCCGCACCGCTGACCTTTTCGGCAACGTTCTTCATGTCCCAAGGTGCCAAGAACTGACCCTTTTTCACGTTAACCACACATCCCGTGCGAGCCGCTGCCTGTAACAGGTCAGTTTGACGGCAGAGGAATGCCGGGATTTGAAGAACATCGACGACTTCGGCCAAATCCGCGCACTGTGCTTCGTTGTGCACGTCGGTCAAGACAGGGCATCCCACGGTCGTGCGGATCTCTGAGAAAACGGGTAGTGCTTCTTCGAGCCCAACGCCGCGTGGGCTCGTTGAGCTGGTTCGATTGGCCTTGTCGAAAGAGGTCTTGTAGATGAAACCGACTCCCAAAGCCTCGGTAATCTCCGAAAGTCGCGACGACACGTCCAACGCATGTTGACGGCTTTCCATCGCACATGGTCCGGCAATCAATGTCAGCGGTAGATCGTTGCCAAGGGTCAGTCCATTTACCGTCACGTGTCGGACGGCGGTCGTCATCAGACGAGCCTCGACTGCGTCACTGCCGCTTCTATGAAGGAGGCGAACAACGGATGAGGATCGAAGGGCTTCGACTTCAACTCAGGATGGAACTGAACGCCAATGAACCAGGGATGATCGGGAACTTCCAAGATCTCAGGCAGGAATCCGTCGGGAGATTTGCCGGGAAAGATAACGCCTGATTTCGCCAGCAGGTTCTCATAGGCAAGATTCACTTCATAACGGTGGCGGTGCCGCTCACTGATCCGGTCCTGATTGTAGATCTCCGATACTTTGCTTGTCGGGCTCAGCACGCACTCATAGGCGCCCAATCGCATCGTGCCGCCGACATCGCTTTCAGCGTCGCGATGCTCGATTTTCCCTTCCTTCTCCCACTCCGTCATCAGTCCAACGACCGAATCCTCGCATTCACCAAATTCTGTTGAACCGGCACCGGATAGATCGGCCATGTTTCGTGCAGTTTCGATCACGGCCATCTGCATGCCGAGACATATCCCGAAGTATGGAATTCGACGTTCCCGAGCGATTCTCGCCGCCGCGATCTTGCCCTCGATCCCTCTTTCACCGAACCCGCCAGGTACCAAAATTCCGTTCACGCCTTCGAGATAGTGGAGATTGCCGTCCTGCTCGAAGGTCTCGGATTCGATCCATTCGATGTCGACACTGACTTTATTGGCGATTCCGCCATGCACCAGTGCCTCATCCAGGGATTTGTAGGCGTCCTTGAGACCGGTGTACTTCCCCACAACGGCAATTTTCACTTCGCCGTCCGGCGCAGAAAGCCTTCCTGTGATCTCCTCCCACGTACCGAGATCGGGTTCGGGCACTCCCGACATCCCGAAAGCCTGCAGTATCTGGCTGTCGAATCCTGCCAAGTGATAGCGGAGCGGGACTTCATAGATCGACTCGACGTCGAGTGCGGGGATCACTGCATCGTCCCGAACATTGCAGAACAGCGCAATCTTTCGACGTTCGATCGCTGGTATTTCACGGTCGCAGCGACACAGGAGGATGTCAGGTTGGATTCCGATCCCGCGCAGTTCCTTCACCGAATGCTGTGTGGGTTTGGTCTTCAGTTCTCCCGCGGAGGGAATGAAAGGCAACAGGGTGAGGTGAACGAACAGCGATCGATCCCGACCAAGTTCGTTACCGAGCTGCCTGATGGCTTCAAAAAACGGCAAGCCTTCTATGTCGCCGACCGTGCCTCCGATCTCGCACAGGACGAAATCCTGATCATCCACATCAGCGCACACGAATTCCTTAATGGCGTCGGTCACGTGGGGAATAACTTGAACCGTGGCACCGAGATAGTCCCCCCGGCGTTCCTTGGCAATGATGCGCTGATAAATTCGGCCCGATGTAATGTTGTCACTCTGGCGCGCTGCGACACCCGTAAAACGCTCATAGTGACCCAAATCCAGGTCGGTCTCGGCACCGTCATCAGTGACGTAAACTTCCCCGTGCTGATAAGGGTTCATGGTTCCTGGATCGACGTTCAGATAAGGATCCAGCTTGCGCAGACGCACCTTGAATCCCCGTGCCTGAAGCACGGCGCCAAGCGCTGCGGATGCGAGACCTTTTCCCAGGGAGGACACGACGCCGCCGGTAATGAAGATGTACCGCGTCATGGACCGCAAACATACATCAGAGACGCCGCGCCCCCAAGCAAAAGAGGGGCGAAAGCAACAAATTGTCTCACAGGATCAGCAATTATTGCGAAAGGGGAACCGAAGGACCGCTTCGGTCCTGAGACGGGCTGCTGGATGAAGGGGCCTTTGGATCAGTCGTATCGATGACCGATGACGGTCCGTCCGAACCACCCGAGAGAATGGCCAACATGATGCTTGTCGCGATAAAGCAAGTCGCGAGTATAGCCGTCGTACGGGTGAGCAAGTTTGCGGCGCCCCGGCTGGACATCATGCTGCCGCCACCGGCACCACCTCCGCCCATGCCCAAAGCCCCGCCTTCACTCCGCTGCATCAGTATGACGCCGACCAGCGCTAGCGCGAGAAGAATGTGGGTCACAAGAATGACGGTAATCATGGCGCATTCCTAGACGAAGCCGCAGGCCGAAGCAATGATCCGTCCTCCACTCAACCAAAGGCCTCAACGATCGGCCAAAAAGTCTCTGCCTTCAGACTGGCGCCCCCGACAAGCCCACCATCGACATTTGTGATGGACATGATCTCTTGGGCATTGCCCGGATTGACGGAGCCGCCATACAGCAGCCGCAGTTGTTCAGAATCGGCGCCAAATCGCTCACCGATCTGGCTCCTCATGGCATCGTGGACGTCCGCAATTTCCTCACTCGTAGGCGTCCGACCGGTCCCAATGGCCCATACAGGTTCATAGGCGACGACAGTATTCGATGCGGTCGTCCCATCAGGAAGGGAGTCAGCGAGTTGGCGACCAACAATTGCAAGAGCTTCTCCAGCGTCCCGCTGCGCCTCCGTCTCACCGACACAAACTACGGGTATAAGGCCAGCACGGCGGGCGGCAACCGCCTTTTCGCATACCTGGCTGTCCGTTTCTCCATGGTTTGTCCGTCTCTCGGAATGCCCGACGATGACATATGAACAACCAACGTCCTGCAGCATTTCGGCGCTCAAATCTCCGGTATGCGCACCACTGGCTTCGACATGACAGTCCTGCGCCCCCAGTGAGATGCTGGTCCCACGAATTAAGTCGAAAACTGGCACAAGCACATGCGCGGGTGTGCACACCAGTATGTCGCAGGGAGAGGAGCTTTGCGCATCGGCCAGTTTCGCCAACCCAGAAGCCAGCTCGGCGGCTCCGGCCAAGGTACCGTTCATTTTCCAGTTTCCCGCTACCAGCGGGCGCGGCGCACTTGTCATGGCAAGAATTCTCGCTAGTTCAATTTTGGAAGGTGTTATAGGCGGGATCGTCGGCGCTGGCCACACACGACCGCGACACACGCAAACATTTTGCCTATCACGCGCCTCGGTGGTTGACAAAACAAGTCGTTTGCGCCGCTATCCCCGCTCTAGCTATCACAGAACGCCAGTCACCCGCGAATGACTGCAACGCCGTGGAACGAGAACACTAAATGCTGGAATCACTTCTAAAACAGACGGGTTCTTGGGTCGTCAAAGCATTCCTTGGACTGCTCATCCTGAGTTTCGCGGTCTGGGGCATTGGAGACATCTTTCGAGGACCCTCTGACGCGACCGTGGCCGTCGTTGGCGACGTCGAAATCACACGTACAGAGTATGGCGACGCTTATCGCAGGGAACTCGACAGGCTGACCCAAAGAACGGGCCAACAGATCGACGCAGAGCAAGCCCGACTACTTGGAGTGCAGAACTTCACGCTTCAGCGCATGATCAATCGAGCGTTGCTGGACCAGGTCGCGGTGGGATACGGCCTCACTGTCACTGACAACGATCTGGCCGCGGACATTCGTACCAATCCGACATTCCAGAACAACTTCGGACGATTCGATCCGCTCCACTACCGGGATGTGCTCCGACAATTGGGATACAGCCGAGAATACTTCGAATTTGTGCGGCGGTCTGATCTGCGACGCAATCAGCTCATGACAAGCATTGCCTTGGGCGCAGGCGCTCCCAAACCCGTCGTAGACGCAATCTACCGTTATCGGGCCGAACGCCGTATTGCCGATTTCGCTGTCGTTCTGAATTCTTCAATGCCAGAACCAGGGGCACCCGATAGCGGCGTGCTGGAACAATTTTATCAAGATGGAACACACCGCTATATGGCGCCGGAGTTTCGATCGCTCACCTACATCACGCTCTCACCAGAGTTATTGCTTGATGAAGTCACCGTGTCGGACAACGAAATTCAAGACGAGTATGAGTCTCGATTGGATGAGTTCATCGAGCCAGAGCAGAGAGACTTGTCACAGCTCGTGCTCGCTGACGAAACTGCTGCCAGAGACGCACTGCAGCAACTCCGTCAAGGGAGTTCATTCGACGACGTGGCCCGCGACGCCGCGGGTCTCGAGCCGGATGACACGGCGCTGGGCCTCTTGAGGATTGGTGACCTCCCGGTATCCAAGACGGCAGCCGATGCGGTGTTTACTGTTGCGGAAGGGGAATTTTCGGACCCGATCCAGAGCGATTTTGGATGGCACGTGTACCGCGTCAACAAGGTGGTCGCCGGCACGACAACATCATTTGCTGACGCAAAACAGCAATTGCAACGGGAGTTAGCTCTGCGCCGGGCGTCGGACAGCTTGTTTGAACTGGCAAACAGGCTTGAAGACGAACTGGCGGGCGGAGCATCTCTGGAGGAAGGCGCCAACCGCTTGAACCTGGACGCTGGACGCGCTGATCGTGTCGACGCCACTGGCACCGGTCCCGAGGGCACGCGACTGATCGATTTGCCGACCTTCCCAGAGTTTCTTCAGACCGCTTTCGAGACCCAAGAAGGTCAGGAATCGTCACTTACGGAAAGCACCGGGGGTGGATACTTCATCGTTCGCGTGGATGAAATCACACCGACCGCTGCGAAACCTCTGTCCTCCATCCGGGACGAGGTCATCGCTGACTGGAAACGGAGTGAGCAAAACCGCCTGTCTCGGGAACGCGCGGCAGCTCTAGCAGAGCGCCTGCGCCAAGGGGAAGACTTCAACGCCCTGGCCGCCAAGGAAGGGCTGGCAATTCGATCGACGCCGGCACTTAACAGATACGATGCGAGAACAAGTCCTGACGTGTCGGGAGAATTGCTGGCAAAGATATTTGTGTCAAAGAACGTCGGAGATGTTGCTGAAGGACCCACGGCGCAGGGAAACGGGCACACAATCGCGGTGCTGCGCCGCATCGATAAAATCGCCGGTGACGCCGGCAACCCGACCGAGCGTCAGGAATTGCGTGATAATCTGAACCAAGCCCTCACGGACGATATCATGGCCCAGTATCGCGTCGCGCTGAGCAACGAGTATGATGTCGAGGTCAACCAGAACGCCATCGACAGCTTGTTTTAAGCATGACGGTCTTACCCACATTTGAAGAGTTTCACCGACTCTATGATGCGGGCCAAAATCAGGTTCTTTGGACAAACCTGGTCGCGGATCTTGAGACTCCTGTCTCGGCAATGCTCAAGCTGGCCGAAGGATCTCCCAACAGTTTTTTGCTGGAATCCGTCGAAGGGGGTGCCGTCCGGGGCCGTTATTCAATCATCGGGATGTCACCGGACGTCATTTGGCGATGCAGGGGCGACAGCGCCGAGATAAACCGTAGTGCGCTCCACAGCGACACCTTCCAGGAGTGTAGTGAAGGCTCGCTGGATTCACTCCGACAACTCATAAACGAATCTCGAATCGATCTCCCCGAGGAGCTGCCGCCGATGGCTGCGGGACTCGTGGGATACATGGCCTACGACACTGTCCGTCTGATGGAGCGACTTCCGGAGCCGAATCCCGACATCATGGGTATTCCGGACGGCATATTCGTTCGACCAACCGTGATGGCAATATTCGATTCCGTGAAGGACATCGTCACATTTGTATCTCCCGTCCGACCTACGCCGGGGGTTGCCGCGCAGCAAGCTTACCAGTCCGGGCTGGACACTTTGTTCAAGGCCACGGCTGCGCTTGAAACAAGCCTGCCACACATCCACGGTCGAAATGAGAGCCACATAAAACTGCCGGAACCCTCTTCCAACATGACGCACGCCGAGTACTACGAGATGGTGGGCAAGGCCAAAGAATACATCGCGGCCGGTGACATCTTTCAAACTGTTCTCTCGCAGCGATTCAGCCTGCCATTTACCCTCCCTCCGTTCGCCTTGTATCGGGCCCTGAGACGAACGAACCCCTCTCCGTTCATGTATTACCTTCAATTGGAGGGCTTCTCGATCGTTGGATCGAGCCCCGAAATACTCGTGCGGCTTCGCGATGATACCGTCACCGTGAGGCCCATTGCAGGGACCCGGCCGCGCGGTACCGATCGCGCAGAGGATGAAGCCCTGGCGAGTGACCTACTGTCGGATCCCAAGGAATTGGCCGAGCATTTGATGCTGTTAGACCTGGGGCGGAACGACGTCGGTCGCGTCGCCAAGATCGGAAGCGTCAATGTAACCGAACAGATGGTTATCGAGCACTACTCCCACGTCATGCACATTGTTTCTAACGTCGAAGGCACAATTGACGAACAATTTGATGCCATGGATGCATTGTGTGGCGCGTTCCCTGCGGGAACGGTAAGTGGCGCTCCCAAAGTTCGAGCGATGGAAATCATCGACGAACTCGAGCCTGAGAAGCGGGGAGTGTATGCCGGAGCAATCGGCTATTTCTCCGCCAATGGCAGCATGGATACCTGCATCGCCCTGAGGACAGCCGTTGTGAAAGATGGGACGATGTATGTACAGGCTGGTGGTGGCATCGTTGCTGACAGCGATCCCGACGCTGAGTTTCAGGAAAGCTGCAACAAGGCAATGGCATTGATCCGGGCTGCAGAAGAAGCAGTGCGCTTCGCGACCGAGCCAGCGATCACCAATGAACCTCGATCCGCCTCCGGTCGAACGTGACCGCCCTACCCTGACTCCGGGGGATGTATCAGGAAAGCACTGATCGGCACCAACGCAATTCCGCGTGTCGCCAGCGTCGGCAACCACGCCTCTAGAGCCTCGAGCGTGCCGCGATGAGGGTGCGCGAGTCCCACGGCACGTCCGCGTGTTCGCGCCATGGCCTCAAGTTCTTCAAGACGTCGGCTGACATCTGCGGCCACCGGCACATTATCGAGAAAGACATCACGCCCGATGAAAGGCACGCCGTACCGGCGCGCTTGTACTCCGCTGACGCTGCCCCGCACAGTACGAGAGTCGAGAAACATCAGACCGCGGGCCCGAAGCTCGTTCATAACCAGCGCCATACCCTCTGCATCCTGGGTGAAGCGGCTACCCATGTGGTTGTTCACTCCGATAAACCCGTCAAATCTCGACAGGGCCCATCTCAATCGTCGCAGATTCTCTTCAACTGAAAGCTGGGTGAGCAGAACATTTGGGCCGGGGTCGTCCGCCCGGTTCTGAGGTTCCATGGGTAGATGGAGAATCAACTCGTGACCCGCTGCTCGAGCGGTTTCAGTCTGTGCCCGAAGATTCCGAGCGTAAGACATGAAGGAGAGCGTCAGTGGTCCCGGAAGTGCGATCGTTCGTGCAGCGTTGCGAACGTGAACGCCGAGATCATCAATGACGATTGCGACCATGGGCATTCCCTCAGGCACTGTCGAGGAGGCGACATAACGCCGCCACGCCGGTGTTTCGACAGTTTCTTCAACGACATCAGGCACCCAGTTCCGACGCGATTGGAGTCCATATCCTTTTGCGGTCTGATCCGTGGCGGAAAACTCGTGACGGTGTGGAATCACTGCCGCCGCCTGCGACTCTCCAACGACCGACCAGGCAAAATCCGATTGGTCTGGATGACCGGGAACGGACAGGTCCACTCTGTCCAAGGCCAATTCGTATCCGTTGTGATCGCGATCTATCTCGATGTCGGCCATAAACCGAGCTGGTTCGTGCTCGTCCTGATCGTATGAAGAGATCCAATACCCGGTGCTGGCACCCACCATGATTCCAATCATCAGCGCCACAGCAAAGAGTCCGATTCGATCGCCCGCATTTCGAAACGGATGACTTCCAAGCACCAATCGACATCGCGACAAGAGGTACGCCGCGAGCACGACGCAAAGCTCTCCAATCAATTTCAACTTCAGGGCCACGATCTACTCGAAATACTCAAACCGGCCTGCAAGAATTGCGTTCAGCGCTCATCGCAATCGCCCATTCGTTCGCTCGCGCCAATCCGGAATCTGATTCTTCCTCTCGATTGCCCGTTGGACTTGACGACATGCCCATTGCCCTGTTTGTTGCGGCACTCAAAAGAAACGGCGCTCTGCACCTACAATACAATGGTTTAATTTTTCCCTATAGTCTTTTGAAATGCTTGTCATAATCGACAACTACGACAGTTTTACCTACAACCTCGTCCATTTTCTGGGTGAGCTCGGCGCCGAATCTCGCGTTTTTCGAAACGACGCGATCGAGGTGGCCGATGTGTTGTCGCTTCGTCCAACCGGCATCGTCCTTTCTCCCGGACCTTGCGATCCTGATCGCGCTGGAATCTGCCTCGAATTGGTGGAAAGGGCCGCTGGCTCCTTCCCCATACTCGGGGTTTGCCTTGGACATCAATCTGTTGGACAGGCTTTCGGCGGCCGTATCGTGCGGGCACCGAATCTTATGCATGGGAAACTCAGCACAATTCGGCATGACGGTACTGGCTTGTTCGAAGGACTGCCGGCTGGGTTTCAGGCTACCCGCTATCATTCGCTCGCTATTGACCGCCATTCGCTTCCCGATTGCCTGCGTATTACCGCAGAAACCAGTGATGGCGTCGTGATGGGAGTGTCGCACCAGGAGCACCCCATCCACGGCGTCCAATTTCACCCCGAAAGCATCGCTTCCGAGCACGGTCACCTGCTGTTAGCCAACTACCTTAAAATCATCGGCATGGAAGACATTCGTGCCGTCGTTCCCCCCAAACGTGCCGCACCCCTGGAGATGCACCCATGACGGACCCGCAACTCGACATGAAACAGATCATCGCGCTTTTGGCAGAGGGTGATCGTTTGAGCGTTGATCAGACACGTCGCGCGTTCGATATCATGATGTCGGGAAATGCAACGCCCTCGCAGATGGGGGCACTCCTTATGGCATTGCGTCTTCGCGGTGAGACCGTCGACGAATTGACGGGTGGCGTGATGACCATGCGCGACAAAATGACCAAAATCGAGGCGCCTGCCACAGCAATCGATGTTGTCGGGACCGGGGGAGATCGTTCCGGAACCTATAACGTGTCAACCGCCGCCGGCATCGTAGTGGCTGGCTGTGGCGTTCCCGTTGCCAAGCATGGAAATCGAGCGGCTTCCTCTAAATCAGGCGCCACGGATGTCCTTGAAACCCTCGGGGTTAACGTGGAATGCGATTTCTCGTTGACGAAAAAGTCACTCTGGGAAGCCGGCATGTGTTTCATGTTCGCTCAACGCCATCACGGCGCCATGCGACACGTTGGTAGCACCCGAGTGGAAATGGGTACGCGGACGATCTTCAATATACTCGGTCCACTGTCCAACCCCGCTGGCGTCAATAAGCACCTGGTGGGCGTGTTTTCCAAGGAATGGGTGGAACCGCTAGCTCAGGTGCTCAAGAACCTCGGTTCTCAGCACGTTTGGGTGGTTCACGGCAGCGACGGGCTCGACGAAATTACGACCACGAGTTCAACTTTTGTCGCGGAACTGAAAGATGACGAGGTAAGGACGTTCGAAGTGACGCCGGAGGATGCAGGATTGTCACGATCAGACGGCGAAGATCTGAAAGGTGGCGACGCAGAAACGAATGCTCTTGCCATCAGCGCATTACTTGATGGGCACGAGAGCGCCTTTCGCGACATCACTCTGATCAATGCCGCGGGCGCGTTGATCACTTCGGGAGAGGTAGACAACCTGAAGGACGGCGTGGCAATGGCGGCCGAAGCCATCGATAGCGGTAAAGCCAGAGCCGTTCTCAAAAAAATGATCTCGATTACCAATGAGGCCGCGACGGCCGATGAGTGACATTCTCCAACAAATAATTGCGGACAAGCTCAATCACATCGAACGCCGTCGAACGCTGGTCTCGGACAGTCAAATACTGCTGGCCGCAAAAACGGCGCCTGCTGTAATGGGCTTCGCGGATGCGCTGAAAGGATCGGTGCGGGGCGGCAACTATGGCCTAATCGCCGAGATTAAGAAGGCCTCTCCATCGAAAGGCCTTATCAAGGAAGACTTCGACCCGCCAACGCTGGCCAAAGCATATGCTGACGGCGGCGCAACATGCCTTTCCGTACTGACCGACCGGCCGTACTTTCAAGGTGCAGACGAGTTTCTCAGGCAAGCCCGAGATGCCAGCGGCCTTCCCGTTCTGCGGAAGGACTTCATGATTGACCTCTATCAGATCGCAGAATCCCGGGCACTTGGTGCTGACTGCGTGTTGCTGATCATGGCCGTCCTTGACGACGAAGCGGCGTATACACTGGCGACGGCCGCACGAGGCCTGGATATGGATGTCCTCTTCGAAGTCCACAATTCAGAGGAACTCGAGCGAATCGCGCCGCTGGATCCAAAGCTGGTGGGCATCAACAATCGAAATCTCAAGACCTTCGAAGTCGATTTGGCCACGACCGAGGTGCTGGCGCCTCAGGCACCCGAGGGCGCCATCGTCATCTGTGAAAGCGGCCTTTCGACGCCTCAGGACTTGAGCCGAATGAGTGCGGCGGGCGTGAATTGCTTCCTGATTGGTGAGTCACTGATGCGGGCTGATGATGTTGCGCGCGCGACATCGGAATTGCTTACCCCGTTTGAATCCCCGGCGATCAGTGCCTGAGGCAGGACCAGGATGGCGGACCTGACCCACTTCGACAATCGAGGCAATGCCCGGATGGTCGACGTCTCCGGCAAAGACGAGACGGAACGAACGGCTCGGGCCGAAGCGCGTGTCAGCATGAAACCCGAAACCCTGTCGATGATCTCAGAGGGCCGAGCGGGAAAAGGTGATGTCCTTGGCGTCGCCCGGTTGGCCGGTATCATGGCGGCCAAGAAAACATCCGATCTGATTCCCCTTTGTCATCCGTTACCCCTTTCGGCCGTAGAAGTCGATCTGGAATGCGACGCGGCAAATGCCGCCGTCATAATCACTTCGAGCTGTCGGACCACGTCCAGGACAGGTGTCGAAATGGAAGCCTTGACTGCCGTCTCGATAACCGCCCTCACCGTCTACGACATGTGTAAGTCTGCGGATCGCACTATGACAATTGAATCTGCCCGCCTCACATTCAAGAGCGGCGGAAAATCCGGAACCTTCCAAGCGGACTGAGGTCGAAGTGATTTCCGTAGCGGAGGCGCGTCAAAAGATTCTCGAACCCCTGACCCCGACAGGTATCGAGACTGTTGCCCTCTCTGACGCCCTTGGAAGGGTGCTGGCATCCGACGTTCACGCGCGTATAACCCAACCACCCGTTGCTGTCTCTGCAATGGACGGGTACGCCGTAAGGGCTCAAGACGTAGCGGCAACGCCAGCCATCCTCGAGCAGATTGGCGAAGCGCCCGCTGGAGGTGCCTACGACGGCTCGGTTGGGCCTGGCCAAGCCGTCCGCATTTTCACAGGAGGTCCGGTGCCGGCCGGCGCCGACACTATCGTCATCCAAGAAGATGTTGAAACGGATGGCACAAGAATCACCGTCAATGAAGGTGCGCCCGAAGGCAAATTCGTGCGTCCAGCGGGTTTGGATTTCAGTGAGGGCGAAGTTGGCCTGACGGCTGGTCACTTGCTGGGAGCCCGCGACATTGCGCTGGCGGCTTCAATGAATTGTCCGTGGCTGCGAGTGCATCGCAGGCCACGTGTGGCGGTGCTGGCAACGGGAGATGAACTTGTCATGCCGGGTGAGCCGATCGGTCCCAATCAGATCGTCAGCTCGAATAATCTGGGGTTGTGCGCCTTTGTCGAAGCGGCCGGCGCGGAAGCAATCGATCTCGGAATCGCATTGGATACGGAGGATTCCCTGAAGTCGCTTGCGGCAGGCGCTAAGGGTGCAGACATACTGGTTACAATCGGCGGCGCGTCGGTCGGAGATCATGATCTCGTGCGAAGCGTGCTGGGTGATGTCGGGCTGAATGTAGATTTTTGGCGTATCGCCATGCGACCCGGTAAACCGCTGATGTTCGGGCAATTGGGCGACACAGCCATGTTGGGCCTGCCGGGAAATCCCGTTTCTGCGCTGGTTTGCAGCCTGATATTCCTAAGGCCGGCACTGCGAAAGATGCTGGGTATGGGCGAAAATACCACGCAGTATGGGAAGGCCGCTCTCGGTTGCGATATCAAGGCCAACGATCGACGGGAGGATTACCTTCGGGCAACTCTGACCCGCGATGACTCAGGAACGCTGGTTGCCACACCGTTCGAGATCCAGGATTCCAGCATGCTGTCCCGACTGGCCCATGCAAACTGCCTGATTATTCGAGCACCGCACGCCCCAGCGGCTCTCACGGGAACTCAAGTGGACATTATTCTGCTGGATGCGGGCGTAACGGATTACTAGATCCTGCTCGCGATCTAAAACCGGATTTCTACGTTCGCTTCGAAGATCTCACTGGAAGCAACGCTTCATCCTCATAAATAGCCGGATTTTCCCGACACCTGAGGAACTGGCGCATGAAATGAGCGCTGGATGTCACCTATTGCAATTCCAACCTTGAATTAAAATGAGAACTAAACTAGAACATGTATTGATGTTGCTCATTTGTTCCATATTTTGTGGCTCTCAGCCTTTGATGGGAATTCCTAAATGTTGACGCGAAAACAACATGAACTCCTTCGATTCATCAATGAACGTCTTTCGGAAAGCGGAGTTTCACCTTCATTCGATGAGATGAAGGACGCACTGGGTTTGAAATCGAAGTCGGGCATACACCGGCTGATTACGGCCCTCGAGGAACGCGGGTTCATAAGACGCCTGCCCCATCGCGCGCGAGCGCTTGAAGTTCTCAAACTACCGGAAGAAGCCGTCGCAAACACAAGAGCGCCGGAAACTGGTTTCTCAGCCAGCGTAATCCGCGGCAATTTTGCTGCCCGCACGGCCGATTCGTCCACGGCAGAGGCTTCCGACAGCCTGAGCTTGCCTCTTTACGGAAAGATCGCTGCCGGAACACCGATCGAAGCGCTGCGGGATCAATCAAATTCGATTGATGTACCGGCATCGCTCCTGGGCCGAGGTGAATATTATGCGCTCGAAGTCGCCGGCGATTCGATGATCGAGGCGGGGATCTACGACGGCGACACGATCGTCATCGAACGCGGTGATGTCGCCGAAAACGGCACCATTGTCGTCGCTTTGATCGACAATGAAGAAGTCACGCTTAAACGATTGCGACGAAAAGGAAATTCCGTTGCCTTGGAGGCGGCGAATGAGGCCTATGAGACCCGAATTTTCGGTCCCGATCGTGTCAAGGTGCAGGGCCGGCTCGTCAGCCTTCTGAGACAATACTGACATAGAACCGACAAGTTCCGGCCGTCCTCTGGCGCCTAAGGCGACCAGGGCCGGCTTCCCCGATACTGCTGAACGGTGTCCACACGCACCCCGCCCATTTTCAGGTAGATCGCGTAGGTCCCTTCGCGCCAAAGGCCAAAGCGATCAATCACCACGTCTGGCGAAGTGCAGTCAATTCTCACCGGAACAGAGCTCAGAGGTATATCGGCCGAATTGCAATCGTCTTCGTGTGCCCGTGGATCCTTTGATATTGCGATGCGCCTTCCCTTGAGGCTGATCTGACAGCCGAGGGAATCACAACGCAACGGCGCATTTGTGTCGAGCAGCAATGCCTTCCAGGAGCGTGAAATGGAGACTCCGTACCGTCTCAACCATGAATCGCGCACGAAACCGGGTCTATCGGATGAAACAACGATTTCATCGGCATTCATCCTCACAGCATGCAGATTGCCGCGTTCGTTAATCAGAATATCCGGCGGGTCGGCAACGGAACCGATCAACAAACCCATCGCAACCGCGCCGACACCCAGCAAATGCAGACGCGTTGTCCAGATGCAAAGCCACAATCCACCGAGCGTCACAAGAATCAGTACGGCATTCGGCATCGTCGGAATCAGACGGACCGCGCCGGGCCACGATGCAACCCGTTCAGAAACATCCAAGACGAAGCCAATGCCCGCCGTCATTGGAACCAGTCCCAGATTTTGCCAGCCGAACGGCAACATAAAGTAGGTCGCAAGCCCCCAAGGCATGATCCACAAAGCCATCACCGGCACCGCAAACAAGTTTGCTGCAAGACCATATGTGGCGACTCGATTGAAGTGGAACGCCGCGAACGGCGATGTCGCCGTTCCCGCAATTAATGTCGTCAGCAGGACTCCGCCGCAATAGAGGCACACGCGACGCCCCCAACCGCCACGTGACCGCAACTGACCAAGTCTGGGGCTCATTGCCTTGTACGCAGAAATCAGCGCGACCATGGCCGCAAATGACATCTGGACTCCGGCAGTCATCAAGCTTTCTGGCGCG
>MDTE01151287.1_pt1 | contig 17756 bp, 15 predicted proteins | sample 811231 | NCBI WGS metagenome assembly MDTE01 (sample SAMN05326651, study PRJNA326480) | marine metagenome | isolation source: seawater | place: Indian Ocean: Red Sea | collected 2010 | reverse complement strand
GATCGATGTCGGTTCCTCGAACAATTGGGATGCCCATGGCGATATGGCCACTCACGGCCCCCTGGCCAAGAACGTCGACCAGCCCATCGCGGCCCTGATCACCGACCTCAAAGAGCGCGGCATGCTTGAGGACACCTTGGTCGTCTGGACCACCGAGTTCGGCCGCACTCCCTACCACGAAACCGCCGATCACCCCGGACGGGAACATCATCACCAGGTCTTCTCTTCCTGGCTCGCGGGGGCCGGCGTCCGGCCGGGGATGGCCTACGGCAGTTCCGACGAACTGGGTATTGCCGTCGGCAGCGATCGCGTCCACGTTCATGACTTCCACGCCACCCTCCTCCATCTGCTCGGGCTCGATCACGAGCGCCTCACCTTCCGACACGCCGGCCGAGACTATCGACTCACCGACGTTCATGGACGCGTCGTCAAAGACATCCTCAGCTAGGAGACTCGACAAACGCCTGCCGATCCCTCCCTACAAATCGACCCGCCTCCTCCCGCTAGAAAAAGGTTGCCTCGACCTGATCCTCAAAACCACACTGACCCATTGAATCAATCAAACCACCCTCGACGGAACCGAGCTCGCCCGAGACTCCACGGCCCCGACTTCCCTTTGATCCTGCTTTTCCTCTGTGCAATCAGCGGGTGGGCCGAGACAGCGTTCCATCCACTCCCCCCCGAAGCCCTCGGCCCCTCCACCCGACGAACTCCGCTTGCCATCTCAGAAATCCTCTACCACCCCTCCCCCGACAACGACGGATCGGGGGGCGAGTTCATCGAGATCTACAATTCTCAAGCGTGGGAACTCCCCCTCGCGGGCTACCAGCTCGAAGGTGGCATCGCCTACCGCTTTCCCCCGGCAAGCACCATCCCGGCCTACGGCTTCGTGGTCGTCGCCCAATCGCCGGAGGCTTTGGCGTCTAAATTTGGATTGGAAGGGGTTTTGGGGCCTTTCAGCGGCCGGCTCAGCGATGCCGGCGAAACCGTTCGCCTCCTCAATCCAGCTGGCGCCGTCCTCCTTGAAGTGCCCTACCAAGACCGCTTTCCATGGCCCCCCCAAGCCGACGGTCAAGGCGTCTCGTTAGTCTTGAACCGCCCCTCCTATCATGAATCGGATCCAAGGGCCTGGTCTGCGGGAAGCCGGCCCGGAGGCACCCCAAATCAGTTCGAGCCCCGAGAAGCAACCAGAGCAAGCATGACCCCGGGGTCGGCACCCCTTCCCGACACCGACCGGGTGATTCCACCCACCCAATCCAACGAGGTCATCATCAATGAATTGATGTTCAATCCCATCAGCGGGGATTCATCGGATGAGTTCATCGAGCTCTTCAACCGCAGCCCGAATCCCATCAACCTGTCGGGCTGGCGTCTCGCCGATGGCATTCGGTTCGAGTTTCCGAACGACGTTGTCATCGGCGCTGGCGACTATCTCGTCATCGCCAAGGATCTGATCAAACTGAGAACCCACCATCCTCACCTGGACACCTCCAATTCCATCGGCAATTATCGCGGCCAGCTTTCCAACCGGGGCGAACGAATTCGGCTCCTCAAGCCAAATCCTGAAACCGGTATGACGCCTGAAGGTAAAGACGCTCTCCTGGTGGACGACCTGAGGTATTGGGACCGCACCCGCCACAGCACCTGGGCCGACGGCGGAGGCAGCAGCCTGGAACTACTTCATCCCGACAGCGACAACGATCATCCAATGAATTGGCGGGACAGCCACGAATCCGACAAATCGGAGTGGCGCTCCGTCGAGGTCAGCGGATCGCTGATCGCTCGCGGCCGGGCGAGCGCCCGTTCCTTTCAGATTGTGCACCTGGGCGCAGGCGAATGCCTGATCGACGAGCTCTCCCTCAGGATGCCCGGCGAAGAGAATGAAATTCCGGACGGCCGCTTTGACACCGGCGAAGGGCGATGGGTCTTTCAAGGCAATCACGTTCGCTCAGAGGTCATGCTCGCGTCCGATTCCACGAATGGAGCGCTTCATGTCAGGGCTTCCGGTCGGGGCGATCCCCATTCCAACCGAATCCGGCTGAATGCACCCCGCCTGCGATTCCCCGTCCCCGGCCAGGCCGTCTTTCGGGCCAGGATCCGCTGGCTGCGTGGCCATCCGGAGATTCTCTTTCGCTTCCAGCACAATTACTTCGAAGCGTTTCACTCGATGGCCATTCCAAGCAACCTGGGCTCGCCCGGGTTGCGTAATTCTCGCTGGATCCAGAATCCGGGACCCACCATCGCCAACGTGACCCACTCGCCCGTGCTGCCGCAAGGAAATGAACCCGTCCTGATCACTGCGACCCTCGCGGATCCGGACGGAATCCATCACGTTCTCCTTCAAACCAGAAACGATCAGACCGACGCACGGCATTCCATCGAGATGCGGGACGACGGCATCGCACCCGACAAGCGGGCGGGAGATACGATTTACTCCGCAAGCCTTCCGGGGCAGGAATCCGGGACCGTGATCGGCTTCCGAGTGATGGCGGAGGATGCCCACAGCATGCCGGCCCGCCGGATCTTTCCCGCCGCCGGAAGCGCCCGTGAAGCCCTCATCCGGTTCGGCGATCCCGAGGCCCCCGAGGGCTTTGGCAACTACCGTATTTGGTACTCCCGGAAGACTCTGGCGGCATGGACCGACCGCAACCGAACACCTGCCTCCAACGAACCGCTGCCCGTTACCTTCGTCTACAATGGCCAACGGGTCTTCTATGATGTCAGGGCGACCTATTCCGGCAGTTTTTTCAACAGCCCACGTTATTCGAGCCCGACGGGTTCTCCCTGTGACTACATCCTGCGGTTTCCCCGCAACGATCAATTCCTTGGCGCCGCCCGTGTGATACTGTCGTGGCCCGGACTCACCGGCCAACCCGATCCAACGCTGCAACGCGAACAACTCGCTTACTGGATCGCCGGCCAGCTCGGCCTCCCCTTCAACCACCGTCGTTACGTCAGCGTATTTGTCGACGGGCGGCGACGCGGCATTCTCATGGAGGACACCCAACGGCCCAACGGCGACATGGTTCGTCAATGGTTTCCCAACGACGACCAGGGGGAATTGTTCAAAATACAAGTTCGCTACGAGTCCGGTCATTCAGGCCGGGGAGTCGTCGAGTCCCAACCGGCGTCATTGGCCTCACAACATGAGGCCGACGGATCCCTCAGAACGGCGGACTACCGCTGGAATTGGGCACCGCAATCCGATGGCCCCAGCGCCAATCGCTTCGCTTCGCTCTTCCAGCTCGTTGACACGGTGAACATTGAGAACGACCGGCGTTACCTTGAATCGCTGCGAACCGAGATCGACATCGAACAATGGATGCGCACCTTCGCCCTCGAGAACCTCGTGGGCAATTGGGATAGCTATGGCTACGGCAACGGGCAAAACATGTATGCTTACAAACCCGAAAAGAGCGGCTGGCAACTGATGATTTGGGATCTCGATATCGGCCTCGGCTCAAGCGTGGGAGAGGGCCCTCGGACGCCGCTCTTCAAACTTGGCAACCCCTTCTTTCCCGCCTCCAATGGCGACCGGCGAACCATCGGTCGAATGTATCGAACGCCGGAAATGGTTCGGGCTTACTACCGGGCATTGGCCGACGCCATCAACGGCCCCTTCCAAGAGAAGGTGTTCGAAGACCTGCTCACCCGGAGGTTTGAAGCCCTCAGCGCAAGCTCCGGGCGCTCCCGGGTCGGATCCCCTCGAAGTATCCTTTCATTTGTGAGCGCGCGGCGGGAGTTTGTAAGCAAAAAGCTCAACGATCTTCCGCGGGGCTTTCAGGCGAACCTCTCCACTGAGCCCATCGTGACCCGCGATCCCATCCTGAACATCACCGGCACCGCTCCGATCGAAGTCCATCATCTCCAATTCAACGGGATTTCCGAACCCGTCGAATGGACCGACGTCACCGACTGGCGGCTTGAGTATCCCCTCCGCCAAACGCTCCAACCACTGATCATCCAAGGAGTCGACCGCTCTGGCCGTCCCATGGACGCCTTCCGATCGGAGCATGCCATTCGCTACGAGGGGAACCGACCCCTTCCGCGCCCTCAAATCTGGATCAACGAGTGGATGGCCGACAACGAGTCCACCCTCTCCGATCCCGCGGATGGAGATTTTGAGGACTGGATCGAGCTCTACAATCCAGGCAGGGAACCCATCGACCTGAATCGCTACACCCTCACTGACAATCCATCCGATCCCAGGCAATGGCCCTTCCCCGAAAACACGGTCATCCCCGCACAAGGATTCCTCCTGGTATGGGCCGACAATGAACCCGATCAAGCCGAACCCTTCGGTTCGATTCATACGACCTTCCGCCTCAATGCAACGGGCGAATCCATTTCCCTCCGCGACCCCGAAGGCCATCTGATCGATCAAGTATTCTTTGGCCCTCAAGCAGCGGACCAGAGCCATGGCCGGTTTCCCGACGGCGCATCAAGCCCCTCCCCGGATGGGTTCAAACCCGCCAGCCCCGGGCAGTCCAATCTTCCGGGAAACCCGCTCGAGATCGAGAGGGTTTCCCGAGTCGGCTCCGATCGTTTGATCCTGTCCTGGCCCTCCGAACCGGGGCGCAGCTACCAACTCCAAGAATCCAGCAGGCTCCCGGATGGTTTTTGGCGGAACCTCGGGGAAGCAATGCGCTCCAACACCCCCTCCGCCACCATCGAGATCTCACTCCATCCAGACGCCCCTCAGCGATTCTTCCGAATCCTTCTGCTCCCTCCAACCCCTTAGGCGGGGTCAACCCCCTCAAACCGATGCCGTTCGTCCGAGGCATCCGGGAGGGCCCTGGGTGCCCAGGGTCGCATTGACCGGTCAAGACTCACCAAGGCCACCGAGCGCTGATGAGCACACCCACCGACAGGGCTCCGCCGTTCCATGAATTGACTTCCCGCGCCCACCCCCTAAGCTCCGGGGATGATCCGAAGACACGCTCGACGCCTTCATGCATCCTCCGCAGGGTTCCTTCTTGTCGCGCTGCTCAGCGCCACCGATGCCGTCGCCGCCGATGCCATCAAGGCCCTCCTGGTGACGGGAGGATGCTGCCACAACTATGCCTTCCAAACCGAGGCGATGAAAAAGGGAATCGCCCGTCACGCGGAGGTCAAGTGGACCGTTGTCAACGAGGGAGGAACCGGTACGCAAGCCGAGATCGATCTCTATCAAAACCCGAAATGGGCGCAAGGCTTTGACGTCGTGGTTCACAATGAGTGTTTCGCCAACACCACCAATCCCGACTACATCAGGAAGATTACTCGGGTGCATCACGAGGGCGTCCCCGCCGTCGTCATCCACTGTGCGATGCACACCTACCGTGCGGCGAAGATCGATGACTGGAGGCAATTCCTCGGCGTCACCAGCCGCCGCCACGATCACCAAAGCCATTACGCCGTCAAGAAGACGGTGCCCGATCATCCGATCATGAAGCATTTTCCCGATGATTGGGTCACCCCCAAGGATGAACTCTATATCATCGAAAAACTATGGCCCACCGCAACCTCCCTGGCGACCTCGGTCAGCGAGCGAAGTGGGCACGCTCAGCCCGTCATCTGGGTCAATCAATATGGCGACGCCAAAGTCTTCGGAACGACCTACGGGCACTCGGACGCCACCTTCGGCGATCCCGTCTTTACCGATTTGCTCGCCCACGGCCTGCTCTGGGTCACCGGAAAGCTGAAGCCATGACGCGTCTGCTTCCAGGCCTCGTCCTCTTCCTCTTCCTGTTCCTCGTTCCGGCTTCGCAGAGGACGACGGCGGAGGCGTATCCTGGAACCAAGCGAGTCAGGCTCCTAAATTACCCCCACTGCATCCAACTGGAGAACGCTTCGACTCGAGTGGTTCTCGGACACCACCATGGCGGACGGGTCTTGGTCTACGAGTTCAACGGAAAGAACGCACTCTACCTCGATCCAGAGGAACGGAGGTGGGAGCCCGGCGGGGACAATCGATCGGTGCCCGTGAGTGCCGGTCGGTTTGACATCGGGCCCGAAAAAATCATTCCCCGTCGGGACGCCCTTTGGCGGGGGACTTGGCAGGCTGAGATCACCGGAGCCCGCAAGGCACGCCTCACCAGCATCGAGGACCCGGCGACAGGCACCCAACTGGTCCGCGAATTTGAGCTGGCGCAAACCGGATCCCGGCTCCGGTGCACTCAAATCATTCGAAACATATCGGATCAACCGACACAATGGTGCCACTGGAGTCGCACCTTCGCCGAAGGACAAGGCATCTGCATCATTCCGCTTTCCCCGACGAGCCGCTTTCCCGGACACTACGTGATGTACGAACCGGGGAACCTCATCAACATCTCACCACAAGATCCCAACATCCGGATTCGCCAGGGGTATCTCGAGATTCTAGGGGCCCCGCAATATCCCAAACTGGGAATGGACGCCCAGGTGGGGTGGTTCGCCTACCAGATGAAGAACGATTTGGTGTTTCTCAAGAAATACCGAACCGAACCCGATCGGGTTTACAATGAGGTCGCGGGTCTCACCATTTCCATCTGGTATCCGGACAGGCCGATGTGCGAGCTCGAACCCATCGGCCCCCGCGAATCGCTCGAGCCGGGTGACACCGCTAGTTTCACGGAAACCTGGTGGCTCGCCGAGAACGCCTTTCCACGCGCAGGAGAGGATCTCGATCTGGACGCGATTGCCTCAATCGCCCGAAAAGTTCGCTAGAGACAGGCAACTCCGCCCTCCCCATACGACACCTACCTTGAGCCTACATGGACTCAGAGCCAGGGGCTAGATGGACAAGCGGTAAAACGACAGCTTCCCAATAACGGCCACCGGCTCCTGTCCGCTCGCCCAATAAGGGGTCTTGGAATGATCGTGGAAATGGGTCGCCCCGCGGGCAAATCCAGGCAGCTTGTCAGGGGCGTTGTAGAGCGTCCGGGCAATCTCAAGGGCACGCCGGAAATCCGCCTCCCGGTGAAATCGACGCAGCAGATGCTCGGGCCGGGTCCCATTCAAACAGGAGAAATGCCGGACCCGTTTGACAACGGCCAGAGGGCTCATGTCCCACTGCACGGATCGCTTTCGGATCACTTCGGCAACCGCCGTCATCGCCGCCTCCCCCTCACCCCACGCCTCAGCCATCAGCACGGCGGCGACCACCTGCTGACCATACGTCCCGCGAGGAATCGACGATGCGTGAACGCTGACCATCAGCAGCAACGACAATCCCACTCCCCATCTCTTCATGACGACCACTTTACAACTCAAATCGGCTTAGGGCCTTTTTCACTCGGGCCAAGCCACAGACACGACCCTATCCGCTTAACCGCTAAACCACCATCCGTCAAGCTTCGGTGATGTCGAGTTCGGCCCCATTTGCCTGAAAACAGCAACCCCCGTACCGAAATCAGTTTTGGGAAGTTCCCCCCCTCAACCAAGTCGAGAGGCAACCCCGGATCAGCGCCCCGGCAAAACCAATCTTGTCATCGGGCTGACTCAATCCCATGCTTGAGCCTGAGAGCGATGAAATTGACCGACGCACTGATGGCCGAGCACGCTGTTTTTCACAGCATTTTTGCTTCCCTGGAAAAAGCCATCCCCCACTTCTCCAGCCTCGGCGAGTTCCGAACCGCCGCCACCATGTTGCTCGGCACTCTGGAAGACCACGGACGAGCAGAGCACGAACTCCTTCTTCCTCCAATCGAGCCCTACCTCAACGACATTGGCCATCTTGAGAATTTCCACCAAGAGGACGACGCCATCATCGCCAATCTGAGGCACACGATCGAGACAAGCACGCCCGCCGATGCCAAGAGCCACCTTCAACGGGCCCTTCGATTGGCCAGTGAACATTTTGACAAGGAAGAGCGACTGGTCTTTCGCCTCGCTGAGGAGCACATCTCCGAGGCATCCCTTCACGAGTTGGGGGACCGGTGGCGAAGCATGAAGGACCTCTCACCCCAGAAACCGGTCAAGAAGCCCTCAAGGCGGAACTGATCGGAAGACGGGCTGCCCGCACCGCCGGAAAAACCCCGCCGACGAGTCCGATCAGCGATGCATAGAGAACCCCCTTCACCAAAAGCGAAGGCGTCACATCAAAGGCAAAGGTCACCTGACTGAAACTTTGCCAATTCAACGTCGCAGCCTGGAATCCATCAAAGGCAAGATAGGCGAAGCTCCCCCCGATCAAGCCACCAAAGAGAGACAGAGCAAGGGACTCGATCATCACCGAGACGACGATGGGCACGGCCCCGAATCCGAGGGCTCGAAGCGTCGCAATCTCCTGGTGTCGCACCGAGACCGAGGAATACATCGTGTTCAAGGCTCCGAACACCGCCCCCAGCCCCATCAGGAAGGCGATCAAGCCACCCAGCACGTTGATCAGAGCGGAGACCTGGGCACTCTGCTCAGCATAATACTCCTCCCGCCGAATCACCTTCGCATTCACCCTCGGGTCCGAGGTCATGGAATCCCTGAAGCTCATGAAGCTTTCCGCATCGCCACGGGATAGTCGGAGCCGAACGGAATTGAAGGCATTCCCCCTCCGATAGGTCGACTGGAGATTGGCCGCATCCGTCCAGATCTCGGACTCGGCAATCCCTCCCCCCACCGAAAAGACGCCGACCACTTTCCATTCGCTTTGCCCGACCACGGTGGTGTCCCCCACCTCCAGTTGGGCAAATTCACGAGCCGCCCCACTCCCGACAATCATCTCGTTCTTGCCCGGTTCGAAGAGCCGTCCCTCGAGCAAGCGAAATTCAGGACGAACTGCATACCCTCCCGGTTGGATCCCCCGTAACGGAACATTGGCATCCGTCCCCGTTGCTTTCATGGGAAGATTGATAATCACGAAGAGTTCGGCAGAAACGGCTTTCACGCCCCCGACGATGGCGATGGCTGGGGCATCGGCGATGACGCGGGTTTCCTCCAAACTCATACCGCTGGACATTTCACCATCGGCTCCGCTTCTCATGACGATCACGCCGTCATCGTGCTCCGATCGGGTCATGGCGTGCCGAAACCCTTCCCCGATCGACAACACCCCCACCATCACCGCCACCACGCCGGCAATGCCGAAGGCGGCCGCCACCGAGGCGCCCCCCCTCTGGGGAAGGGTTTGCAAGCTCACCGCCGCAATGGCGACCATCTGGGAGAATCGATTCACGGGTCAACCACCATCATTGACGGCGCAGGGCCTCGGCGATCGGTAATGTCATCGCCCGAATCGCCGGAACCATCCCCGTCATCATCCCCAAGCCGAGGGCTAGGAGGACTCCCAGGGCGATTCGCTGTTCCGGAAAAAAGAAAATCGGCAAGCCTCCTCCCGTGGGATCTCCCGCAGCAATCAAGAGCCATGCCACCGCCAATCCGGCCCCGCCTCCAATGAGCGCCACCGAACACGATTCCGCCAGGACGAGGAACAGGATTCGAGCATCATCAAACCCGATCGATTTTAAGACGCCGATCTCGACGATCCGCTCTCGGACCGCCTGAGCCATGGTATTGCCGGCCACCAGGAGAATGGTGAAAAACACCGCCGACATGATCGCGATCATGATCGCCCCGATATTGCCGATCTGTTTGGCAAACCCCTGAACGAATGCCCCTTCGGTTTCGGCCTTCGTTTCAGCGGAGGAGTTCGCAAACTCGCCGTCGATTTCGCGAGCGATCGCCTCGGCACGATCCGGATCACCGACCCGAACAACATACCAACCGATCTCCCCTTCCCCCCCTTTTCGGGCCTCATCGAAATAGTCATAGCGAAAAAGGAACTGGGTTTCATCGACGCCTGGCCCATCGCCCTCGTAGATCCCCACCACATCAAATTCCCAGGCGGGATTCCCGTTTTTTTGCTGCCAGATGGTCGCCTGGAGCGGGACCCGATCGCCAACCTTGAACCCGTATCGCTCGGCGGTTTTGCGGCCCACGATCGCACCCGTCCGGGTTTTCTTCCAAGCCGCCATCTGAGCTTTGGGCAGGAGAAACTCGGGATAAAGCGACATGAAATCCTCGGGTTCAACCGCCATCTGGGCGAAGAAGTTTCTCGGGGTTTGATAGACTCCGCCAAACCAGGTGGCGTGGGCGACCCGCTCGATCCCTTCAATTCGCGCCATCCGCGCCTGGTAACTGATGGGCAGCAACTGGATCAGTGAGATCTTGTGCCGGACCACCAACCGGTCCGCTCCAACCACGCTCACCCCCACGTTCAGGGCTTCCTCAACCGCCGACAAGTAACCGAACAAAATAAACGCCACCGTAATCGAAAGAAGCGTCAAGACGGTTCGAACCTTCTTGCGCATCAAATTGCCCCACACCAGAAAGAAGTATTTCATGGCTCGGGTTGATCCGACAACTGACCCTTGTTCAAGTAGATCACCCTTCCCGCGCGAGCGGCGGCGTGGGGATCGTGGGTGACCATGATGATGGTCTTGTTCTGTTCGCGATTGAGCGCTTCGAGCAAGCGAAGGATTTCGTCGCCCGACTTCCGATCCAAATCGCCGGTCGGCTCATCACAGAGGAGTAGTGTCGGATCGGTCACAATCGCCCGGGCAATTCCGATTCGTTGCTGCTCTCCCCCCGATAGCTGCCGAGGATAGTGCTTGGCACGATGAGTCATTCCCACCACCGACAAGGCCGTCGCCACGTGATCTCGGCGTTGTCCTCTCGAAAGCGGCGTCAGGAGCAACGGTAAGTCGATGTTTCGCTCGGCCGTCAACGTGGGCATCAAATTGTAAAACTGGAACACAAATCCGATATGCCGCGCCCGCCATCCCGCAAGGGCTCGATCGGACCATTGGGCAATCGGCTCGTCCGCCACCCGGATCGTTCCGGAGGTGGGACGATCCAGGCCGCCAATGAGATTCAACAACGTACTCTTTCCCGATCCCGAGGGGCCCATGAGGGCCACAAACTCCCCCGCTCGAATCGAGAGTGCCAACTCCTCAAGCACCTGAATTTCCTCCGATCCCCGCTGAAAACTCTTCCGCACCCCTTCCAGGGCAACGATCTCCTCAGCGGCTTCACTCATCTCGAATTCTCCTCGACCCTCATCCCTTCCCGATACTCTCTCGTCGGTCTCACCACCAACACCTCACCGCCTCGTAGGCCGGCGTTCACCACTACCGTGTCCGATGAGGAAGGTTCCACCCTGACCGTCCGGCGCTCCAACCGCCCCCCGCTCACCAGGAAGACATCAGTTTTCTCCTCGATCTCGAGAAGGCAGTGTTTCGGGATTCGAACAACGGCCTTCCGTTCCCCGGACGAACCGGGAGGCGGACCATGGCTTTGAAACGACACCTTGACCCCCATATCCGGCAGAATCCTTGGATCCAATTTCTCGAAACCAATCCGCACCTTGACCGTCGCCTTCTGGCGGTCGGCAGCCGGCACGATGGCGATCACCGACGCCCCGATTTCCCAATCGGGATAGGCATCGAGCAGCGCCATCACCGGTTGCGACGGCGACACCCGGTTGATATAGCTCTCATTGACATCCACCTCGATTTCCAAAGATGCCATGTCGACCACGGTGCACAGTCCCGTCCGGGTGAAGCCCGTTCCCGCAGAGACCGGGGAAATCACTTCTCCCGGCTGGGCGTCCTTTGAAATGACAACCCCCGAAAAAGGCGCGCGAATGGCCAGGTCCTCGAGATCCTGGCGGGAGAGAGCGACCTGCTTCTCGGCGACTGTCACCTCGGCCTGAAGGCGACGCAGGCGCGCACGCCGGGAGTCCAACCGGGCCCTTGCTTGGTCAAAGTCCGCCTGGCTCGCAATGCTTGCCTCCGTCAGTCGAGTGACGCGCTCGGCCTCAAGTTCCGCTTCCCTCACCAACACCGTGGTTTCGTCTGTCGCGGCCCGTCTGACCTCCAGTTGAGACACGGCCAGTTTGAGAAACGCCTCCACGTTGACGGGATCCAATCGAGCTACGACCTCCCCCTGTTGCACCGCGTCTCCCTCCTCCACGAAGATTTCGGTGATCTTTCCCGTCACCTTGGACGAGACGGTGGCGCTCCGCCTGGCGGTCACGTAACCCGTCGCATTGAGGACGGTCTCGTTCATTCGGCCGACCGGGGCCTGCGGCACCCGGTAGGTTTCCACCTCCAGGCGTTCCGCTCTTGTTCCGACAAAAAAAAGCCCAGCCCCCCCGATTCCCATGACCAGGATGATGACACCCGCCATCCAGCGTCTCGACGCCCCTCCCTGCGCACCCGACCGGTCGATCTTCAAGTCTTGGATGTTCCCGCCGGCCATTGACTCCTCAACATGCCCCTGTCCAATTAAAAATCAAGGACAAGTCCCCGGCTCCTCGAGCCGGTTCCCGCTCAAGATCGATTCCGAACTCTTCCAAAGAGGGTCCCGACAAAAACCGGCTCGACGACTGCCGTCGAATCCATACATTCCTCCCCATACATGACCGATCCACGATACGAGACACTGGCCAAACTCTTGATCAATTACTCCGTCTCCCTCCAGCAGGGGGATCACCTTCTGATCGACGTCAGCGATATCCCGGAATCCTTCACCATCGAGCTGATTCGGGCAGCACGCAAGGCCGGCGCCACCCCCATCGTCGAAACCCGCAGCACTCGGATCGCTCGGGAAACGCTGCGGGGAATGACCGAAGCTCAAGCCAAACTGGTTCGCGACCTGGAGATGCATCGCATGAAGCGGATGCAGGCCTACATCGCGATCCGAGGGGCCGCCAACGCAAACGAGAACACCGACGTACCCAGCCAACGAATGGCGACCTACAGCAAGACCCTCCGGCCGGTTCAGAATTATAGAGTCAACAAGACGCGCTGGTGCGTCCTGAGATGGCCCACACCCAGCATGGCACAGGCCGCCGGGATGAGCACCGAGGCCTTCGAGGACCTCTTCTTCGAAGTCTGCACTCTCGATTATCGCCGGATGGGCCGGGCCATGAAGCCCCTCGTCCGCCGAATGCAGCAGGCGGATCGGGTCCACCTCAAAGCACCCGGGACGGATCTAACCTTCAGCATCAAAGGGATCGGAGCGCAGGGTTGTCAGGGCGATCGCAACATCCCCGACGGTGAAGTCTTCTCCTGTCCCATCAAAACCTCGGTCGAGGGGGTGATTCAATTCAACACACCCACCCTCTACGCCGGCACGAAGTTTGAGAATGTCCGGCTCGAGTTCGAGAAAGGGAAGATCGTTAAAGCAACTGCCAATGATCCCAAACGACTGAACCAGATTCTCGATACCGACCCCGGCGCCCGATACATCGGGGAGTTCTCTCTGGGATTCAACCCCCGAATCCTCAACCCCATGTGCGATATCCTCTTCGATGAAAAAATCGCTGGCTCGCTCCACTTTACCCCCGGCCAAGCCTACGAGGAGTGCGACAACGGGAACCGCTCCGCGGTCCATTGGGACATGGTCCTCATTCAACGCCCAGAATGGGGCGGCGGCGAGGTTTGGTTTGACAAAACGCTGATCCGGAAGAACGGACTCTTCCAACCCAAGGACCTCCTGAGACTCAATCCCAAGGCCCTCCTGGGCAAAGGCCGCTAGGGACCCCAAACGGCCTCCCCCAAGAAAATCAAACGTCCGCGGCGGATTCTGCTTGTGTCCGTCGGCGGGTCTGCTACCAAAACAACCTTTTTTATGGCGTCCTATGGGTGCACGACTCGGAATTCTGGGATCAGGTAGCGGGAGCAACATGGCTGCCATTGCCGAGGCCGTCCAGTCTGGCAGGCTCCCCGCGGAGCTCGTCCTGGTTCTGAGCGACCGACCCGATGCCCCGCTCCTGAAGGAGGCGGAGGCCCGGGGGATTCCCACCTCATATCTCGAGCCCGGGCCCTTCCAGAGCAAACTGAGCGACAACGCCGAACACGACTACATCGAGGCGCTGCGGACCCACAGGGTCGATTGGGTCGTCTTGGCTGGGTTCATGCGGATCATCAAGAGCGCCTTTCTTCGGGCCTTTCCGGAACGCATCGTCAATATCCATCCCTCCCTCCTGCCCTCGTTTCCGGGCTTGAATGCCCCCAGGCAAGCCCTCCAATACGGCGTCCAGGTCACCGGTAGCACCGTCCACTTGGTAGACCAAGGCATCGACACCGGCGCCATCGTCGCCCAGGCGCCCGTCGCGGTGAAACCGAATGATACCCCAGAGCATCTCCACCAACGCATCAAAGCGATCGAGCACGAACTCTATCCCCAGGCGCTTGCCGATCTGGTCACCGGAACCCTCCGCATTGAGGGTCGCCAAGTGACACGAACTTCAACGCCAACGCCTGGATCACCTGACCCCGAACATCACGAATGAAGAAACGCAAAAATGTCCTTCGATTTGGTCTTCCAAAAGGAAGTCTGCAAGAAGCCACCATTGAAAAAATGGCGAAAGCCGGATTCAACATTTCCGTCAGCTCTCGTTCCTACCTCCCCTACGTGGACGACGACGAACTCGATGTCCGCATGATTCGGGCCCAAGAAGTCAGCCGATATGTGGAGCACGGTTACCTTGATTGCGGCATCACGGGAAAGGATTGGATCGAGGAAAACGGCTCCAAAGTCCATGAAATCGGCGAATTCCTCTTCAGCAAAGCGACCCGGCAAGCAGCCCGCTGGGTCCTCGCCGTGCCCGAGAAGTCGCCGATCAAGTCGGCCAAAGACCTTCAGGGGAAGCGGATAGCAACCGAAGTGGTCAATCTCACCAAAAAATACCTCCGCCGTCACAAAGTCAAAGCGGACGTCGAATTCTCCTGGGGGGCAACGGAGGTCAAAGCCCACGAACTGGTCGACGCGATCGTGGAAATCACCGAGACTGGGTCGTCCCTCCGAGCGAACAAACTCCGGGTGGTCGACACCCTGATGACCTCGACCCCCCGACTGATCGCCAACCGCGACGCCTGGGGAAATCCCTGGAAGCGCGCGAAACTGGAAACCCTCGCCCTCTTGCTTCGGGGCGCCCTGGATGCCGAGGTCAAGGTGGGCCTCAAGCTCAACATCAAGCAAAAGAATTTACCAAAACTATTGCAAAGTTTGCCAGCATTGCGTAATCCAACCATTTCCAATCTGAGTCAATCGGATTGGGTGGCGGTGGAAACCGTTATCGACGAGGCGATCGTTCGCGAGCTGATTCCCCAGCTTAAGCAACTCGGCGCCGAAGGAATCATTGAATACCCGCTCAACAAAGTGGTTTACTAAAGAGCGATCTGAAACGAGTTTATGGGTTCACTAAAGAAACGACGAAAAGCGAAGATCAACAAGCATAAGCGCCGGAAGAAACTCCGCGCTAACCGCCACAAGAAGCGTACCTGGCAGAAATAGCCGCCTGAAGCTTCAGGCCCATTCGATAATGTCGGACCGGCTGCCAAGGCAGCCGGCTTCCATTTACAGATTGACTTGCCCCGCCATGAAGCGATCCGAACGATTTCCACTCTTCGGTGCCTGGTTCGCCCCCCTTGGACTGGCAGTCACCCTCCCCTTCGCGTCTCTCCTGGGCCAAGAGAACGCTGGTTCCGTCGAGAGCTCTCCGGAGTCCTCCAATTTGGAAGCCGGTGCCGAATCCAGAGAGCGCCGCATCCAGGCCAACGCCCGCTATGCGGCCGCCGTCAGCCAACATGCCAAGGGGCAAACCGAGGCGGCAACCAGGGAACTGCTCATCGCAGCCGATACGGATCCGTCGAATTTTGCCCTCCAGGTCAAGGTCGCTGAAAAACTCCTCGAGTGGCGACTGCCCACCCTTGCCTTGCAAGTACTCGACAAGGCAAGTGCTCAAAAGGATGTCCCCGCACGGCTTCTCGTAGCCAAAGGCAATACCCACAAGCTGCTGGGTCAGGAAGAGCCGGCCCAACAGGCCTTTCGTCAGGCGCTCGACATTTCTCCGGGGAATGTCACCGCGCGGCGGGAGCTCACGACCACCCAATTAAAAGCAAAAAACGTCGGGGCCGCCCTGGCGTTGATCCGGGAAGGCGTCGCGCTTCCCAGCCTTTCGGGAGCTCAATTGGCCGGCCTGGTGGGGCTCTACCTGCAAACCATCGCCACGGATCCAAAAACCATGAGTGAGCTCAAGACTGAGCTCACATCACTCCTCGAACGCACGAGCAAGTCGGAACTCACCCAACCGGGGGAACAAGTCGTCCTCGCCGACGGGTTTACCTTCATCGGTGAAATCGACCGGGCCGAAGATCTCCTCAAAGGCGTCCTTCGAGCCGCATCGAACACCGCCCTGGCACGGGAAAAACTGGTTGATCTTTATCTCCGGAGCGGGCGAACGGCGGATGCCGTCTCCGAATTGAACTTTCTCCTTGAGCAAGATCCCAAGAACGCATCGGCTCACTATCTCCTCGGTTCGATCGCCGCTGACAATCAAGAGTATCAAATCGCCATTTCCCACTATCGGAAGGCCATTGAACTGCGCCCAGAATTCGAGCCCCCCTACTATGAAATGGTGGGGATCCACCTCAACGCTCGCCAACCTCGGAAGGCCCTTGAGGTCTTGAGCCAGGCCCGCATTCGGTTTCCGAAACGGTTCCTCAGCGAATTCTACAGCGGAATCGCTCTCGCCAGCCTCCGGAGAACCAAGGAGGCCCTCGTTCACATGCTGGAAGCCGAATCCATTGCCACCAAGCAGTCCCCCCAACGGTTAACCCCCTTCTTCTACTTTCAACTGGGCTCCATGTTGGAACGGAACGGCAAGCTCGAGAAAGCCGAAGGGAAATTCCTAAAAAGCCTCGAGAGGAATCCCGAGGATGCTGAGACGCTGAATTATCTCGGATACATGTGGGCGGAGAAGGGAAAGAAACTTAGCCAGGCGACGGTTTGGATCAAGAAGGCCCTCGAATTAGCGCCCGATAGTGCCGCCATCCAGGATAGCATGGGCTGGGTTCTCTTCAAGCAGGGCGACCCCGAGCGGGCGCTTCCTTACCTCCTCAACGCCGAGGCAGGGTTGGAGGAACCCGATCCCGTTATTCTCGACCACCTCGGCGATGCCTATCACGCCCTCGGCAAACACCGTGAAGCCCTTGAGTCCTGGAAATCCTCCCTGGAACTCGAATTCAATGAACGGATCTTTGAAAAGATCCGCCGCACCGAGGACTCGCACCCAACCTCTGAATAGGCACGGAAACGATGCCGTTCCGGTTCACCAAGCATTATACCGTCGCGGAGGCTCAAGCCCTCCTGCCCGCCGTTGAATCGTGGTTGTCTGAACTCATTGATCTCCGGGAAGCGATCCAGAAAATGGACCAGGGACTGGAAAGCCGCTTGCGACTCGGGGCCGATCTGGGCGGAAACACGGTGAACGACCACACCCGGACGGTCGCCCGATTCCAAGGAATTCTCAGTGAATTCCAATCCCGCGAGATTCAACTCAAGGACCTTGACCGAGGCCTCGTTGACTTCCCCCACCTTCGAGCCGGGATGGAGGTCTTCCTCTGCTGGGAACAAGGCGAGGAGGACATCGACTACTGGCACGATCTGGATTCCGGCTTCGCCGGTCGGGAGCCCCTGTAGGGCATCCCTCTGACCCACTACTCGTAGGTTTTCGAAAGCTTCTCAATCCGATCGGCGATCGGTGAGTTGGCCCCATTGCGCTGGCGGACCTCGGAAAACACCCTCCGGGCTTCCGGAGGATCGGATCGGCCGACCATGACCACATAGTCGAGTTCGATCTCCGACAATCTCGGCTCCCTGACAAAGCGCCTGTACTGGTCCAACCACTGCTTCAGGTCGCGTGCGCCTTTACCCCGGGCCTCCTCTAGCAATGGTTCCAACGATGCTGGCATTCCTGGTTCACTGACAGGGGGCGTCGCGACGGTCTC
>MDTE01172625.1_pt1 | contig 17758 bp, 14 predicted proteins | sample 811231 | NCBI WGS metagenome assembly MDTE01 (sample SAMN05326651, study PRJNA326480) | marine metagenome | isolation source: seawater | place: Indian Ocean: Red Sea | collected 2010 | reverse complement strand
TGAAGCCCGTCCACCGTCGTGTTCTCTTCGCGATGCACGAGCAGAAGAACAACTGGAATGGTCCGTATAAGAAATCGGCCCGTATCGTCGGTGATGTCATCGGTAAATATCATCCCCATGGAGATCAGGCGGCCTACGATACTCTGGTACGTCTGGCGCAGGATTTCGCCATGCGTTATCCGCTAGTCGACGGACAGGGGAACTTTGGCTCGATCGATGGGGACTCGGCGGCCGCCATGCGTTATACCGAAGTTCGAATGACGCGATTGGCCCATGAATTATTGGCCGACCTCGAGAAAAACACCGTGGACTTTGCTCCGAACTATGATGGTTCGATGAAGGAGCCCACGGTTCTACCGGCACGCTTCCCGCAATTACTGGTCAATGGTTCCGCTGGGATCGCGGTTGGTATGGCTACCAATATCCCGCCTCATAACCTTACCGAGGTTATTAATGGAACCATCGCTCTGATTCGAGATTCGAGTCTTGGTGTCGAGGGCTTGATGGAGCACATCAAAGGCCCGGACTTCCCAACCAGCGGTTTCATGTTCGGCAAAAAAGGGCTTGTTGACGCCTATACGACAGGCCGTGGTTCCGTGCGAATGCGGGCCAAAATCGATGTGGAAGAGACCAAGCAGGGGCGACATGTCCTTGTGGTCACCGAGTTGCCGTATCAGACCAATAAAGCTCGTTTGATTGAGCGCATCGCATCGCTGGTACAAGAGAAGCGATTGGAAGGAATCAGCGATATCCGCGACGAATCCGACCGACATGGCATGCGGATCGTAATTCTGCTCAAGCGAGATGCCACCCCGGAAGTTGTACAAAATCAGCTGTTCGCCCATACGAACCTACAGGGTAGCTTTGCGCTCAATATGTTGGCCATCGTCAATGGTCAGCCGCGCTGTCTTGGTCTAAAGGATATTCTCAGCCATTTCATTGACCATCGTCGTGATGTGGTAACCCGTCGTTGTCGGTATGAACTGAAAAAGGCCGAAGATCGCCATCATATTCTGAAGGGTTACAACATTGCCCTCGATAATATCGATGAGGTTATTGCCACGATCCGCGGAAGTAAGGATTCTCCTGAAGCCAAGATACGGTTGGTTGGCCAGTTTGCGTTTAGTGAAATACAGGCCCAGGCTATCCTGGACTTGCGCCTGCACCGCCTTACTGGGATGGAGCGTGACAAGATTCTTGAAGAACTACGTGAGGTCGAAGCCGAGATGGAGCGCCTGAAGGGCATCCTTGGATCGGACGAGCTTCTCATGAACGTGGTTGTCGAAGAGCTTGAAGACATTCGCGAGCGCTATGGTGATGCGCGTCGTACTGTGATCATCGAAGCCGATCTGAACCTCGACTATGAAGATCTCATTCCCGACGACGATGCGGTGGTTACCATCAGCCATACCGGCTACATCAAGCGTATGCCTGTCTCCCTATTCCAGTCCCAGCGACGCGGCGGTAAGGGCAAGGTCGGTGCGAAGTTACGAGATGAAGATGTGTTAACGGATGTATTCCATACGACGTTGCACACCCAGCTCTTGATCTTCACGAACTTTGGTAAGGTCTATAAGATCAAAGTGTATCAGGTCACTCCCACCGAGACGGGACGTCATCGAGGCAAGCCGATTGTACAGATGATTCCTGTTGCGAAGGAAGAGAAGGTCTGTGCGGTCCTACCGATCCGTAGTTATGAAGACTACGACTATATGTTCTTCTCCACGGCCCAGGGACACGTTAAGAAGACGCCATTGGCCCAATACGAGTCCATCCGTTCGAATGGAAAGATCGCGATCTCGCTGAACCATGGTGATGATCTTGTACGAGTTCTACCCATTCGTGGGGACCAGGAGCTTCTGTTGTCCACCCAGAAGGGACTGTCTATCCGCTTCCCGGAAGACAAGGTCCGACCCATGGGTCGAAGCGCTCGTGGTGTAATCGGTATCCGGCTTCGGAAAGACGATAAGGTCGTCAGTGCCGAATCTGTAGAAGAAGGGATCACCGTTCTTTCTGTAACAACCAATGGATACGGAAAACGCTCCAATATCGATGAATATCGGGTTCAGAACCGCGGTGGAAAGGGTATCATTACCATCCAATGCAGTGATCGAAATGGCCCGGTTGTGGCGGCGTTGCAGGTCGAGGATGATGATGACCTGCTTCTCGTTACCGATGGTGGGCAGATGATCCGAATTCGCGCGAAGGAGATTCGTGTCATCGGTCGAAATACACAGGGAGTGAAGCTCTTTGATGTGCCGGACACCCATAATATTGTGGCGGTCGAGCGAATTGTGTCGGGCGATGATGACGAAGAGTCTGGTGAAGAGGTCGACGGCGAGGCTGTGGAAGCGGCAGAGGGTGCGGAAGCACCGGCCGAAGAGGCGGAATCGACCGATGACGAAGCGGCAGATGAACCGGCAGAAGACGTAGAAGAAGAAGGGGACGAGAATCCCGAGGATGACTGATGGATCAGGCTCCGAAGGACGTTCCGTCGGGGTCGGTCGTTCTACGAAAAGGTAGAGTACGACCGATCCATTCCGGCCATCCATGGGTCTTTGCTGGCGCGGTATCCAATGTCGTTGGACAGCCGGAGGCAGGAGATCCTGTATGGGTTGTCGATCCAGATAAAAAGGTCTTGGGCTGGGGAGTTTTCAGTCCGAATTCTGGTTTCCGTGTCCGCATGTGGGGCTACGACCAGAGTTCAGAGGGCGTAAGCGTGAATCGGACCATAGAGCTCCGGATACGTCAGGCTTTGGAGCGTAGAGTACGCCTAGGCATCCCCTCGGGAGACACCAACGCCTATCGGTTGATCAACGCAGAGGGGGACCGGCTTCCTGGATTAACCGTCGATGTTCTCGGAGACGTCGCGTCGGTTCGGCATGGCTCCGCCGCTCTCTGGTCACGGCGAAAGTTGGTGGCCCAGTTGCTACGGGACATCTTGTCTTTGAACGATGTGGTGCACAGGGTCGATGACCAGGTCGCCGATTTAGAACAAATCTACGGCATCGAACATGTGGATGGGGACTCCGATCGAACGGAATATGTCGCGTGTTTCCAAGAGAACGGTATTCAATACGAGGTGGATCTTCTGCGAAGCCAGAAAACGGGGCATTACCTCGATCAGCAGGTCAATCGCGCCCGATTGGCGACCCTCTGTAAAGGAGCCAATGTTCTGGATCTATGTACATCGACGGGGGGTTTCGCTCTCAACGCGGCCAAAGCCGGCGCTCGCCGAGTTCTGGGAGTCGATAGCAGTAAGGTGATGGTGGAATACGCCAAGAAGAACGCAGCCCTGAACAACTTGAACAATATCGAGTTTATGGCGGAAGACGCGATTCGAGTCTGCCGTACCTTCCCGCCCAATTCCTTTGATATCGTTGTTCTTGACCCTCCCAAATTGGTGAAGAGCAAGAAAGCGCAGGTACAGGGATTGAAGAAATATGAGGCGATGAATACGGCGGCTCTTCGCCTGGTGACCGATGAGGGGCTATTCATGAGCTATTCCTGCTCTGGCCACGTGGATGGAAGCATGTTTTCCAGAATGTTGACGGATGTGGCTCGGAAAACCGGTCGGATTCTCCATGTGCACGAAGATTTGGGTGCGGGAATGGATCATCCGGTTGTGACTGCTGCACCAGAAGGGCGGTATCTCAAAGGTATTCTGGGTGCCGTTTCCAGTCGATGAGAAGCGATATAGCGTAGCTGGCCGAGAGATGTTTGCGCCGGTATGATGCCCCAATGATTCGATTCCATCTTGCGTTGGTTGGTGCTCTCTTTGCCGTGATGCTGTCGGGGTGTGCGACCCTGGGGGCAGGCGATCCGAACGAAGACATCGAACGTGCTCGCGAATATCTAAAAGCGGGTCAGCTCGAACAGGCGCATAAAATATTGTCGAGAGTCGATGGGGACGAGGAGATACGTCGGAAACGCGACCATGTTCAGATTCAGGTGGCCTTGCGGGCCGGTCGGGGTAAAGAGGCCCTACAGATTCTCGAACGTTACGATGGTTCGACCTCGTTTCCACTGCAATGGGATTATGCAAAGGCGTTACTCTTATTGGGGCGCGATACCGAGGCTTTGGTTCGGTTGCGGAAATTATGGCCCATAGCCCCTGAAGAACTGCGCCGCGCGGTGGGTCTGCAGACCGCCGAACTGGCATTGAAACGTAACGAGCTGAAGCTCGCGGAACGAATCTATACCTCGTTGAAACCCCTATACCCAGACGATCCCGAACTCTTCCTGGGGGCGGTCCGGCTACTGATTTTACAAGGGAAGCCAGCCGTCGCTTTGAAACAGCTCCGTGGGTATGTCAGTGGGCATCCAGCGGATACGAAGAGCCAGATGTTATTGGGAGGCCTATTGGCCAATTCGAATTTCCTTACCGAGGCTCGAACCGTATTTCTTGGGCTGGTTGAAGAGGATTCGGAAAATTCTCCGGCATGGCGTTCTCTGGGCTTTGTGGAGCTAAAGCTCGGTCAACATGCAGACGCGGTCTCCAGCTTTGAAGAGGCGCTGCGAGGCCTGCCAGATGATCCATCCATTACCAACAACCTGGCTGTCGCCTATGCAGGCGTTGGACGTTTTGAGGAGGCGAGGCTCTGGATCCTCAAGGCCGTTGCTCTCGGGCAACATCCGGGAACCATATGGGGGAATTATCTGACGATTCTATTGGAGCAGGGCCAAATTGAAGAGGCGAGCCAACAGATCGCTGCGATTCCATCCCGCGTATTGGTTTCCGATGTCGCGTTAGAAGCGTTGGTGTTTCGGATTCGCCTTCTTCTGGTCGTGAGTCAGGTCATCTGTTCGGGGCAGGGAGGCCGTCCGAAGCTCTCCAATGTCACTTCCCATTGGAATAAGCAGGGGTATCCGCGGCTTCTGGAATCGAGGGCCCGTAGTGTGATGTCGGACCCGACTTTTGCGCTCGAGCTAACGAACGAGGTACAAAGGTGTGAAGATACCCGCTATGATAAACGTTCGAAGCCTTCACCAAAGAAGAGGTGACCGTGGTCACAAAACCCGCTGAGAAGCCCGCAAAAGACCTTGCCCGTGATGTGTTGGAGTTGGAAGCAGCCCTCAACCGTGCAATTCGAGGTAAGCCAGAAGCCGTTCGGCTTGCCGTTATCGCAGTACTTGGCCGTGGCCATATCCTTATTGAAGATGTTCCTGGTGTGGGGAAGACCACATTAGCCAGAGCGTTGGCCAAAGGAATCGGCGCATCCTTCAGCCGAATTCAATTTACCAGTGATATGCTACCGGCGGACATCCTGGGGGTGTCGGTCTACGATGCGAAATCCACCGAATTCAAGTTTCATGAGGGACCAGTGTTTGCCCATGTGGTTCTCGGTGATGAGATTAATCGCACGACGCCGCGGACCCAGTCGGCGTTATTGGAGGCCATGAGTGAAGGGAGCATCTCGGTCGAACAGACGACACGAAAGCTCCCCGATCCCTTCATAGTATTAGCCACCCAGAATCCGAAGGAGCATCACGGAACCTATCCTCTACCGGAATCCCAGATGGATCGTTTCATGTTACGGCTCACGCTTGGCTATCCGGACCCAGAGGAAGAGCTGTCCATCGTCCAGGACTTTGGGGCATCAGACGCCGTAGATGTTGTTCCCGAGATCTTATCGGCCGATCTTCTCCGTTCATACCAGGATGCTGTCAGTCGTGTAGCACTGAAAGATTCGGTAGGGCGTGACCTTTTGAAACTTGTCCGCGCAACTCGTGAGCACCCGGAGATTCTTCTGGGTGTAAGCCCTCGAGGGGCGATCGCTTTGTCTCGCGCAGCGCAGGCCAGAGCCTTTCTTGAGCAGCGTGATTTTGTGACCTCGGAAGATGTACGGGCGTTGATGTTGGCGGTCTTCAGCCATCGAATCCAGCTTTCTGCCGGGCAACAGCAGACCGGTCGAGAACGAGAGGAGGCCGTACTTCTGGAAATCCTGGAACAGACCCCCGTTCAATGAGTTGGTTTCGGCGCAAAAAGAAGAAAGCTCGAACCATTGAAGAACAGATAGACCTGTATCGTCGTCTACCACGTCGGCTACAAGTTTACCGGGAGGGTGTCTGGCTGATCGTGATGATCTTTGGCCTTGGCATTGCTGCGATCAACACGGGCCATAACCTCCTCTATCTTCTGCTGGGCTTTCTGCTTTCGATCATCTCCCTCAGTGGGGTCCTTTCCGAACGAATGCTCAATCGGGCTCGTGTCGACTTCTTACCGCCCGACGGTCTGCATGTGGGGGAGACAACCCGTATCCCGGTGGGGTTTAAGTTTCTCGGTCGTTGGGGGCGCGTCTATTCGTTGCGTGCATCGCCAGTACTGGAGGATGGAGTCGCCGAAACGGTTCCAGCCTATGCGCCGCAGCTGGTTGCAGGTGAGCGACAACGGTTCATTATGCGCACACGGTTTCTCCGCAGAGGGATTTATGCATCCCCGCGGGCTCGGTTGGAGACCGATTTCCCCTTTGGTTTTGTCTCCAAGAGTCGGCTTCTCGAGGTGGAGAGTACCTACCGGGTCTGGCCTCGCATCCATCCCGTGCATCTCGATCCCCCGACCCATTCGGAGCAGCAATATTCCGATCAGGCCGGATATGTGTCGGTTACCGGCGAAGAATTCTTCAGTGTTCGTGAGTATCGTTCGGGAGACCCGATTAAGCGCATTCATTGGCGCCTTACGGCTCGGGCCACTCGTCCCGTCGTGCGTGAGCTGGAATTGCCAGGCTCTCCCCGCCTATCGATTTCATGTGTAATCCCCTCCCTGGATGAAGCAGCCCAGGAAGACGCCTATGCCGAGATGGCCGCGTCTTTGGCGGTCGCTGGTCTTGATGCGGGCTATCTGGTGGAGTTGGAGACTCCAACCCAGAAGGTCACTGCGCAACGAGGCCCTTCCCAGCGTAGGCGTATCTTAAACGCATTGGCGGAGGAACCGGCCAGTGGGTCCAGGGCATCGGCGGGTGTGATCATTCGTGCGAAGGACCCCTTTGGAAAACCTCTGGATCTCGGATTTCGGGGCGACGCCCCACATTGGGACCTGGTGCGTGTAGAATGACGACTACGACCCAAACCCCCCCCGCCGAATTGGTGTACAGGGCGCAGCGTTCGATGGTGCGGCTCCTGGATTTAACGACCATTGGTTGCGTGGGCGCCTCTTTGCTCGTTCTGGTGCTGTCTGGAGAGTTTCCTCCTATCTTGATGCTCGTCAATGGGATCGCCTTATTTGTTTCTATCTTTCTGGGGCGGAGCAATATCGTTTCCAGACATCGGGGGTTCTTTAATGGTCTCCTGGTAGTCTCTCTGGCCTTCTTTGGGATACGAGCCTTTTTGAACGGAGCCTATATCTACGAAGCCGTTCTTTTCATGGCGACGGTACAGGTGGTGAAGCTTTTTCAGCGCACGGAGCCGACCGATATTCTACAGATACTCTCCCTGGCCATGATGGGCCTGATCGTGGGCGCGATCGCCAATCCCGATCTTATCTTTGCTTTAAGTTTCCTGATCACGCTTCTCCTGATGACCTGGGCCTTATTGCTCACACATTTCTATCGAGACGCCTGCAGGCAGGTGGCCGATGCCCAGAGTATGGGAATCGATCCAGATGTTGTGATGGCGGGCCTGACGCGACGGATTTCGGGGCCATTCGTTCTAGGGGTCACCGGTCTCTCTATTCTTCTATTTCTGCTGACGGCTACGGTCTTCCTGTTTTTCCCACGTATGGGATTGGGCTTTCTATTTCGTGGTGGTTCGTCGGCGTCGGTTTCGGCCTTTGCTAATAAGATCACTCTGGGTAATCATGGAGTGATACATACGGATAATCGAACCATAGGGCGGGTTCAGTTGCCCGATCATGTGGGCAAACGACCTCCTCTACGGATGTATCTTCGCGGCCGGACCCAGCACACCTACAAAAGAGGTTCCTGGTCCCGTACCGGCATAGAACAGCGGGGTCTGGGCCATGTGCATAAGAAGAAGAGCAGAATGCCCTTCCCGCCGAAGTATCTGGAGTCGGAGGAGCCTGTTCAAGCCAGGGTTTACCTGGAGCCTATATCATCGAGTCTTGCTGTATTACCTGTGCCGATGGGGACGACCCGAATCAGTCTGGCGCAGAGTCGGGATTTCAGCCCCTATGCTCGTCATGTTTCCGTTTTTCAGGATGTAGACGGAGATGTGTACCAGAATTCCAGGCGGCGATTTCGGCTGATCTATGATGTAGACTTCTTTCCCAAGGGGGACGCTGGTGGAAAGGACTTCGACCCAGACGATGCTCGTCATCGCGTTCGGTACCTGGATGTTCCCCGGAATCTATCCAAGCCGCTTTCGGACCTGGCCCTGGAATGGGGAGCGGATCCCACCAACCCCCTACAGGCGGCAGCTCGTGTCGAAAAAAATCTACGAGGTCGCTACGGCTATACCAGGAACGAGGTCGTCGCACCCAATAGAGATCCAATCGAGTATTTTCTGTTCGAGCGGAAAAAGGGACATTGTGAATACTTTGCCTCCTCCATGGTCCTGATGTTGCGCTCTATTGGGATCCCTTCGCGTATTGTCAGTGGATTTGCTGGCGGCGAATGGAATCGAACCGCGGGCTTTTTCACGATGCGCAACCAGGACGCCCATAGCTGGGTTGAAGTCTTTATCGCCGGAAAAGGGTGGGTTCATTATGATCCGTCCCCCCGAGTCTTTATACCGGAAGCAACCGGTGTATTCGCCTGGTTTATGCGGCAGTTACAGGCTCTTCGCTTGCGCTGGCTGGTCTGGGTGGTCAGCTATAATGGAACCCGGCAGCGGCAGTTCTTCCGCGGGGTGAACACAAGCTTCAAGGATGCGAAGAAGAGCGTTCGAAATATGGGACCGGTCGTAAAGGGCTTACTTCTGTCCGGCCTGGTCCTCTTATTCTTCGCCTTCGTGTATTGGCGAATTCGAACAAGACGAGAGCGTAGAGGAGAGAATCAGCGTACGCGTCCACCACCAGAGTTTAAGATCATACGTCCACTGCTAGAGCGGTTGTATCGGGATCGTCATCTCGCGGAACCCTACGGGACCTACCTCCGGCGTGCGGCTCACGCACTGGGCAGTCAGAGCCCGGCTATCCAGCAACAGCTCTTTGCTGCGTCGTACCTCTTCGACACGGTTCTCCACGATCCCAAGGCCACACAACTCCAACGTCGAGAGCTGAAGCGTTGCCTCCGTCGTATGCGCGCAGAGCTGCGTTCGCTGGAGGCCACACCATCCACGGATGTGCCACCACCGCCGCCCTTGATGCAGGACGTCGCTTGAGCTCGATCAGCGCTTGCTGAACTGGTGCGCTCTACGGGCCTTGTGGCGTCCGAACTTCTTACGCTCGACCTGACGTGCGTCGCGAGTAAGGAATCCAGCACTCTTAAGGATGGGTCGGAAGTCCGCGTTGAACTCAAGCAGTGCGCGGGACAGTCCGTGAAGGATTGCACCGGCCTGGCCTGTGGAACCACCGCCTTGTACGTTTACGTAGATGTCGAACTTACCCATCGTATTCGTTGCTTCGAGGGGCTGTTCAAGGACCATGCGGAGAGTCTCACGCTGGATATAATCCTCAAGGGGACGGTTGTTTACCATGAAACGTCCGGTACCAACCATCATGTATACACGAGCCGTCGAAGTCTTCCGACGTCCGGTTCCATAATACTTTTCCTTACTTACCTTGAGGGTCTTACGCATGAATCTACTCTGGCGTTTACGTTAGGGACTTGAGATCGAGCTCGCTGGGCTTCTGTGCCGCATGCGGATGATCTGAGCCTGCATATACTTTCAATTTCAGGAACATCTTGCGTCCGAGGGGTCCGCGGGGAAGCATTCCCTTCACGGCCTTCGTTACGATTGCCGTCGGATCCTTCTCATGAAGCTTCTCGGCGGTAATGCTCTTAATTCCACCCATGTAACCGGTGTGGTGGTAGTAGACTTTATCCGCCCACTTCTTTCCCGTCAGGGCTACGTTGGCAGCATTGACGATAACAACGAAATCGCCGGTATCCGCGTGTGGGGTATACGTTGGCTTGTTCTTTCCACGAAGGATTGCAGCAACGCGAGTGGCGAGACGACCTACGGCAATATCCGAGGCATCTACGATTACCCAGTTACGTTCGGCTTGTTCTGTACTGATGGAGAGGGTCTTCATTGTCTTATCCCAATAGGCTTGCCCAAAAATGGACGGACCGGTTCCTTGGAGGGGCGCCATCCTATGCAGAACGGCAAAATTGTCAACCCCTGTTTTGTTTTAGCCTGTTACTACGAGGCCAATCGCTACAGAAGCCCAAGGAGCAAACCGGCCAGAAGTAGGAACTGTAGGAAGCCCAGAATGTCGGTTACAGCGGTGACCAGCACCCCACTGCCGACGGCTGGGTCTCGGTCTAGAGCCTCAAATAAAACCGGTATAACTGTGCCGATGATCGCCCCTAGAACAAAATTACCGATCATGGCGAGAAGGATGGCAAGGCCCAGATACATATCCTTCCAGATCCATCCGCCGAGTCCGATAATGGAGCCAACAATAATTCCAAGAACGACCCCTACGATGATCTGACGGCTCAGAATTCGCGGAATGGATCCCTTGGCGACTTCTCCAAGGGCAAGTCCGCGTGTAACCAGAGTCAACGTCTGGGTTCCCATATTTCCGCCCATTCCGGCGACTACCGGCATGAACGCGGCCAGAAACGCTGCTTGTGCGATGGTGGCTTCGAAGGTTCCAACCACAAAGGCGGCCATGGAAGCTGTGAACAGGTTCAGGAAAACCCACGGCATCCGAGAGACCAGATGTTCTTTTACATTGCTACCGACGCGTAGGTGGGATTGTAGACCAGCGATACCGTAGAGTGCTTCTGTGGCCTCTTCTTCGATAATATCGATGACGTCATCTACGGTAATGATACCGACCAGGTTATGGTGGTCATCGACGACCGGGACGGCCATCAGGTCATAGCGTGCACAAGCACGGGCCGCTTCTTCGACAGAGGCGAGGCAGCCTACCGTCACCGGAACCTCGACCAGCAATTCTCGTACGGGGGTCTCCGGTGGAGCCACCAGTATACGCCGTACGGGAAGGATCCCGATGAGCTGACCGCCTGGGTCTACGATATATAAATCCCAGATATCTTCTGTGCTATGGCGCCGCAGTTCGGCGATAGCCTCTTGCACCGTCATATGGGTGTTTAAGGTCACCAAAACGGGACTAGCGGCCCGGCCTGCGGTGTTTTCGGGGTAGGAGAAGATACGCTCAAGCAGAATGCGCAGCTCGGATGGTAGATTGGAAAGAACGATCTCCCGTTGCGGCTCATCCAGGCATCCGATCGCGAACACCGCGTCTGCGGGGTCCAAGCGATGGAGAAGCTCGGTAATACGGGGGACGCTCAATCCCCCCAGGATGGATGGGATATCCTTTTCGGGGACCTCATCCAACAGTTCTCCGATGACCTCAAGGGGCAGGATTTCAGCGAATAGCACTCCGACTTCACCTGGATTGAGCCAGGTCAACATTTGTGCAATATCAGCCGCATGTTCCCGTTCCAGAACGCGAATTACGCGAGCATGGGCTCCTTTTCGTAGAAGCCGCTGCACTACTTTTGCTAGTTGGCGGAGATCACGCATGGGAACACTTCTGGCAGACGCCGGTGTAGACAGCGACCAATAGGGATTGCGTCCTAGGACCGAATTCCTGGGGATGTCCCAGGTTCAGGGTGTGATGTCGCACCTGAAGTCGTTCGTCAACCCCAAGAGCGAGTCTATGCGTGATTTTCGGTGCAGAGGCGTTTCAAAGCCGATCGTAGATCTCTGTTTCGTATCGGCGAGCAATACAAGACCAGTCGTATTGGGCCACAGTAGACAACGCGTTTTGGGCGACGCGTTCTCGAAGCGATGGCTCCGAAAGGAGAGTATGGAGTGGTTCTACGAGGTGTTCCGAGGTGGCTACCAGCGCATCTTCCCCCGGATGCAGAATATCTTTCGCCATACCCACAGGGGTGGTCAGAACCGGTATCCCGCTGGCCATGGCCTCTAGCATGGGTTTGGGCCCCCCCTCTGCTCTTGAGGTGATCAGATAACAGTCCAGGGCGTGATAGTAGGGAGCCACATGGTTGGGCGTAGGACAGGAACGGTGCGCGAAGGGGATTCCGATGGCCTTCAGGCGGTTTTGCACGTAGCCACGGGCTGGGCCTGTCAGAAGCACGAAGAGTTTGTGTTCCCGATGGAGTGCTTCGAGGGTGTCGCAAAAGATATCGGGTCCCTTGATGAGTTTCGGCTTATCTCCGGCGAGCCAGCCTTCACCGTCCTTCTGAAAGGAGCCTATCACCAGATGATCCTCGGGAATGCCCAGGTCCTGGCGTAGTTTTGCTCGTTTCTCAGGTGTAGGGGGAAAGAAGGTCTTCAGGTCGACTCCCAGAGGCACCACAACGACCTGGTCCGCAGGGATACCGTGTTCCGTCAGGATATCTCGTGTGATGGTACAGGACGTATGCCATAGGTTCACTCGTCCGGCGACACGCGCAAGGTGGTCCAGGCGCCCGTCTCCCGGTACGACATGAAACCAGGTGACGACCCTTCGATTGGAGTCGTCGGAAGGGCGGATCGCACCATTTGGGGACAACCAGGTGTTTACAGAGCCAAAGTGGAGGACACTATTCTTAATCCCCTCGGCGCGTACGGTAATACGACCCTTTCGTTGGGGCAGGCTCCTCGTAATCATCAAGCCATCGTGCCGGATCGACCAGATGGCGTTTTCCACCAGATAATGCACGTCGGCGCGTTGCACCACGTTTCGACAGAGATCCCGTACCACGCGTAGTCGCGACCGTAGTCTAGACGTGCTCATACATGGCTCCCGGCGGACACCAGGTCGATGGCCTGTTGAAAGGTTTCCAGGTATTGGGCCGCTGCGCGTGGCATCAGGAATTGGGCCCGGTGGTCCAGAATTTTTTCTCGTAGCTGGTCTTTTTCTGCCCGTAATTGGTCCACGTTGGTGGCCAGGTCATCGGTAATCTCTACCCCAAAGTCACCGGTAAGCTCCCGATTGCCACCCGAGTCCAGATATAGGACCGGTAGTCCGCAGCCGAGGGCTTCCACGATGGAGTTGGAGCAAGGCTCATTGGTTGCCGCATGAACAAAGGCATCGCATTCGCGCATGGCTTCGGCCAGCTTCGGGGCGGGGTGTACTCCGAGGTTTACCACGCCGCATGGATCGATCTGGTCGGGCCACTGGCCGGCGAACCAGACCTCGACATCGGGGAGATCGGATAGGGCGGCCAGGGTGGCAAAGCCTTTACGCGGATTGGGCGACCAGGATGTCCCCATCAGCCGCAGGGGTCCGCCCGTGCGAGGGGTCCCGGGATAGAAAACATCGGCCGTTGTCGCGTTATTAATCGTCGTATGTACCGCAGGTTTGATTCCGGCCTCGGCACAGGAGGTTCTGCAATACGTGCTTTGGAAAATCGAGACATCGGTGTGTTGATTTACCGCGGGTTGAATATCGTCCGCTTTCGTTCGGAACCCCCGTACGAACTCTGCAACGCCGTCGATCCGATGGACGATAGCGCTGCCGCGTCGGGAAAAACGGTACCAGAAGTCGGCCGGAAAGCTGGGGGCCCACCAGCGGACTTTGCCCGTCTGGCGAAGCTCGGCCACCTGACGAGGGTTCATCGGTTTGCCGGGCCCTTTGTTGAAGGCGTTCACGACCACCACATCGGCGGGCTCATTGGGCTGGTGGTGCACCGTATGCCCTTGCAGTCGCAGCTCGGCGGCCAGGGAGCGAAGAAAGCTATTGCCTCCTCCCCAGGGTGAGTCCGTGACGGCGAACCAGATACAGATGCGCATAGTGGAACTCAGTTGCTTCCGTTCGATTACACTGGCCACCCCTACCATAAAGTCGCCCCCCTTTGCCATTTCGTTGACGCTGAGGCGAAGGACAGGCAGGCTTGCGTCCAGGAGGGATATGCTATGCGGTCTGCCCAACAGTGGTTTGATGAATATGGTGAGAGCCATAAGAACCCGGTGAATAAGGCCATCCACTGGCTCTGTGTCCCGGCCATTCTTTTCAGCTCCATCGGTCTATTCTGGGCCATACCCCATGACTATTTCCGCGGCGTCTTATCCGGTTCCATGGAGCCTTACCTCAACTGGGGGACGGTGCTGGTGGTGTTGGGGCTTGCCTTCTACCTGGTTCTTTCCCGGACTATTTTTCTCGGGATGGCGGTTGTATCCATCGCATCCCTGGTAGGCAACGAGGTGGTGGCGGAGACGGGTTCCGGATGGCAGATATCGGCAGCTATCTTCGGTGTAGCCTGGTTTTTCCAGTTTGTTGGCCACAAGATCGAAGGAAAGAAGCCTTCGTTCTTCAAGGATATTCAGTTTCTTCTCATCGGCCCCGCCTGGTTGCTCCATTTCATCTATAAGAAAGCGGGGCTCTCCTACTAACAACCCCTGGAGGCGAATCGTGCGTGTTGTTCTGCTTGGCTGTGCTGTACTCGTCGGAATGCTGGCCGGCTGCGGTTCGAGCGAAAAGCCGTCGACGCAGGGGGAATCCTGCGCTCGGAGCGCGGATTGTACGGGAAGGCTCCGCTGTATTGCACAGCGATGCCGAGATCTGGTCGCCGAGGAGGAGGCTGAAGAGGCAAAGAAGAGGGTAGCGGAAGAGAAGGAGCATGAGCGCAGGGCTGCGCAATGCCGTGCCGGGAAATCCTGCACCGAGATGGGGCTCTGTTCTGCCGATAGAAGCCAAACCGCATCCCTTATCTGTCTGGCGACGAAGGCCAAGCACTGCCGAGAGTCGGCAAAATGCCGGAGGAGTGGGCAGTGCACTCTACGGGAGGGGCGCTGTGTTCTCGCTCCGCGTCGGGACGCGGATTGCAAAAAAGAGCATGGGAGCTACGGGTTCAGTCCCTGTCGAGATCTACAACGTTGTACGGTCCGAGACGGCGTCTGTGTGCTCACGGATACGGCCTGCCGGACCATGAAACGCAGAAACCCCGATTATAACTTTGAGGTGTGGGAAGAACCCTGCCGCGACTTCGGCCGTTGTACAGCCCGTAACCCCGAGGATGAGAACGAAGCGTCGATTTGCGTTATTGCATCCAGCGACGACTGTAAACGCGCCAGAGGCTGTGCAGATCTTGGGGCTTGCACCTACGTCGGCGAAAGCGGTGGGTGGACAACCTATCCACCGTTGTCGACAAAGGTAGGGACGAGTCCCTGTGTTCCTGGCTCACAGAAGGCCTGTAAGGAGTCTAGGCGGTGTACGGATTTCGGGAAATGTACCTACCGGGGTGGGGATTGTGTGGCGGCCACGGATCGTGATTGTGCCACTTCGTCGCGGTGCCGATCCGTCGGGCAATGCTCTGCTGTGAACGGTGATTGCGTCGTGCGGACCAACGCAGACTGCGCTCGCGCAAAGATATGCAAAACGGAACAGCGTTGCGTGCCCCGTAATGGAGCCTGCGTGGGTTCCTCTACCCGATAGCCAGTGCCTCTTAGAGAAGCTCGGCTACGGTCTCTCGTTCTTGCGACAACTCGTCAGCGGAACGCTGGATACGGGCTTGCAGGTCGTCGTTCAGCTCGAGTCCCTGGACGATCTCATATGTCCAAGGGGCCGTGATTCTACACGGGAACGAGTAGATTAGACCTTCGGGAACACCGTAGGAACCGTCGGACGGTACGGCCATCGAGACATAGTCGTTGGAGCCTGTGCCCAGGAACCAGTCATGAATATGGTTGATGGCGGCGTTGGCTGCGGAGGCGGCCGATGATTTACCGCGGGCATTGATAATGGCCTTTCCACGGGTACGTACGGTGGTGTCGAATTCACTATGAAGCCAATCGGAGGGCAGGGCGTCTGCCACCGGTTGACCACCAACCGTGGCACGGCTGTAGTCCGGAACCATCGTCGGAGAGTGGTTTCCCCAGATCAGCATATTACGCACCTCGGCGGCCGTGCTATTGCTCTTCTCGGCGATCTGACCTACGGAACGATTGTGATCGAGGCGGGTCATCGCGGTGAAGTTGGCCAGGGGCACGCGCGAGGCCTGGGCCGCGGCGATCAGACAGTTCGTATTGCAGGGGTTTCCTACAACGACAACTTTCGCATCCGCGGAGGCAACCGCGTCAATGGCTTTACCCTGTCCTACGAATATGGGGCCATTTTCGCGGATGAGGTCCGCACGCTCCATACCGGGTCCTCGAGGTTTGGAACCGACTAGCATGACGACGTCGGCGTTCTCGAAGGCCTGCATCGGTGAGTCGGCCATCTCAATACCGTGGAGCAGCGGATAACCACAGTCCGTAAGCTCCATCGCGACCCCCTCCAATGCGTTCATCGCAACGGGGAGCTCGAGGAGTTGAAGAATTACTGGCTGATTCGGACCAAGCATTTCTCCAGAAGCAATACGGAATAGGAGGCTATAACCAATTTGTCCGGCGGCACCGGTGACGGCTACACGGATGGGCTGTACCATTTTTTCACCATGATTTGGGTCGAGGTTTGGATGGAAGGGGGCGGAATATGCCCCATCATTTCTGGGGTTGCAAGCTCCGATCGACGTTTGCGCCGAAAAGGGCCCGGAAGGGGATCTTTTGTATGGGCATCTGGTCGCGGGCTTGTTTGAGCCAATCTTTGCGGGCTTCGCGGAAGCGTTTCTCGAATAATTCTTCCGCGATGGTTCGTTTTAGTCGGTCGGGACTATCGATAGGTACGCTCTTTCGTTCGTCCACGCGCAGGATATGGTATCCCAGGAACGTGCGTATGACTGGACTCACCTCGCCGTCCTTGAGGCCAAACGCGGTGGAGTCGAACTGGTAGGTTCCTCGAGTAGACCAGCCCAGATCACCGCCGTTCTTGCCGTCGCTGCTCGCGCTATGGAGTCTTGCGGCCTCTTCGAAGTCGAGCTCACCGCCAACGATTTTCGTGCGGATGCGCTCGGCTACACGATAGAGCTCCAGCTCCACTTCGGGGTTTACGATGATCGGGACCCGAATCAGTATCTGTCGAATGTGGATCTTGTCCTCTTTACCGTCACCATATTGCCGCCGGTAGTTCTCCTCCAGCTCCTTGGGTGGGACCTGGACTCGGCTCATCACCTTGATTCGCGTACTATTCGCGATGGAGAGCTGGCGTTGAATCGCGCGATGAATCTCGGCTACCGAATCAAACCCGAGTTCCATGACGATTGACTCCAATTCGCTATCTGCCCATTGGTTTTCACGTTGTAATCGTCGAAAATATTGTTCGGCCTGGTCGCGAGTCGCTTCGATGCCGATGTCACGCGCTACTTTCAGGAACAGTTCTTCATCCAGAGTGCGTTCATAGGCCCAGCGATCCGTTCGTTCGCCAGGGACGCCGGAGACATATCCCTGGAACAAAGCCGTCAGATCTGGAGACTCCTGGGTACGAATTACGTCGTAGAGCGTAACCGGATGACCATCGACGACGGCAACGACCCGGTCGAGCAGCAGCTCTTCTGCCTGGGCCGGTTGTATGGCACCACCGGTAAGGAATGGTGCCGAAAGGAGCAGAGCACAAAGGGTGCGAATGGTACGACGGAGGTTCATTGGGGTTGGCCTTTCCGTACAGCGTTTCTGGGGTTGTCGTCTATCAGCTTTTCAAGCTGTTTTAAATCCGTACGGTGCTTGACGCCGATTGTCGGACGGCTTGATGGGCGAATGGGAGTAAGTTTGGGCTTGGGCTTGGGCTTGGATTTGGGGGTTGGGTTTACAGAACCAAAGGCTTTTTTGAACGCGGCCTCGT
>MDTE01100650.1_pt1 | contig 17760 bp, 15 predicted proteins | sample 811231 | NCBI WGS metagenome assembly MDTE01 (sample SAMN05326651, study PRJNA326480) | marine metagenome | isolation source: seawater | place: Indian Ocean: Red Sea | collected 2010 | reverse complement strand
CTAGTTTTAGAAAAATATTTAAAAATATTAGACCTAAAATCCAAGTTGGCCATTCTGATAAGGAAGAAAATAAATTAAGTTTAGAACTGTATGTTGATAGAAATATATAACTTAAAATAAAATTAAAACTTACAAATAACTTTTGGTTTCCATATATTGATAAAAGATATAAAAATAATTTAAAAATTAAATAAATAAATAAAAATCTCGAAAACAAAACAATAGAAAAGTGACTGTCTCCAAATAGTAAGTGTAAAAGGGATAGCAAATATCTATATCCAGGTTGATATAAGAAAACATCTTCACCTCCTCTTAGCGACATAAAATATATTATTTGTTGTGACCAACTTTCATATTTTAAAGGATCGGATCCTCCTAGTGTATAAAGTACTTCACTTTGTAAGTTTAAATTTTTTATTGAAGAATATGTTAAAGAAAATATAGCAATGAGATAATAAGAAATTTTGTATTGACTTTTATAAATAGCAAAACATATAGTAAGAAATAAAATTGAGATTTCAAAAATATCAGCAAAATTAACCGGTAAAAAATCTAAAAAGAAATAAATAGATGTAATAAAAATTGTACTGTACAAAATTTGTTGTAAATTATATCCAAAATAGATTAGGTAAAAAAATAAAAACACCACAGACAAAATAGTGATCAATAAATGAAAAAAATTACTTTCCTTGTTTTCATAAATATTTATTGGATTATTTTCTATATCTGTGATGGCGATAGATGCATAAGGTATATTGGGAATGCTATTAATTAATCCATTAAATCTATAAAAATAATCAATTTCAACATTTGAATTTTCTTTTATGGTTATTACATGCTCGCTAACCTTTTTATACGACGGATCTAAATCAATAACATTATTATTAACTATTACTTTAACTTCACCGACATAAGCAATCTTTATGTCATCTTTAAATTGACTTAATTGATCAGATGACCAATTTGCTTTAAATGATAGCCAGCTTCTGGAAGGTTCAAGTGGTAATATTAAATTATCAAAGCCGTAATCATATTCAGTAAATAATGGCATACCTTGTTTAATTTGATAATTGAGATAATCTGTCCTAACAAAACGCCCATCATCAAATATCCAATGTGCAGAAATTTTAAGATCATTTTTACCACCGTAAAATGACTTATTGTAAAAATTAAATCCGGTCTGATTAAAAAAGTACAAATTCCAATTTGTGTACTCTATACTTTCGTTGTTCTTTGGATTAGCATTAAAATTTATAAAGTGAGTTTCATTAGTTAAATCTTTTTTAAATGGTTTTTCGAAGCTAAACTGACAGTTTTGAGAAACATTAAAATTCATTTCAAAATTTGATATGGGTGTTTCTAGTGTTGAATAACAAGCTTTGTATGATGTGTCCTTTACAAAGTATTGAAGTACAACAATCAAAACTAATACTAAAGCTAAGGCTTTAAGAATTTTTAAATTAATATTTATAACTAAATTATTATTCAAAAACAGAAAGAAAAATATTATAAAAAAAATTGATTCAATCTTTGTATTAAATGGAAATCCGTCAAGTCCAATTTCTGGATAAGATTTTATTGCAAGAAGCAAAAATGGTGAAGTTGAAATAAATAAATTTAAAATTTTATATTTATTTAAATATTTCATCATTAGTTAAATATTAATAATTTTATAAAGGTTGTGAAGAACTCAATTAAGTTAGTGAACAATTAACATTGTCACTATGAAACTTAGTAAACTAACTTTTAGATATAAATTATGGCTATAACTAATCCAAACATATTGCTTATTGGATACAATAGGCCTAACTTCATTCAAAAAAATTTACGTCACCTTGATAACCTTGGCTTTAAAAATATTTTTATTCATATTGATGGTCCAAAAAATGAAGATGACAAAAAGTCTCATAACCAAATCCTTGAAATAATAGAAGGCTTTGAATTAATTCCTAAAACAACATTCGAAGAATCCAACTTAGGAATTATTAAGAGCATACCAAATGCAATTGATAAGTACTTTCTTAATTATGAAGAAGATTTAATGATTATTGAAGACGACGTTCTTGTCTCTATTAATTCATTGGGATTTATTGAAAAATACAAGGAAGAATTAGAGAAAGATAAGGATATATTTTTCATTTCATTAAATTCTCCTTGTGATAAATTCATCAACAATTCTTATTATTCAATTTTCCCATATATATGGGGTTGGTATGTTTCAAAGAAGAATTGGGAAGAGTATAGAAACTTTAAAAAAAGACATGTACTTAGGAACATATTTAAAACATTTAAATTTGAACCAACGGCACTGTTGTATTGGTGTTTAATTTATTTTTTATCTAAATACAAATTTCTCAAAAGTTGGGATTATGATTTAGTTTTTTACAATATTTGTAACTCAAAAAAAGTTATAGTTCCAAAATATAATTTAACAAATAATATTGGTTTCTCTGCAGAAAATACTCATACAAAAGACAACTACAAAAAAAAGAATGTTACTTATAATTACCAAAACCGTGTGATTGATTTCTCAAATGACGTAATCTTAAACAAAAATTCTAACTACACGAAAACTGAATCAAAATATGTTTTTGAAACAAATTTTTTAGGATTACTAAAAAAAATTCTAAGAAGGATTACTTAATGTCTAATTCAATTAAATTACTTTTAAATAAAATAAGATATTATTTACTTCAGACTTTTTTAAGAAAATTTTTCTTCGGTCTTAAATCCATTTTTTTTAAATTAGAAGAATACAAGAGTATCCTGTCAGAAAAACCGGAACAGTTAAATAATAAAAAATCTAAAAAAATTTGGATTTTTGACTACACATCATTCTTCCATACTCCGAGTAAAGCTTTCCATGGAATGATGTTGTTTGCTAAGACTCTTTCATCTATTGGGCACAATGTAAAGTTTATAAAATGTAATGGATCTCCTAATGCGTGTAATATTGGTTTTCAAACTTTATCTCCTAACTCAAATATGCCATGTAAATCCTGTATTAAAAATAGGGATAATTTAATTGGAGACAAATTTTCATTAAAATTTGAAAATCTATCAGAATTTGAATCTAATGAATCATTAAAATTTTTTGACTATAAATCAGGCTTGCAAAATATATTTGCATCATCAAATCCTACAGGAAAAAAAGTAGACATCATTAAGAAACGAATGGAAGATGGCGCAAATATTTGGTTTCAAAATCTTAACGATATTTATAAAAAAGAAGGAAATCCTGATATTTTATATCTCTTTAACGGTAAAACATATCCAGAAAATATCATATCTTTATGGGCAGAAGAGAATAATGTGAAAATTAGATATTTTGAAAGTGGTGTTTTTGAAAATAGTCTATTTTTCTCTGACAACTTTGCAGCATCTACTATTTTTAATTTTGATAAAAACGAAAAAAATGACTTAAGCAAAATTAACGACCTTTTAAATTCAAAAATAAATTCAAAACAAGATCCTTTTAATATGGTTTCTTGGGGAAGTAAAGATGTGTTCCAAAATAATTTGTACGCAAAAAGATTTTCAATATTTTTAAATCTTCCATATGATACATCTCAAATAGATGCAGACATAGTATTTGATGATATTTATAGCTGGATTGATGAGTTGTTAATTCAGATTACTAAATTTCCTGAATATCTATTTCTGTTTAACATTCATCCAGCTATTTATGATCCAAAAAGACCCTCAAGAGAAGGGCTAAAAAGATATATAAAAAAAAGAATCAAGAGTATAAAAAACTGCTATTTAAGAGACCCAAAATTCAGTGTTTCAACATATCAAATTTTACTCAATTCGGATGGAGTACTAACTTATAACTCAACTGTTGGATTAGAAGCTAGATTGCTAAAAATTCCAGTTTTGGAAGCTGCAGAAACGCATTATTTTAGAAATCATGTTATTGATCCACCGAAAAACTACCAGGATTGGTTAAGCAAGTTTAATAAGTTAATTAATGGTGTACTAGAACCAATGAAGGTTGAAGATTATAATAATTTAAGTAATTATTATTATCAGTTGTTATATAAAAACACTTTTAATTATTCAAATATGAAAAACTTAAATGAATTAAATAATTTGTTTTACAACGAAATAAAAAAAATAGAGTTAAATCACTAGGAGCTGTATTGAAAAAAAGATTTTATTCGTATTTTTTATCTTTAAAATTACTTTTTGATTATAAAACAGAAACGTTTACGATTTTGTTGCTTTCAGTAATTTCTGCAACCGCAGGTGGACTCAGTATTGGCTTGTTGATACCAATACTTGAAGCAGATTCAAGACCAATATTTGAAGACACTCCTTTTAAATACTTAGATGACTTTATAAAAATTTACTCTGGAAACAATTTCAATGACAGGGTATTGTCAGTTTCTGTGTTGATTATTTTACTGTCTTCAATTGAATTAATTATGAGCTTGTTAAATGGTTCTATATCTTCAAAAACTGAAACAAAAATAAGAAAAGACTTTACTTATAAATCACTAGAGAAGCTTGAAAATATTGATTACAGTGTCTTTCGGAATCAAACAAGTGGAAAACTCTTTACCTATATTATTGTTGATCCAAATGTTGTTGGTAGGATTGCAAAAAAGATTTTTATCACATTCCAACCTTTAATATTATTAATTATTTATTTAATTGTTATGTATGCTGTATCTCCATTGATGACTGTTTTATCAATTCTATTTTTTGTTTTAATTGCCATCATTTCAACTTCTCGAATTAGTAAAAATATTTCAAATTCTCAAAAGGTTATTGCGAACGATTTATTCAAAATTAATTCTGAAGTTCAAGAGACTTTGGATAATTTTAAAAATATTGTGAGTCACGGTATTTTAAAGGAACAAATTAAAAGATTGCATTTGTTGTTTGAAGATTTCTTTAAAGTAAATTATAAGTTGCAAAGAGATTCAATGTTCTTAATTCCTGTAAACAATTTTGTAAACTCATTTGGTATCGCAACACTTCTTATAGCAGGCACTTTTGTATTTAGGAATCAAGACAATAATTGGACAGCACTATTAATTCCATTTTTAATATTGTTATTTAAACTCCTTCCGGCAATCTCTCAAGTTAACAATTTGAGAGTTTATATTGAATCAAATTTTGTTTATATTGAAAGAATTAATAATTTTCTAAGTTTAAAACATTTACTAATAGATCATGGGGAAAAAGAATTTGGTGAACTAAAAAACTCAATTATTTACAAAAATGTAAATTTCAAATATGATAATTCAAATTTTTCTTTACAAAATTTTAATCTTGAAATACCTGCAAATAGTACTACAGGGATAATTGGAGTCTCTGGGTCTGGTAAAACTACTATGATTGATTTACTTTTAAAAATCTACCTACCTACAAGTGGAAATATTTTCTTTGACGAAACTGATATAAATGAAATAAAAAATTCATCTCTTAGAAATAAGATTTCTTATGTTTCTCAAGATGCATTGTTTTTTAATCGGAGTATTGAGGAAAATTTAAATCTATTAAATGAGAATAATAAAGATTTTTCTAAATTATTTAAAACGATGAGCATGTCCTACTTTGATGAAATTAAAGATTCTATCATGGGTTCTGGTGGTGTGAATCTTTCATCAGGACAAAAACAAAAATTTAATTTTGTAAGAGCTTATTTAAAAGACTCTGAGATTTTAATACTTGATGAGCCAACTTCAAACTTAGACTTTGAAAGTCAGAATATTCTTAAAGAATACATAAGAGAAATAAATGGCGAAAAAACTATTCTACTAATTACTCACACTCCAGAATTGCTTGATTTGTGTGATAGCATTGCAGTAATCAAAGATGGATTATTGGAAACAAGTGGTACAAAATTAGAAGTATCTAAAAATTCATCATATTTTAATAAAATGATAAATGAAAAATAATAAAAAAAGTTTTTTTGAAATATTTAATGCAATTAAAAGTTATGAAATGGAGAGAGAGAAAAATAACAATTACTTGTCATATAGGTTTTTTTATAGACCAATTGGTATATTTATTTCTCCGCTTTTTATAAAATTTAATATAAAAGCAAATACAATTTCATTTTTGAGAGTTCTTTTATTTCTAATAGTATTTATAACCTCAATTTTTTTTAGTCCTGAAAACCTAAAGTTTATTTTTTTAGTTACATTTCTCTGCGTAATTTTTGATTTTGTAGACGGCATTATTGCAAGACACAACAAAACTAATTCCTTGTTTGGAAAAATAATTGACCAGACTTCAGATTTTCTATTTCCTACTGTTTATTTTGTTATTCCAATTTTCAATAACTATGAAAATAAAAGTTTGTTGTCTTTTGAGATTGAGGTGTTAATAATTTATTTTGTGACAACAAGTTATTACTTGTCATCATACTTTCAAGTAAGAATAACCCGGTTTAAAGAAAATAATTCAATAAAATTAACTAAGGAAAATACCGAATCGAATAAATCTAAAATCAATTTTTTACAAAGTATTTTTTCATTACTAAATCAAATGAATTATTTAATAATTTTTATAATGTTTCTATTAAATGTGACTCAATTCTCAATTATCTATTTGTTGACACTTAGAACTCTTTCAATGATTTCATTAGCAAAAAAAATCATTAAATCTAGGGAGTTACTTAATTGATAAAAAAAATTAATGAAGTAAATAAAAAGGACATCCTTTCGATTAAATATATTATCAGACCCGTTTCGAACATATTTAGCATAATTTTTATATCAGTAGGCATATCTCCAAATACAATTACTTATCTTAGGTTAATGCTTTCTTTTTTTGCTTTAATTTATTCTCTTTTAGTAGATTTATCATTGGTTCCAGCCTGGTTCCTTCTCTTTTTTCTGCTAAAAACTCTAGATTATTCTGATGGTACAGTCGCTAGATATAGTAATAAAGAAAGCGTTTATGGAAAATTTATAGATGGAATTTTTGATTTATATTTGAATGGATACTATTTAATATTAATAATTTTTCAAATACGTTTTGATCTAATACAAATTGATAACATAACACTTCTTATCGTATTAACCTTGCTTAATGCAACACACTTTTTAAATGCATATTTTAATGAGCAAGTTACAAGATTAAATAAAAACAAACCAGTAAATGATAATTTAATTAAAAACAAATCGGCCTCAAGTAAACATCTGTCAATTAAATCAATATTTAAAAAAATAAATTTTTACTTTAATGAATTACAAAAATTAAATATATTAATCTATGCAATTTTTAGTTTTTTCGGAAGTTACAATTATGTTTTTTTTGCAATGGTAATTTTCAGAAGTATTTGGGCTTTCTTTTTTACTGCTAGAATTATTAGTTTTTATAGATCAAATTATTAAGAGAATATTAAATTTGCAAGTTCTGTTATTGCTCCATCTCCACCATTTTTACTTAAAACAAATTTTGCATGTTTTTTAACAGACTCATTACAATCTTTTGGAACAAAAGAGAGCTGAAAATACTCTAGACATTTCATATCTTGAATATCATTGCCAACAAAAATTGATTGTTTGTTAACAATTTTATTCTTTTTCATATAAATTCTGACAAATTCGTATTTGTTTTTTATATTAAAATTAATTTCCTTAATTCCTATTTTTTTAAATAGTTCAGTTGAGTGAGGTTTTTGTTCGCTCGATATTAAAACAATATTAATTCCCTTTTTTAAAAGTGAATTTAGTGCGTTTGAATCTTGTGTAGAGTAAAATCTTGTATTTTTATTAGTTTTCTTCAGATTTTTTGCAAAAACGCCATCAATATCTAAAAAGAGATTGGTAATTTTTTTCTTGTGAATTATATTCTGCAACCATTCTGAGTTGAATTCTTTTGAAATTGTTTGAATTAAATTTAACTCTTCTATTGTGTCAATTTCAATTGATTCATAAAAATTGACTATCAAGGGTTTTGCTCGTTTGTATACTCTATTTTCAAACTTTTTATAATGTTTATACTTTGTAAAATATATTGAACCATTTTCAGCTAATTGAGGTTTCATATCTTGACGTCTAGGTCTTTTTGTGTACATTGGTTTAACGTGAACATCATCAATCAAGACCCAATTAAATTCGTAGCTTTCAGTTAATGAAATAGCAGAATCAGTTCGTTTTAATTCTTCTTTTAATTGATTCATTAATCTTTTACTTCTTAAAGGACTTGTGGGCTGAAGAAGAATTACGTTATCTTCTAGATCCATATCTATTTTAGAAATAGCATGTGTCATAACAGGTTCTGTAAAAGCTTTATCAGAAGCTAATTCTTTTGGCCTTTTTATGGGTATAGCTCCCCATCGTTTTGCTATGCTTAAATATTGATCACTATCTGAAGAAACAAGGACAACATCATCTTTCTCAGATATATATTTTGCATGTATTATTGACCAGACAAACATAGGAATTCCGTTTATTAATTTGAGGTTTTTATTTGGAATGCCTTTACTTCCTGATCGAGCTGGGATTATGAATATGTTCTTCACTTATAATATGATACACAACAAAACAGAATGAGACTATAATTCTAGAACATGGGATTCAGTATTACCGACAATCAAATAAATGGTTCAAATGGTGTATATTTTATTGGCGAAGTAGGAATTAATCATAACGGAGATGTAGAACTTGCAAAAAAAATAATTCTAGAAGCAAAAAAAGCAGGATTCTCAGCTGTAAAGTTTCAAAAAAGAAACCCTGAATTATCAACTCCTGAAAATATGAAGTCGAAACTCAGGGAAACTCCATGGGGTGAAATGACATATCTTGAATACAAATACAAGATAGAATTTGAAAAAAAAGAATACGATGAAATATCGAGGTATTGCAAAGAACTTGAAATAGACTGGTTTGCCTCTTGTTGGGATGTTGATTCATTAGATTTTTTATTAAATTATGAACCACCTGTTCTAAAAATTGCTTCAGCTTCAATCACAGATAAAGTTTTATTGGAATCACATGCATCTACAGGATTACCAATAATTATGTCTACTGGCATGTCAACAATGGATGAAATTGATAAAGCGTATGAGATATTAAAAAATAACGCTTTGGCTATTTTGCATACAACTAGTACATACCCTTGTCCTCCTGAAGAATTAAATTTAAATATGATTAATACATTATCTGAGACTTATCCAAATAATCCTATTGGTTATTCAGGTCATGAAAGTGGACTATCAACAAGTATTGCTGCTGCGGTTCTTGGTGCAAAAATAATTGAAAGACATATAACCATTGATAGGTCTATGTGGGGAACTGATCAGTCAGCTTCCCTGGGTCCTGATGGTATGAATAAGCTTGTCGGAAGTGTTAATAAGATAATGCTTTCACTGGGAACAGGTCAAAAAAAGGTTTTCGACTCAGAATTACCTATTAGGGATAAGTTAAGAAATATAGACACTACATAATTACAAGTGACAAAAAAAGTAGCAATTATTGTTGATGATATCGTTAGAGACTTAATTCCATTAACTTTACTTGCAATTGAATTACATAAAAAAAATCTGAAACCCTATCTTGTGCCCGCAAGATTACAGGTTCTAGAAATAAGAAAGATAAGGCCTGATTTTATCATTATTAACTATTTAAGAAAAGAGAATGAGGAGATAGTCAAATATTATAAAAATTCAGGTGTCGCAGTTGGTCTGCTTGATCAAGAGGGTGGAGCATTCATAGATTACCAAAAATTTGAAGAAATTAAACTTTCCAAAAATCTCCAATTACGTAATAGTATTGACTTAGTATTCGCTTGGGGTGAAAATTTTTATAATGAAGCAAGAAGAAGATTGTGGTTTAAAGAAAGCTCATTAATAATTACTGGCCATCCAAAATATGATATTTACTTCAAGAAAAACAAGAATATTAATAAAAAAGCAGCAAAATTTTTATTCATAACTGGTTTTACTCTTGGGAATCCTCGTCTGCAAACTAAAGATAAGGAGTTAAAGACGTGGGTAAAAATGGGTGGTGATTTTAATTATGTCAAAGAACTTCAAAATAAACATGAGGTAAGTTATTTGAAGTTTATAAATCTTTTAGAGGATATTTTTACTAAATACCCCGATAAAGAATTTCTTCTTAAAATACACCCATTTGAAAAATCAGAGGGATATATTGAGAAATTTAAAAAATATCAAAATGTTGAAATAATTGTTAGTGAAAATATAATTAACTCTTTACCAGATTCAAAAATCATGTTTCATAGCTCATCTACAACAGCTTTTGAATCAATTTTATATAATGTTCCAACAGCAAATATAGATTTTTTAAATAATCCATTTAATATTGAAATTTTGAATAATATTTCTATCAACTTAGAAAGCCAAAAAGAATTGGAAGAACTGCTTGAAACAGATAATTATGAACTTTTACAAAATAAAACTAAAGAAAGTAAAAAAATTATTAGAAATTATTTTGGAGATTTTTTAGGTGATTCCTCAAAACTAATAGCAGAAAAAATTTTTGTTTTTTTGAAAAACAATGAAGTTGAAGTTAATAAAAATATCAATAAAAATCAATTAGTTACATCAATAACAAATAGCAAAACTTTATTGATGATTAAAAAATTATTATTTTCTATTGGCCTTCCAGAAGATTTTTCTTTTAGAAAAATGACTTCACAATATACTCTTTGGAAACAAGAAGAAGCAAAGTATTTCGACAATAATACGTTGGTAGATTATCTTAAAAATTTTGATTTAGAATTTGATGTATATAATTTTGAAAAAGCAGAAAAAAAATCAGTATCTTTGACAATTAAAAATGAATAATAAATATAAAAAATTGATAAAAGATAAATTAAATATTTATGAAAATGTTACTCAATGTTTAGTTTGTAGTTCAAATTATTTAGATTGGAAACCAGTTACTGATAAAGGCAATGGATTTGAAATTGAAATTAGTGTTAAATGCAATTTATGCAATCATGTTTTTATTACTCCAGTATTAAATGAAAAAGAATTAGATAATTATTATTTAGAAAACTCTTTTTCTAAGGAAATTAGAGAGAGTGAAATTCCTACTCCAGAAGGTATGGAATTTAGAGATAAAAGAGCAAAAAAGCGATTTGAATTAATTAAATACTTCCTTAATGAAGATAGTAAAAATCTAGAAATTGGATGTAGTAGTGGGAATTTTTTAAAATTAATTTCGAAAATAAGCATTGATTCAATTGGAATTGATCCGTCAACTTCATATGTGAATTATGCAGCTAAACAAAATTTAAAAGTAATAAATGATACGTACCCATGTTTAGAATTAGAAAATTTAAAATTTGATAATATTTTTATATTCCATGTAATAGAACATGTAGCAAACCCTATAGAACTTTTAGTAAATATAAAAAGAAATTTAAAACAAAATGGGAAATTATTTATAGAGCTCCCTTTATTAGACAAAGTTATAGATAAAAGAAAAAAATTATCTAAAAAATACTTTCAAAAATCCCATCTACATGACTTCAGCTCGTCAAACCTTGAAATTGTATTAAATAATCTAGGCTTAAAAATTAATAACATACAAAATATTGCAAATCAAAGACCTGACGATAAAAATTTTTTGTTAACAGTTACAATAGATGAAACAAAAACTCAGAACAAAAAAGAATTAAAGAATAACTATATAAATATAAAATTTAATGAAAGTAAAGTATCTAGATATTTTCGTGGCTACTTTTTGAAAAAAAAATTACACTTACTTTATAGTAATGAGTAAAAATATCAAATCAATTGCTCACATAGCAAGTAGAAGTATAAACATTGGTGATGGTGCAGTGCATTATGTTCTTGATGATGCACTATTTAGTGATAAAAACTTTAATGTTACAAAAATTGATTCACTTGATTACAGAGGACTAAAGGAGTCTGAACTTGATGAAGGCTATTTTAGTAATTATGACTTAACAGTAATAGGTGGTGGAGGAATGATTGATGGAGGAAAAAGTCATACTAAAAGTGGGATAGCATTTCCAGTTTCTCCTGAAGATATTGTTTCAACAAAAAATAAATTTGCAATAGTAGGTATTGGTCATAATTTATTTCAAAATCAAGAATTTCATAACAAAAGTGCACTAATAAACTTAGTCAAATCTTTTGAAAAACGACAGTTTCCTTTTTATGTAAGAAACGATGGTTCTCTGTTAAGACTTAAAGAAGAATTAAATGATGAATTATCAAACGTTGAAGAAATATTAGATCCAGGTTTTTTCATTGGTAAGAACTTAAAAAATAGTAAATCGAGCAAGAAAGTGACTATTGGAATTCAACTAGCCAATGACAATCTTGATAAAAGACTTTCATTTAAAAATAATTCTTTTTCAAAATTTAGTTATAAAAAAAATGATGAAAATACTTTTATTGACATTGTTTCAAACCTAATAGAAAAAATAAATAATGAGTTAGATTGTAATTTTTTATTCTTGCCTCATATTTCTAAAGATATTGAGCTCTCTGGAAAGGTAATTAATAGTCTTAATAATGAAACAGCAAGAAAAAAAGCTTTCATATCTAGAACATATCATCCTGATAATGTTTTAAATTTTTTTCAACAATATAAAGAGTGTAGCTTCAATATTGTTATGAGAGGTCATGGTGCTATTTGTTCAACTGGAATGGAAATACCAACTTTAGCTCTTTCAACTCACAATAAAGTTGAAGGGTTTATGAATGAAATGGGCTTAAAGGATTACTCATTACGATTAAAAAATTTTGATATTGATTATGTGTCAGATTTTGTATTGCAAAATATAAACAATGATGAGATGTTTTATAACCAACTTAAGAACAAAAAAGAAATTCTTGAACAAGATTTTTTCGATAAGATAAATAAAATAAAAAACTTAATTGACGAGACAAAATAATTTCTTATTTTCTTGAAAAATGAAAATAGGTCTTTTCATTTTTAATTTACTTTTAATACAAATTTAACTACACAAGAATTAATCACATTCACTTACTAGGAGATTAACTAATTTTTCTGAGGTTTTTTGTTTGTCAAACTTTTTTATTGTGTGAACTCTATTTCGTTTACCTTGAATGTCTACAAGCTCGTCATCATTTAACAAAGACAGTTTATTCCCCAGATCTTCTACTGAAAATGCTTCATACATAAAGGGGTTATCATTTGGGTAGAGTTGTTCCATTCCCCCTAGTTTTGGTGAGATTGTTGGTAGTCCATGAATACTAGCTTCTACTGGGACCATCCCTTGACCTTCGTAAAGTCTTGTAGGAAAAATTACTGCCCTGGAATATAAATAGTATTCAAAAATTTTAAACTTATTCAAAAAACCCAAAAACTCTATATTCGGATTACTATTTTCATTTTTAAGTTTTTCATATAAAGGTCCTGTTCCAAAAAAGATTAACTTTAAATTTCTTTTTTCTAAATTAAATGCTTCTACTAGATCTACAGAGCCTTTTTCTTCAGAAATTCTACCTGGACAAATTACTGTATTAAATCTTGATGGTTTATGGTTGTATTGCGATTGAATTTCTATTCCATTGTTTACTAATACAATTTTATTTTTATCCACTCCCATGTTATTAAAATGTTCAACATGGAAAGGACTTAAAACAATAATTTTTTTTATGCTTTTATATGTATTAATTTTTTCAAATAAGCTATCTCCAAAATTATTTGAAATCAATGTAAGAGTTTTTGAACCTTTATAGCAAGAATAAGTCAGCGCACTATCTTTATTATTAACACTGCACTCATTACAAGTGTTCCCATTTCGATAATTCAAACCATTTGCACAAAATAACTTTAAGTTATGTATTTTTAATACAACAGGTATTCCTTGATTTTCTAAAAAATCTAATAACCCGAGTGAAGCAGCAAACCATAAATTATGTATGTAAACTATATCAGGTCGAAAATCATTTATTTTCTCTTGAAGTTTTCTTTTGGATATAAAATTTGTTCTATTGGTTGAAACAACATTATAAGAATCTCTAATCACTGAACCTTTGTTCTCAAAAAATAGTGTATCTAATTCTACATAATTATTTAAAAATTTAACTTCATCTTCAACGACTGAGTCTTCACCTCCATAATTTTTATAAAAATTATGTAACAATAAAACTTTCTTCATAACTTATATTTTAATTATTTATAAATTCGACATATAAAAAAAGTGATTTTTCTAAATTTTAAAAATATTATTTATAGCGTTGATTAAATAATTATGATTAACTAAGGTATGACATTTAAAATTTTGTTAAATGATTTAAAAAAGAATCTTGAAATCGAAAAAAGAAAAAAATATAGCAAGCTTGCAAATAGATACATCTGGCGTCCAATTTCAATTTATTTTACAGTCCCTTTTGTTATCTTAAAGATAAAATCTGACAGCGTAACTTATTTGAGAGCTGCGTTATTAATTATTTTGTTTATGTTATCTTTTTTTGTTGATTCATCAAAATATGTATATATTTTGCTTGGAGCCTTTTTTTGTCAAATTTTAGATTATGTTGATGGCAACCTTGCAAGACACAACAAAACAACATCACTATATGGAAAATTCATAGATGGGCTTTTTGATTCTCTTCTACCCATTGTTTATATTGCATTGCCTTTGTTGAACCAGAAAATTAACAATAATCTAATAAATTTAGAGCTAGACATATTACTTATAAGTTTTATTCTCTTATCTTTCTTTTTTACAAATATTTTTAATAGCAGAAGAGCAAGGTTTGAATATTTATTTCAAAATAATGAAAAACAAAAAGATAAGAATATTATCAAAAAAACTGGTGAAGAAAAATCATCACTAATTAAAAATATTCTTAATACATCTAAAAAAGCAATAGATTTTTTAAACCAGACTCATATAATTGTTTCAATTGTTTTGAGTATTTTTAGCTTGCAAAAATTTATAATTTTATATCTCTTGATTCTCAGAGTATTAAATTTTACACAAATAGCAAGAGCTACTGTATCAATAAAAAAAAGGTGGATTGAGATTAATTATTAATTTAAAATCTTAAACCAAGGTAAATCAATGATAGAAGCATATAGCCTAAGATTGCAAAATATGTTCCATATCTATGAATCTTCTTATATTTAATTCCTAACTCATTGCAGTCTTTACAAACAGTCAACAGTTTTTGTGGTAAGAACTTGTTCCAGAATTTATCTTTTATACAATTCTTACATTCAGTAAACATCTAAAAATTTTTTTGTGATTTTTTTAGTAAATTATATTGCGAGTAATAATACATAGGAATTAAAGCCTGTATGATAGTTCTCTGACAAGATGATGATTTTGCATAGTCTCTACAAATAGATTCATAATTAGTATGAGTGCCAAAGAAACTTTCAAGAAAGTAATAAATTTGATCAGCAATTAAATTATCTAATCCACTAAACAACTGTGGCGTTTGTACGAGTGAAAAAAATGCCCAAATAAAAAACATTGCTAAAGTTTTTACATTGTAAAAATCTTTAAAAATATCATAAAATATTATGATCAGAAAAATTAAAGGTGTGACACTCCAAATACCACTTGGGTTAAACATATTTAATATTGTCGTATGCTCCCCAATAAGATACAGAAACAAACCAACTAATATAACAAAAATTATTTGTAGAATTCTATAGATATAGAAATTCTTTAGCTTATAAATCAGTAGATAATAAATGACGAAAAAGACAGTCTGATAAATTAATATTGATGTAAATGACTCGGGAACTTGGCCTATCCCCCTTGTATTAGTGCTAGTATTGCTGAATATTTCAACCCATGTAATAGATAGAAATATATTGCTTGTAATAATAGTTTTTAAGATTGTTTGATTCTTATATAAATTATCTTTATTAAAAAAGAAAGAAAATAACAAGTACAACATTAAAGACTCATAGCGCAATATAAAGAATATGGACAATGCAATCAAATGAACGACCGGATTAAATTCATGATCTTGAGATTGCTGAATCAAAATAAAAGTTAACAAAAGGCCAAATAAAACATGAACATTTAAATAAAAAAATTGAAAAATGAGTACTGGGGTCAAAATTAACATAAATCTGAAAACTCTGTTGATAATATTATTTGATATAGAAAAATTACAGTGTCTTAAATATGAATTAAGAGACAAGATACCAAATAGATTGATTAATCCAGGAATATAAGAAGTATATGTCATATTAATAATGTCAAAATAACCACTTAGAATTATCAAAGGGATAGATCTGAAATCAAGGAGTAAAGAAAATTGATTCATTCTTGAATCTAAACCTTCTGTGAGAAAATAAGCAAGAGAATCATTTGTCGTTGTGTTTAACTCAAAATATTGAACAATAAAAAATAGTAACGATGAGACAATAAAGACTTTCATGTATTCAAGATAAATTTTTGACCTATATTTGATCAGAATTAAAAATGTCAAAATTAAATAAAGAAAAAATTGTACATTTAGAAAAGAGTTATTGAAAAGCAAATACATAATCCAACTGATAAATACAAGTCCAAGTACTCCAACAAAAATATAAGTTATAGTAAAAATAGGCTCTTTTTTCTTTTTAAGGACAGAAACTGTTGAGATACCAAATCCCAGACTATAGATAGTAAGGGCCTTTGCAACGAGGAAAAAATATTCAATCATCGTAATTTAAGAAATATAGCGTGTTCTTATTAGAATCAAAAAACGTAATAAAATTGCTATTTGAAGTAGGCTCCTCAACAACTAATCTTAATCTTTCCGTATTAATGTTATTTCTTGAGTTGTATCTCTGTTCATAATTAGGTTGGTTAATTAAAGTTTCAATTTGATATTCTATAAATATTTGAATATCTGGATTTATTTCAATATCAACAACTAGATTAGGGCTATATATCAATTTAGCTTTTGATATACCTCCTAGTTTTTCTTCATCAACAAAACCATTATGGTAGATAATCTTATTATCAAATATAGTTTGTAACTCTCTGTATGGCTGAACTGATGATAGATAATTGGAATTTGAAAAATTTATACCTTTATAAAAATTATCTATCCCAGTAGAAATAAAAAAAACAAATAAGATTAGAAAAATAACTAAAAGGTCTTTTCTAATGAAGAAATAAAGAATTGAGTTTATCAAGATAAAAAATATTATTAACGGTGTGAAAGCTTTTAAAATTAAAAATGTTTTTGAAGCATTGTTGTCTTCGACAATTAAGGTTAAATCAGTTACTTTATTTAGATTAATATTTTGATCATAATTTGCTCCAACAACTTTTCCTGTACATTCGGATAAAGTTCCATCAAATTCTTTTATCAAGTCAAGATAGATTGTTGATTTGAAGTTAATTTGGTTATATCTGGAAATTAATAAACTTTCTTCAATAGAAAAGGGGCAATTTCCATTGTATGTAGGCAAATTTTCAGATGACAATACATCTAAGTTACTTTGAAATTTTGTCTCAATAAAGATAATGGAAAAAGTAGCATAAGTCACCGCTATAAAAATATAAAGAGCAGACTTTTTTAAAATATCCATATTGTTTCTTTAATCTTAATTTTAAGATTCTTAATTTTCATCAAATTACATTAATCATTAAATAAATACTCTGTTGTCAAAACTTTAAAAAAATACAAGTTAATTAAAGTTAATTATTTTTATTTAAATACAATTCTTCAAAGTATATAAATTCCTTAAAAATGGATAATTTCAAAATTGAATTTTTTTCAGAGTTCCCAATCCCATTTGCAATAAAAACTTTGTTCTCTTTAATGAGGCAAAATGTTTGTTGTCCTTTTACTCCATAATCACCAGAAAT
>MDTE01075464.1_pt1 | contig 17760 bp, 17 predicted proteins | sample 811231 | NCBI WGS metagenome assembly MDTE01 (sample SAMN05326651, study PRJNA326480) | marine metagenome | isolation source: seawater | place: Indian Ocean: Red Sea | collected 2010 | reverse complement strand
TATCATAAACTCTTTTGCAAATAATAATGACAAAAGATTAAATATAAAAATATTTCAAAATAAAAAAAACCTAGGTATTGCTCTAAGTTACAATAAACTAATTAAAAATTCTTCAAATGAAATCATTGCAATTCAAGATTCAGATGATATTTCAAATTACATGAGATTTTATTATCAATTAAACCTTATTAAAACTCTTAGAAATTATTCTGTTATTGGTTCTGATGTATACGAAAATTATATTACTGAACAAAAAAAAATTAAAAAAGAAATGCCTTCTTCCTATAAATTAATCAAAAGAAGGTGTAAATTTTCAAATCCTATAAATCATCCAACTGTTATGTTGAAGAAAAAAGATTTAATAAAATATAATTATAAAAATTTTTCAAGAATGGAGGATTATTATTTATGGATTAAAATGATTTCTAATAAAGTAATCTTTCATAACATTAATAAATGTCTTGTTACAATGAATATAGATAAAAACTTTTTTTCCAGAAGAACAGAATTCAAGATATTAATTAATGAATGTATTATTCAATATCATTTATATAAATATAAATTTAATAATTTTTTCGAGATGATTTTTTTTATTATATTAAAAAATATTTATCATGTTCTACCAAGTAATATAAAGAAGTATTTTAGAAAAAATATATTATTTTTTTTTCCCAAAAATAAAAATTAAAAAAATTGATGAGAAGATTGAGATTAAAAAAAATAGCTTGTTGTCAAATGAGTAAACTAAATATGTTGATAACAAACAAATTAAAGAGTTAAAAATATTAAACCTTAAAACATAAAGATGGGTTTTTCCATTATGTATCACAGGTTTTAAAAAAAAATAATCATAAAGTCTTGACCAGGGGAGTTCTCTTTTGATTATTGTTTTAATAAATAAAGTAATCGTTACATCTATAATGGGATATGAAAATATTGCAAAAGCCAAAATTAATTCACCATCAGAAATAAGCGAAAATAATAAGAAACCATTAATAAAACCAATTGGTATACTTCCAGTATCACCTATAAACATTTTCGCTTTTGGAAAATTAAAAAAAATTAAAAATATTAATGAAATTGGAATAAGCAAAAGAGACATTTCATAAGCTACAGAATATTTATTAGTTAAAAATGAAAATAATAATATATTAAAATATAAATTTAGATTTGTTACAGTCATCATTCCATCAGTTCCATCAATGAAATTTGTAGTATTGATAATGTAGACCCAAAAATACAATACTAATAAATACTCCAACTTGAGTGGTAAAAATTCTGTTATTGGAAAATGAATTGTGGAAAGTGAAATAAAAACAAGTGTAATTTGAATTATAAGTCTATAAACAGGATGTAATCCATAGAATTGATCTATAATTGCACTTAATAAAAATAAAATAAAAACAATATAAACAATTTCTGGGCGAGGAATTTCTTTTTCCCAATTCACCATAAACCCATTTGTGAAACTTAAATAAAGTAAAAATATAATAAAAACTGATGAAAATACTATTCCTCCATTATTGCATACTTTATTTTTATGTAAATTGTACTCGCTAGATGTTTTTAAAAAACTTTTTTTTTCTGATAATTTTAAATATAAATAATTTAATATAACGTATGATATTGACATTACGATAATAAGAATAATCAAATTTTTATCAATCATATTTCAAGAAAAATTTTTTTAAGCTCTTTTTTTTGTTTTAGTATGTTAAAGTTTTCAAGATTTAATTTCATTTTTTCATAAATTTCTTTATCATAATTTTTGTTAATAATTTTTAATAATTGAAAATTAAAATCTTCAATATCATTTAATTCAAAATAAAAAATTGAATTTTTAGCGACCTCATTAAAAATTGGAAGTTTTGGACACAAAATCTTACAATTATTTTTTTGAGCCTCAAGTATTGTTACTCCAAAACCCTCCGCTTTAGAAACAATTATATGACAAATTGCTTTTTGGTAAGCATAATTAAGTTGATCGTCATTTAATTGAAAATAATGAATATAATTTAACAAGCCTTTTTTTTTAAATAGTCTGGTTTCATCTTTATTAAATTTTTTTCCTCCTACACAAACTATATTTAATTTATTTATTGAAATACAATCAATTAAGAAATTAAAATTTTTATATCCTTCTCTATTTCCTACATAAAGAATAAAATTTTTTGGCAAGTCAAATTTTTCAATATTATCATTTGTTTTATTATGGGGATGTATAACATGAATTTTTTTTTCATTAATATTATATATCCTAATTAAATTTTTTTTTGTTTCATTAGATACAGAAATAATAATATTAGATTTATCTAAAATAAATTTTTTTGTTTTTTTAAAATTAACTACATTTCTAAAATAATCTGGATTATCTTCATGTATAGTATCATGCATTATAGAAATAAGTTTTTTTTTATTTTTTAATACTAATTTGGGATCTAAATATGATAGAAGAAGAATATCATAATCTGCTTCTGCAATAATTTTATTAATCTGTAATTTATTTAAAAATCTCAAAAAAAGATCTTTTTTTGGAAATTTTAAATTTTTAAAAAAATTTTTTTTTTTAAAATTTGTACTATTTAAATGTTTGTTATTTGAATAATTAAATGGAATAATAAACTTAATTTCATCATCATGCTCAAACATTTTAAGGTATTCAGCTATTAGTCTTGAAATACCACCATAGTTATCCTGAATTGAGAAAATTTGATCATCAATAATTATTTTTTTCATCCACAATATAATTACTATATAAATTTAAATTATAAATGAAAAAAAAAAATACTAGTCCACTTCTAATAATATGCTTTAATAGACCTTTAAAGTTGAACAACTTGTTAAAAGTTATCTCAAAAAATATTAATAATATTTCTAAAATATATTTTAAAATTGATGGTCCAAGAAATTTGAATGATCGTAGAAAAATTTTAAAGATAATTGAAATTTTGAAAAATTTTTCATCAAAAAATGAAATTCCAACAATAATAAAAAAAGAAAAAAAAAATTTAGGGCTTCAAAAAAATATTATTAAAGGGGTAGATTGGGTATTAAAAAGTGAAAAAAAAATTATAGTATTAGAAGATGATACAATCCCAAGTAATTCTTTTTTTAAATTTTGTAACTTTTATTTAAAGCTATTTGAAAAAAAAGATAAAATAATGCACATATCTGGAACAAATTTTGTTAATAATAATAATCATAATTTTTACTTTTCAAAATTTCCCGATGTTGTTGGCTGGGCAACCTGGCGCAATAGATGGAGCAAATTAGTAAGAAGCATTGACATGAATAAGATATTAGAAAGCAAAAAAGTTGAAAGCTATTATTTTCATAATGATCTAATTTCTGAATGGTTTCATTTATATTTGTATAGAGAGGTTTTGACAAATAGAGGACTTTGGTCAACTTGGTGGGCTCTAACAATTTTGTTAAATGACGGGATTTCAATAAATCCTACAAAAAATTTAGTTTTTCACGATGGATATGAATTAAAAGATGATCCAGAGCATTTTGACAAGTCATATCTATTTAAAAAAAAATATAAATTAGAAAATATCAAAAAATTAAAATATTTTAAGAGCGATGAAATATATAAAAAGATATACGATGATAAAAATTTTAAATTAATTCAAACTGTAGATCCTTTTTTTAAAAAAATTAATTTAAAATGGAAATTAAAATTATTTTTTATTAAAAAAAATATTTTAAAATTAAATAAAAAATTATTTCGTAATTAATTTTAAAAAAGTATTTGAAATAAATCTTATATCTTTAAGTGATAAATTAACACTTGAAGGCAATAAAAGTCCACGTTGATAAATTGAATAGCTATTTTTATTTTTTATTCTATAATTTTTGGCATACATAGAATATGCTTTTTGCGATGTTAGAGGATAAAAAAAAGGTCTACAAAATATTTTTTTTTCTCTCATTTTTTTGATTATGTTTTTTGATTTTAACTTACTTTCTTGGTTAAAAACTACAGCATTAGCCCAACATCCATTTTTAATTTTTTTAGAATCTGATATTAAATTTAGATTTTTGAAAGGTGATAATAATTTTTTATAGGTTAAAAAAATTCTTTTTTTCTTTGCTAAAATTTCGTTTATTCGGCTAAATTGAGCTAGCACCATTGAAGCATTTAGATTAGATGGAATATATTTAGGAGCTATTTCGTTCGCATAATACATGTCTTTTTTTGATCTTCCTAAATCTCTTAATAGTTTTATTCTGTCATATATTCTTTTGTTATCAGTTAAAATAAATCCACCTTCACCTGAAGTAATTGTTTTTGTTCTTTGAAAACTATGAATACTAATTAATCCTAGTTTTCCAGCCCTAGAATTATAATATGAGGATCCTAATGCTTCAGCAGCGTCCTCAATTAGTGCTAATTTATATTTTTTTGCAATTTTTTTTAAATTTATTATGTCTGGGAAATTCCCGTAAAGATCTACAAATAGAATAGCTTTAGTTTTTTTTGTTATTAATGGTTCGATTTTTTTTACATCAATACACCAATTGTCTTTGTCAATGTCAACAAATACTGGTTTAGCATTTTCATATAAAATGGGTGCAGCAGTTGCAGTCCAAGTACAATCTGGAACTATTATTTCATCATTTTTATTTATTTTGATTGATTTAAGGGCTAAATGAATTGCAGATGTTCCAGATGTTGTCATTAATCCAAATTTTCGATCATGCCATTTGGTAAATTTTTTCTCAAATTTTTCAACATTGTTATAATTTGACCAACCTGAATTCATCATTTGAGAAATTACTTTTTTTTCAATTCTGGTTATAGATGGACCCCAAAAATTATCTAAAGGAATTTTATTTTTTTTCTTCATCTATTCTTACTTTTATAAAATATTTCTTTTTTTTATAAAAAAAATATGCACCATATTTTTTAAATCCAGATCTACTTCTAATTATATCTATAAGCTCTTTTGCTTTGTATTTTTTATTGAGATAAATTTTTGTTTTATCTTCAATATTTTTTGAGTAATTTATTTTATTTATTTTATTTTTTATTTTAATTTTTTTCATTTTACCCAATACAAGAAATTTTATTTTTTTATTTAAAAAATTAATACTTTCATTCATTAAAACATTCCTAAGTGTAAATCCATTAATAAAGGGTTTTGTTTTAATTCTTTTTCTAAATAAGATTTCACCGCTATCTATTTTTTTAGATATACGATGAATGCTAACGCCTGTTGGATTATTGTTTATTATATTAAATAAATATGGACTTTTTCCTTTATCATAAGGAAGAAATGATGGATGTAGATTATATAAATTATAATTACCTTTTTTTAATATTTTGTCCGGTATTAATGTATTCCAAAAAACCGAAATTATTAACGTTTTTTCATTATTATAAATTAAATATTTATAGAAATTTTTTAAAGTAATTTTATTTTTTATAAATATTACTTTTTTATCTCTTATATTTAAATTTTTCTTTAAGGAAATTATTACAAAATGATCAACTTTTATTTTTTTTTTTAATGAAGATTTGTTTTACTTTATTAAAAAACTCATCTGTTGTAAGTATATACAATTTTTGTTTCATGATTTTAGAAAAATTAGATCAATATATTTAAAATTTCCTTTCTTAAAATTTTTAAAATTCATATATTTGTCAGTTTTATTATGGAAAATTTTTTTAAGTTTAAAATCGTAATTAAAGAAAATATTTAAAAGATATTTTTTATTAAAGAAATACTGGTAAAATTTTTTGTCCTGAATATTTCTTTGAATACATATAAATTTATCATTAGGAATGCCCTCAAATATTATAATTCCAGATATAATAATGATTTTAGTTTTTTTTGAAATAATTGAATTTAAAGTCAAATTTATGTTTTCTATATATTGAAACGAAGAACCAAAGTGTATTATTTCGTAATCATGCTTTTTTCCAAATAAGTTAAATTGATTAAATTTTCTTAAAACCTTTTGTTTTTTAAAAAAATTCTCCAAATATTTCTTATCTTTATAGAAATAATTTAATTTTTTAAAAAATAATATCAAATACAAAAAATTTTTGATTTCACCACCACCGTAATCCAAAAAATTAAATTTTTCTTTTGGATAAAATTTTTTAATAATTTTTGGGAGTTTTGGAAAAGTATAGCTAAGTTTTAAAAGTTTTTTTTTTTTAAAATTTATTTGTTTATTGAAAATAACTTTTAAATTTTCTTGTTGGTCGTAATTTTTAACTGGTAGTTTTTTTATATTAGTTTTTTCGAAATAAACTATATTTGATAATAATTTAGTTTGAATTAGTCTTGGAAAAAATTTAAAGATATGAGAATTAACAATTTTATTAATAATCAACATGTATTATTCAATCTGTATTACTTATTTTTATAAAAGAAATAATATAATTTCATTATTAAAAGAATTAAACAAATATAAAAAAAAGAAAATCGAAATTATTGTAAGAAACGATAATCCAAAACATATTTTAAGGCTTGATAATAAAATATGCAAAAACCATAAATTAATTATTATAAATGAAAAAAAGAAATCTATTGGTGAAATAGAAAGTATAAAATATTTATTAAAAAAATCTACAGGAAAAATAATATCAATTATTGCTGATGATGATTTGTTATTAAAAAATTGCTTTGATGAAATTGATAAAATTAAACATTATTTTGATTGTGTAGTTTTCCCAGTTACTTTTGATAAAAAAAATTTAAGAAAAAAAATTTTTCATAACACTTTAAGTCAGATTGAAATGTTAAATTTATTTTTTAAAAGAAAATTAAATCTTTCAGGAACAATAGCAACTTTTTATGAATCAAATTTTTTAAATCGAACTTTTAATAAGCTTAAAAATAAAAAATACAATCTTGATACTATTCTTACTATAAAATATTTATTAGAAAAAAAATGTATATTTATAAACAAAATAAATGGATTTAATAATATAAAAACTTCAAAAATTTCATCTGGAGATATTAATTTAAAAACTTTTTATTATGATAACAAATTAATATTGAACTATTTAAAGAATAAAAAAAAAAATAATCTATATTTATTATATGTAATACTTTATTTACAAAATTTTTATTCAGTAATTTTTAGAAACTTTAAAATAAAAAATTTTAAATATACGAATTTATTTTTTAAAAATCTTTTTATTAAAAATAAAATTATATTAAATATTAAAATTTTATTTTATATTATTAAAACTAAAATATTAATTACTTTGAGGGTTATTTTAAATCTTTTAGGTATTTAAAGTATGTTGTATTTCCATATTTTTTTCTAAAAAATCTAATGTCTATTTTTTTTATCCATTTATTTTTTAGAGAAATTTCTTCAAGACAAGCTATTTTATTCGCATTGTTATATTCAACGTTTTTTATAAACTCAGTTGCTCCTATTAAATTCTCCATAGTCCCCATATCTAGCCATTTTATTCCTCTTTTTAGATTATAAATTTTACATTTATTTTTTTTTAACAAATGATTTAAAATATGTGTAATTTCCATTTCACCTCTTTTAGAAAATTTAGTTTTTTTTGCTAGATCTAATGCATAATTAGGTAAAAAATAAAGACCTGTAACAATTTTATTTCCTAAAAACTTTTTTGGTTTTTCAACAATTTCACTTCGGTTTTTTTTTTCGTGAATTACTCCAAAATAAGAAGGATTTTTAACTTCGTACGAAAAAATTTTTCCATCCTTCTTTTCAATTTGTGCTAAATTTAAGAAATTTGTTAAATCACTTCCATAAAACAAGCCATCACCCAACATGAGGCAAAAATTTGATTTGTTAATAAATTTTTTTGCTAAAGAAATTCCATTAGCTATTCCTAAAGATTTTTTCTGTTCAATATAAGTAAGATTTATACCTAGCCAATTTCCTGATCCAAAGAAATTTTTAAGTATACTTAATGTATTTAGGTCGCTTACAATACAAATATTCTTTATTCTTGAGAGCATTATGATTGATAATGAATAGAAAATCATAGGTTTATCATAAACAGGAAGAAGATGTTTATTGATAAGATTTGTTGTGGGCCTTAATCTAGTGCCTTGACCTCCAGCCAATAGTATTGCTTTATTATATTTCATTGATAAACAATTATACTACCATAAATTTATGAATTTAAATAATTTTTCCAATTTTAATATCGACAAACGTGGTAATCTTTTAAGCGTTGAATTAGAAAAATTCAAATTATTCAAGGTTAAAAGATTTTTTTTAATAAGTTTTAAAAACAAGAATATACGTGGAAATCATGCTCATAAAAAGTGTAAGCAATTTTTTTTATGTTTAAAAGGTAAAGTTAAAATTGTTTTAAAAAATAAACTAAAAAAAAAAACAATTATTCTTAATTCTAATTTTAAAAGAGGGTTGTTTGTTGAGCCTAGAACATGGAATATTTTGATACCAATGACAAAAAAATGTGAAGTATTATGTTTGTGTGATAGATCATATTCTAAGACTGATTATATTTTTGATATAATAGAATTTAAAAAAAAATATTGTTTATGAACATTTTAATTACAGGTGGATTAGGTCATATTGGCTCTTTTTTTCTGAAAAATTTGAAAAAAATAAAAAATCTTAAAAATGTTTATGTAGTTGATGCAAATTTTAGTAATAATTTTAATTCTTTATTTGGTAAGAATTTAAACAAAAAAGTTATTTTTTATTTAGAAGATATATTGAGTTTTAATTTTAATAAGATACAAAAAATTGATTATATTATCCATTTGGCATCTCATACTAATGCAGAAAATAGCCTACGAAAAAAGAAAATTTATTATAATAATAATTATAATATTTTTAAAAAAATTTGTGATGTAGCAAAAAAAAAAAAATCAAAATTAATTCATTTTTCTTCAACAAGTATTTATGGCAAAAGTAAAGTTACTGTTAAAGAGGATATTGACAAATATTTAAAACCTCAAAGTCCTTACGCCCAAATCAAATTTGATGAAGAAAAATTTTTAAAAAAAAGAAATTTAGATTATGTAACCTTAAGACTAGGAACAATTGCTGGTGTATCTGAAGGTATGAGATTTCATACTGCAGTCAACAAATTTTGTCTAAATGCAATAATTGGAAATGATATACCTGTATGGAAAACTGCACTAAATCAAGTTAGACCTTATCTTTCATTGATTGATGCTTTTAATGCAGTAAATTTTATTTTAAGAAAAAATATATTTGCAAGAGAAACGTTTAATCTAGTAACTGCTAATTTAACAGTAAAAAATATAATTTCAAAAATTAGAAAAACAAACAAGAAAAGAGTAAAAATAAAGCTTATTGATTCAAAAATAATGAATCAACTATCATACAAAGTATCAAGAAAAAAATTTGAAAAAACGGGGTTTAGATTTAAAGGATCAATTTATAAAGATATTGAAGATACAATAAATTTATTTAAAAATATTAATTAGATTATGAAGTGCAATATTACTAATAAAAATGTCAAAGAAATAATGTCATTCGGTAAAATGCCAATTGCCAATGGATTTTTAAATGAGAAAGATAAATCTAATGAATATTTCTATGAAATGACTGTAGGTTTATCTCCAGATTTGGGATTATTTCAATTAACTAATTTTCCGAAAGTTGAAATGATGTTTCATGATAAATATCCTTTTTTTACAAATTCATCAAATTATATGAGAAATCATTTTAAAGAATATGCCGAATGGATTTCAAAAGAATTTATTGAGAATAATAGCGATAAAATTATTGAAATAGGATGCAATGATGGAACAATGTTAGAAAATTTTAAAAATAATAAAATTGAATCTTTAGGTATAGATCCCTCGGGAAATGTTGCAAAAATAGCAAAAGATAAAGGTTTAAATATTATTAACAGTTTTTTTAGTGAAAATTTAACAGACTCTTTAAATGAATTTAAATCAAAAACAAAAGTTATATGTGCTGCAAATGTGATTTGTCATATCCCTGATTTAAATGATCTTATAAAAGGAATTGATAAACTTTTATCAAAAAAAGGAGTTTTTATATTTGAAGAACCATATTTAGGATCAATGATAAATAATGTTTCTTATGATCAGATTTATGATGAACATATCTATATATTTTCTGCTATTTCAGTAGAGAAAGTATTTAATCTTTATGATTTTGAATTAATTGACATTTACCCTCAAATAACGCATGGAGGATCTATGCGATATGTTTTGGCTAGAAAAAATGAGTATTCCAAGTCACCCAAAGTAAATAAAATTTTAGGAGAAGAATTAAAAAAAGGCTTTCTAGATATAGATTTATATATGAAATTTAAATTAAATTGTTTAAGATCTAAAGAAAGATTAAATGATCTAATAGACCTATCTTTAAAAAAAAATAAAAGAATAGGGGGATACGCCGCAACATCAAAAAGCACGACAATTTTAAATTTTTGTTCAATAAATTCAAATAAAATTGACTGTATATATGATACAACACCTGAAAAAATTGGAAAACTATCACCAGGCGCACATATACCAGTAATAGATTCCGAGGAATTCAAAATAAATCCACCAGATACCTGTTTGTTATTTGGGTGGAACCATAAAAATGAAATCTTTGAAAAAGAGAAAAATTTTGCGTTGAATGGTGGAAAATGGATAAGTCATATAGAAAATTTTATTTAAAATGATTTTAACTGATCCTAGTCAAGCTGATAAAAAAATTAAATCTAAAATTTTAAATTCTGTAACTAAAATAATTAATAGTAAGCAATATATTTTAGGAAAAAGTGTAAAATCATTTGAGAGTGAATTTTCAAAATTTTGTGGCTCAAAATATGCAATCGGTGTCAATAGCGGAACCGATGCATTAATTCTTAGTTTAATGGCTATTGATACTAAATATGGAGATGAAATAATAATTCCTTCTCACTCTGCATCAGGAACTGCAACAGCAGTAGTAGCTGTTGGTGCAAAACCAATATTTGTAGATATTGATCCTGATACATTTTTAATTGATATTATTGATCTAAAAAAAAAAATTACTAAAAAAACCAAAGTAATTATACCAGTTCATTTATATGGGCAAAGTTGCGGCATTACAAAAATATTAGAAATAGCGAATAAAAATAAAATTAAAATAATAGAGGACTGTGCACAAGCGCACGGAACAAAATTTAAGAATACTCATGTTGGTAATTTTGGTGTCACAGGTTGTTTTAGTTTCTACCCAACTAAAAATTTGGGTGCTATCGGTGATGGTGGTTGTGTTATAACAAACAATAAAGTTATTTATGAAAAAATAAAAATTTTAAGAGATTTTGGTTGGAAAAAAAGATTTAATAGTTCAATTAAGGGTTTAAATAGTCGTTTAGATGAAATACAGGCTGCAATATTAAGAATTAAATTAAGGAGATTAAATCAATATAATTTAAAAAGAAAAAAAATAGCTTCGAAATATTTTAAAAAGTTTTCAAAACACAAATATGTCAAAACACCAAAATTACTCAATTATTCAAATCATACCTTTCATCAATTTGTTATTAAAGTTCCAAGAAATAGTAGAAATAAACTTATTGATTTTTGTAAGAAAAAAAAAATATTATTGGGAATTCATTATCCTATTCCACTACATAATCAAAAAGCATTCAATAAATTTAAAAAACAAAACCTAAAAAATGTAGAAAAAATCTCTAGAGAAATAATATCACTACCTATTTTTCCATACTTAGCTGAAAATAAACAAAATAAAATAATAAAAGAAATTAAAGAATTTTTTAAATAAAATGAAAAAAAAAATTTACACTAAGAAAAAATTTGAAAAAGTTTTAGAACATCAAGCTTATAAAATGTCAAAAGATAAAAAATTGATTATGTCCGCATATAAGGTCATTGAGCGGGCAGACAAATATATGTATATCCATCAAACTAAATTTCTTGGCGAAACATCCTTAAATTTACCCGAAGATCTTTTTTTAATACAAAATGCAATATATGAAACACGACCCGATTATGTTATTGAAATTGGCTTTGCTTGGGGTGGCACTGGTCTATTTATTGCATCAATTCTAGATAATATAGGGAAAGGTAAATTAATTGGATTAGATATATTTGTACCAAAAGATTTAAAAAGTAGAATCTTGAATAAAGGAAAAATTTCAAAAAGAATTAAGATTATTGAGGGCTCCTCAACTAATGATGGTACCTTTAGAACAATTCAAAAAATAGTAAATAAAAAAAAAGTGATTGTTATTTTAGACTCAGATCATACAGAAAAACATGTTTTAAAAGAGCTAAATATGTACTCAAAATTAGTTAATAAAAATTCTTATATTATTTGTTGTGACACAATTTTAAATTTTATTAAACCAAATCAAATGAGAAAAAGAGATTGGAATAAGAATAATAATCCATTAGGGGCAGTAAATAAATTTCTAAAGTCGTCTAAACAATTTGTAATAGATAAAAAAATAAATAATAAAGTTTTATTAAGCTGTAATCCAAATGGATTTTTAAAAAGAATTAAATAATATGAATAAAGTAGCAATAGTTGGTCTAGGTCATATAGGGTCAGCAATTGCTACAGTTTTATCTTTAAAGTCAAAAATAATCTATGGAATTGATAACAATATTAAACATATAGAAAATTTAAATAATTTTAAATGTCCTTTTCAAGAACCTAATTTAAAAAATGCCTTAATAAGTCAAATTATAAAAAAAAAAATTTTATGCTCAAATGATTTTTCATTGGTTTCAAAATCTCAGGTAATAATAAATACTGTAGGTACACCAATTGAAAATAATAAAGTTAATTTATCTTACTTATATTCATCAATGCAAAAAATTTCAAAATATGTAAAAAAAAATTCTTTAATTATTATTAAATCAACCGTTCCTCCAAAAACAACGGAAGAAATATATAATAAATTTTTTAAAAGAAAAAAAGTTTTATTATGTTTTTCGCCTGAAAGAATTGCAGAAGGCAATATGATAAAAGAATTTAAAAAATTGCCAATTATTATTGGTGGTATAGATAAAAAGAGTGCAGACACTGCTGAAATTTTTTTTAAAAAACACTTAAAAGTTAAAATAATTAAAACTAATAATTCTACTGAAGCAGAGTTAATAAAATTATTTGATAATTTGTGGATTGATTTAAACATATCCTTAGGAAATGAAGTTGGAAAAATATGTAATAATTTGAATATCAATGCTTTGGATGTAATTAAGGCAGCAAATACGCTTAAGAAGGGATCTTCATATGTTAATATTTTAACTCCTTCTGTAGGTGTTGGAGGTTATTGTTTGACAAAAGACCCTTGGTTTTTAAGTGAATTTGCAAAAAAAATTAATGTAGAAATGCATACTCCTAAAATATCAAGAAAAATAAATGAAAGTATGCCTAAATTTCTCTTTTCAATATTTAAAAATAAAATTCAAGAATTAAAATATAAAAATATAAATATTTTAATACTTGGCTATTCCTTTAAGAGTAATACAGGAGATACAAGGTTCACTCCTGTAGAAAAATTTATAAATTTAATTAGGAAAGAAAAATTTGTTAATCAATTATTTATAAGCGATCCATTAGTAAAAACTAATGATATTTTGAGTAAATTCTCAAAAATGAAATTTAAAAATTTTAAAGAGATTTTACAAATAAGAAATAAATATGATGTTATTTTTTTTATGAACGGTCACCATGAATTTAAAAAAAATTTAAATAAAATAATGAAAAAAATTAACAAAAAAGGTTTGATTGTTGATGGAAGATATTATTTTTCAAAGGAGCAAATAAAACGAATAAAAAAAAATTATAATTTTTTAGGAGTTGGCTGGTGAAAAAAATTTTAATAACTGGTGGTGCGGGTTTTATTGGAACCAACATAATTAAAAAACTTATTAAAAAAAAAATTGGTATTTATGTTGTAGATAATAAAAATTTAAATAATAAAAATAATTTATATATTTTTAAAAAAAAAAAAAACTTTACTTACATAAAATCTGATCTTTCAAAAAAAAATTTTTATAAAAACTTTAATGTTAAAGTTGATATAATTCTTCATCTAGCTTCTGGAGTTGGTGTATCCTCATATATAGAGGATCCTTTTAAATTAATTTTAAGTATTTTCTATCCAACAATTAATTTGTTAAATTTATCAAAAAAATTTAATTCTCACTTTATTTTTGCAAGTACTAGTGAAATTTATGGTAAAAATTTAAAGTTACCCTGGCACGAGACATCTGATCGCGTTTTAGGTCCAACAAATATTTCGAGATGGTCTTACAGTTCTGTAAAATCAACATGTGAACATTTAATTTATGGATTCAAAAAAAAATTCCCAAAATTCAAATTTACAATAGTCAGATTTTTTAACATTTATGGTCCTTATCAAAGACCAAATTTTATCATTTCAAGCTTTGTAGAAAAAATAATTAATAATAAAAAAGTAAACATTTATGATAATGGTAAAATGACAAGATGCTTTACATTTATTGAAGATGCTTGTGATTGTATTATAAAAATTTTTAATAACAAAAAAACCTATAGTGAAGTATTTAACGTTGGTTCAAATAAAGAAAACTCAATATTAGAAGTTAAAAAAATATTTGAAAAAATTCATAAAGATAAAATCAAATTTAATTTTATTGATACAAAAAAGCTATATCAGAATAAATATGAGGATATTCTAAGGAGAATTCCTAGAGTCGATAAAGTTAAAAGTAAAATTGGTTGGAAAGCAAAAACCTCACTTGAGGAAGGTATAAAAAAAACTTACAAATTTTATAAAAAAATGTAGTATTAATTCTCAACTTTAAAATTGAAATGAAAAAAAAAATAGCTTTAATCACTGGTATAACTGGTCAAGACGGATCATATTTAGCTGAATTTTTATTAAAAAAAAATTACATTGTTCATGGAATTAAAAGAAGAAGTTCTTCTTACAACACAGAAAGAATTGATCATTTAATAAAAGAGCCTCATCTTAAAAATGATTTAATTTTACATTATGGAGATGTTGTTGACAGTTTAGCATTATATAAAGTTATTAAAAAAATTAAGCCAAATGAGATTTATAATTTAGCAGCTCAATCACATGTTGCAGTTAGTTTTGAGTCTCCAGAATATACAGCTAATGCGGATGCATTAGGCGCATTAAGAATATTAGAAATTATTAAAAATTTAGGACTAAATTGTAAATATTATCAAGCATCGACTTCAGAATTATATGGCAGTACTAAGCCGCCTCAAAATGAAAAATCAAAGTTTGAGCCTCAAAGTCCATATGCTGCTGCAAAGTTATATTCATATCATATCACTAAAATTTATCGTAATGCCTATAATATTCACGCATCAAATGGGATTCTTTTTAATCATGAAAGTCCTAGAAGAGGTGAAACATTTGTTACAAGAAAAGTCTCAATGGGAATTGCTAAAATTTTTTTAAAAAAATTAAATTGTATTTATGTTGGTAATATTTATGCAAAAAGAGATTGGGGCCACGCTAAAGAATATGTAGAAACAATGTGGAAAATTGTAAATTACAAAAAACCTGATGATTATGTTATATCAACAGGAAAAACAGTTTCAGTAAAAGAATTTATAAACATATCTTTTAAAGTAATTGGAATAAATTTAGCATGGAAAGGAAAGGGCCTTAAAGAAATAGGTTATGACAAAAAAACTAAAAAAGTTTTGGTTAGAATTAGTAAAAAATATTTTAGACCCTTAGAGGTAGATAAACTTATGGGTAATTCTTCAAAAACTAAAAAAATTTTTAAATGGAAACCAAAAATAAGTTTAAAACAGTTAGCAAAAGAAATGGTACTTACGGATATAGAGTTATTAAAAAATAAAAATTAATAAATTTATCTTTCAATACATATGTCTAAATTATATTTAAATAATGAAAAGATTTATAATATTTTAATAATAATATTCCCACTAACATTGTTAATTGGTTCAGCTGCAGTTAATATTTTTTTGATTTTTATATCTATTTTGACAGTTTATGAAATATGTAAAGGATTTGAAATTTTAAAGCCGATTAAGACAATTTTTTGGTCGTTTAGTCTATTTTATATTTTTCTTTTAATTTCAAGTTTTTATGCCGAAATTTTTATAGAAGCTTTTAAGGCTAGTTTTTCTCAATTAAGATTTTTTTTTTTTACAATATTTATTTATTTTTTTTTTAAACCAGAAAAATATTTAAAATTATTGGTTAATTTTTGGACTTTAATAATAGTACTTGTTTCTTTAGATACTTTGCTTCAATTTTTTACAGGTATAGATATTTTTGGATACAATGCCGAAGGTTATATTCTTGATAAACGAACTTTTTTAAGTCCTTATATAGGAAGATTGAGTGGTCCATTTGGAGACGAATTAATTGTTGGAGCATTCTTGGCAAAATTATCAACTCCTTTAATTATCTATTACCTTGGTATGCATAAATTTTACAACCCAAAATATAAAGTCTTAGTATTGATAATTCTATCTTTATTATTATTAACAATTTTAGCAAGCGGAGAAAGAACAAGTTTTTTAATAATAATAATTTGTTTTGCAATTTTCTTATTATTTCAAGATATTAAAAAATTATTTATTTTTATTTCAACATTAATTATTTTTATTTTTACTATTTATTCTAATAATAATTTTTTTCAACAAAGGACAAATGAAACATTGCAAATAATTAAAAATATTCCAGAGTCAAGTTATGGTAGAATTTATCATTCATCTATTGAAGTATGGAAAAAAAATAAATTTTTTGGAACAGGTTTAAAAAATTATCATGCAAATTGCATTAAGTTAAAAGATCCAAATCCAAATAATATACATAAATTTTGTTCTCCAAATCATTCTCATAACTTTTTTTTACAAATCTTAACTGAAACTGGGCTAGTAGGAATAATTTTTTTTTATATATTTATATTTTTCATATTTAAAAGTTTTTTCAAAAAAATTTTAGTAATTAAAACTATTAATGATAAATATAAGTACTTTGCTTGTGGTTCTTTATTTCTAGCTACTTATACTTTGTTGCCAAGTATTATTCCTTCGGGTAGTTTTTTTACAACTTGGAATGGTTCCTTTTTTTGGCTTCATATGGGATTTGTTTTGAATTATTTTATAAAAACAAATAAAATTCAATAAACGCAATTATTCAACTTAATTTTATTTAAATATTATATTTACAAATTAGTTTTTTTAATTATAAAACTTGTGCCTGGTAATTATTGCGAAAGTGTAATACCCGAAACCATTTCGAACTCGGAAGTCAAGCCTTTCAGCGCCGATGGTACTTAATCTTAAGATTTGGAAGAGTAGGTCGTTGCCAGGCTAATTCTATTGATACAAATATCGTAATTCTTTAAAATAATTCTATAAAAAATTTTCTTAATAAACTAGAAAATATCATATAATGAAAACGATTTTAATAACTGGTGGAGCGGGATATATTGGATCAGTTTTATCTCATAGAATATTAAAATCAAAGCTGTTTAAAGTAATTGTAATAGATAATCTTTCAACAGGTAAAATTGATTTTCTTTCAGAGAAAGTAAAATTTTACAAAAAAGATATTTTAAAAAAAAAAGATCTTACAGAAATTTTTGATCAAAACAAAATTGATACAATAATTCATTTATCCGCAAGTATTTCAGTCGAAGAGTCAGAAAAAAATAAAATAAAATATAAAAAAAATAATATTGATGCGACTTCAAATTTAATTTCATTTGCAAAAAGATATAATGTTAAAAAATTTATTTTTTCTTCTACTGCAGCTGTTTATGG
>MDTE01201138.1_pt1 | contig 17763 bp, 13 predicted proteins | sample 811231 | NCBI WGS metagenome assembly MDTE01 (sample SAMN05326651, study PRJNA326480) | marine metagenome | isolation source: seawater | place: Indian Ocean: Red Sea | collected 2010 | reverse complement strand
TGAAAACAAACATTCCACTATTCCAAGAATATTTTTTATCCTTTAAAAAATATTTAGCAGTTTTCTTATCTGGTTTTTCTATGAATTTATCAACTTTAATAGGAAAATATTTATTATGATCAAGTTGTTTTTCAGATTTTATATATCCATAGCCAGTAGAAGGATATGTAGGGGGTATTCCGAAAATCACTAGATTATCCTGCAAAGCAAAATTAATACTATTTTCAATGGATAGTTGAAATTTATTAATATCTATAATTTGATGATCTGAAGAGAGTATTAATAATATTGGATCAATATTTTTATCTTTAAAATTATTTAAAGCTTTTAAAGCGGCAATTGCAATTGCTGGTGTGGTATTTCTTCCTTCAGGTTCCAATAATATCTCGAGAGGCTTAACATTTATTTCTTTCATTTGATGACCAACAATAAACCTATGTTCCTCATTGCAGATAACTATAGGTCTACAGATATCATCTAAATTCTCTATTCTTTTATATGTTTGTTGGAGCATGGTATATTGATCGTTCAACAAATTAAGAAATTGTTTAGGAAAACTTTTTCTAGATAAAGGCCAAAGTCTTGAACCAGTTCCTCCTGCAAGGATAATTGGAATAATTTTTTTAATCTTTTCTGAACTCATCATTCTTTAGAACTATGAACAGAAAAACCTTTTTTTATAAGTATAGATTCTTTTTTAGCCTCATTAGAATCTTCCTCAATCATTTCAGAAACTAATTGATTGATAGTTGTCCTTGGCTTCCATTTTAATTTTTTACTAGCTTTAGATGCATCTCCAAGCAACTGCTCAACTTCAGTTGGTCTAAAGTATCTTGGATCAACTCTAACAACGATTTCACCTGTATCTGCTCTTTTTCCTATCTCATCAAGGCCATTATTTTCCCAGATAATACCTTTACCTCCTTTTTCTTTGTTCCAACCAAGTTCTAGTGCACTTAATTCTATGAATTCACGAACACTTTTCATTTGCCCAGTGGCAATTACATAATCCTCAGGTTTTTCTTGTTGAAGCATAAGCCACTGCATAAGCACATAATCTTTAGCATGACCCCAATCTCGTTTCGCATCAAGATTCCCCATATAAACACATTTTTCTAATCCAAAATTTATTCTTGATAGTCCTCTTGTTATTTTCCTCGTTACAAAAGTTTCCCCTCTTCTAGAGCTTTCATGATTAAAAAGAATACCATTACATGCAAAGATATTATATGCCTCTCTGTAATTTACTATTATCCAATAAGCATATAATTTTGCGACTGCATAAGGACTCCTAGGATAGAAAGGGGTTGACTCCTTTTGAGGTATCTCTTGAACAAGACCATACAATTCACTTGTACTTGCTTGATAAATCTTGGTCTTATTTGTGAGCTTTAAATTTCGAACAGCTTCAAGAATTCTTAAAATCCCTAATGCATCGCAATTTGCAGTATATTCTGGGGTCTCAAAACTCACTGCTACGTGACTCTGAGCTCCTAAATTATATATTTCATCAGGCTGAATCTTTTGTATTAGTTTCATTATATTTGTACTGTCAATTAAGTCTCCATAATGAAGAATAAACTTTGCATTACTCTCATGAGGATCTTGATACAGATGATCAATCCTTGAAGTATTGAAAGAACTTGAACGCCTTTTCAAGCCATGAACTTCATAACCTTTTTCAAGAAGTAATTCGGCTAAATAACTCCCGTCCTGTCCTGTAACTCCTGTAATTAGGGCAACCTTATTACTTTTTATCATTTAGTGCAATGGTACTACTTTACTTTAGCTTAAACCCGAAGGTTCAAAATTTTAATGTCTAAATGTAATGACTTTTATTTAACTGGGTTTACAAAAAAGCTACCTAATGAAAATGAGGACTACTCATAATTTTAACTTTATAGGTGATTATTATTTTTAGGGAAATAATACTTTTTATGCGCAGAAAATTATGGAAGAGTTAACTTGTTTTTCTATTTAAAAATAATCTTTCAACAAAGAAATGATTTTTAGGGGTATGATTTAGTGGCAAATTAAACAGTTATGTAAAAAAATTCCCAAATTTTAATTACCAAAACATTTTAAATCATGTTAATTTCAAAAAAATCTAAGATATTTATCGCTGGTCATAATGGGATGGTTGGAAGTGCTATTAAAAGATCTTTGCAACAGAAAGGTTACCAAAATATACTTTGTACCCCTAGAAATGATTTAAACTTACTAAATTTCGAGGAAGTAAATAATTGGTTTAATAAGAATAGGCCCGAAGTTGTAATCTTAGCGGCCGCAAAAGTTGGTGGAATTTATGCAAATTCAAATTATAGCTTTGATTTTATCCTTGAAAATCTCAAAATACAAAACAACGTAATAGAAAATGCTTGGAAATATAAAGTAAAAAAATTTTTATTTTTTGGTAGCAGTTGTATTTATCCGAAATTTGTCAAACAACCTATAAAGGAAGAATACTTATTAACCGGAGAGTTAGAAAAAACTAATGATTCCTATGCATTAGCAAAAATTGCCGGCATAAAATTATGTACTGCCTTGAAAGAACAGTATGGTTTTGATGTGATATGTCTTATGCCTACAAATCTATATGGCCCAGGAGATAATTATCATCCACAAAATAGTCATGTTTTACCAGCGATGTTAAAAAGGTTCTATGATGCAAAAACTAGGGGAATAGAGGAAATTAATTGCTGGGGATCAGGATCCCCACTAAGAGAATTTCTACATGTTGATGATCTTGCAGATGCTACAATTTTTATTCTTGAAAATATCTCTAGCGAAAACAAAATTTTTTATGATAAAAAGGACAATTTTAATGGAATATTAAATGTAGGATTTGGATTAGATATAAGTATTAAAGATTTAGCAAATTTAATTTCTTCAGTAGTAGGTTATAAAGGTAAGATAACTTGGGATTTGTCAAAGCCAGATGGAACTCCAAGGAAGTTATTAGATGTTTCAAAATTGAATAAATTAGGTTGGTCCCCCAAAATAAAACTCAAGAAAGGAATAGAACTAACCTTAAAAAGTTTTTTAACAGAATTACAAAACAAAACTATTAGAATCTAAAAAGAATTTTATTATCAAATTTCTAAATAACCTTCTTTTATCAAAAAAAAAACAACATCTAAAGAAACTCAAACAGTTTGCATAATAAATAAAAATTGAAAAAATTATCATGCATGGAATACTATATAACTTTTTTTAGTTATTATCATTTTGATTAATTTTTTTCCACTTCCAACCATCAATACACATTTCTTCCAGATTTCTTTTAGGTTGCCAATTCAATAATAATTTTGCAAAAGAATTATCTGCATAAACTATACCTCTATCACCAGGTCTTCTTTTATCAAAAATAAATGGAACATTAACTTTATTAACCCTTTTAAAAGTTTCTATCAACTCAAGGACACTAATCCCTTTTCCAGTCCCTAAATTCAACTTAATATTCGTAGGTCTATCTTTAAATAAATAATCTAATGCCAAAACATGCCCCTCAGCAAGATCCGTGACATGAATAAAATCTCTCACACATGTTCCATCAATAGTTTCCCAGTCATTTCCAAATATTTTTATATGATTCATTTCTCCCATAGCAACCTTATTAATTAATGGGAAAATATTGGTTGGGATACCATTTGGTTCCTCACCTAAGAGTCCAGATGGATGAGCCCCTATAGGATTGAAATACCTGAGACATGCTATAGATAATTTATTTTCTTTAGAATGAAAAATGTTATCTAGTATTTTTTCTACTGCTCTTTTAGTTTCTCCATAAGGATTAATTGGCTTAATACATGCGGATTCCTTAATAGGGGAAATTGTATTAGGTGCATAAATGGTTGCACTACTACTAAAGATTAATTTTCTACAAGAATATTTCTCCATAACTCGTAAAAGATTTATTGTTCCGCAAACGTTAACGTCCCAATATTTTAAAGGGTTTAAAAAAGATTCATGTACACTTTTTAAACCCGAGAAATGTATTACTGCATCAATTTTCTTATTTTTTTTAATTCTTTCATTAAAAATTTCATTTAACAATTCATAATCTCTAACATCCCCAAATATGAAAGACAAATTAGAAGTTAATTCTTTTTTTCTAGAAATAATTTGTAATATTTTATCATAAATTTTATTTGAGCTATTAACCAAAGAATCAAGAATAATTACATTGAAACCTTTATTTAAAAGTTCAAGACAAGTATGACTTCCTATATATCCAGACCCCCCAGTAGTTAGAATTGTACTCATTAATCAACTATAAATATGTAAATATTATAAGTAAAAATCACAAAAAAATTTTTTAAAAAAGTTTTGAAAATTATATTGGATTTTTTTTTAAATAGTTTTAATAATAAATTATTTATAAATTACAAAAATCAACCTAGTTAAAAATTTAAAATATTTTTAGAGATTATCTTCCTTATTTTTGCAAAAATGAATAAAAGAGTTTTAGTTACCGGCGGAGCAGGATTTATAGGTTTTCATTTATGTAAAAGATTAATAATGGAGGGAGAATCTGTTTTTACTTTGGATAATCTCAATAATTATTACGATGTTAAATTAAAGAAAAATAGGATAAAAATACTTCAATCAATAGCAGAAAAAGACTCTAAAAATTTTGAATTTCTTAAATTAGATATAACAGAGAGTCAAAGCCTTAAAAAAATTTTTAATGATTTCAAACCAAATTTAGTAGTAAATTTAGCTGCTCAAGCTGGAGTAAGATATTCTATAGAAAACCCTAGCACTTACATACAATCAAATTTAGTAGGATTTGGGAATATTCTTGAGGAATGCAAAAAACATTCAATAGAACATTTGGTTTATGCTAGTAGCAGCTCAGTTTATGGAGGTAATAGACAATTACCTTTCAAAGAAAATTCAGGAGTTGATCATCCTATAAGTATATATGCTGCAACTAAACGATCTAATGAACTTATGGCACATACCTATAGTCATTTATTTAATCTTCCTGCAACTGGATTAAGGTTTTTTACTGTTTATGGTCCTTGGGGTAGACCTGATATGGCTTTATACAAATTCACAAAATCTATTGATAATGGTAAGCCAATCGAAATTTACAATAACGGTCAAATGAAAAGATCATTTACTTACATTGATGATGTTATTGAAGGTTTATATCGAGTTCTACATAAAACACCAAAATCAGATAAACTTTTTTTTGAAAAAGATAAAAATCCCTCGGAAAGTTGGGCCCCTCATAAAATCTTTAATATTGGCAATTCAGAATCAACAAGTCTTATGAAATATATTAATGAAATAGAAAATATCATTGGTAAAAAAGCTATAAAAAATTACCTTCCTATTCAAGCAGGGGATATACCCCAAACTTCAGCTGATATTAATTTATTGGAATCCTATGTAAACTATAAACCAAAAACATCAATCAAATTTGGTATCAAACAATTCATAGAGTGGTACCTTTATTATAAAGAAAATTACGAATAATTATTTGATATGATTATTAACTTTAGATCCTATTAGCAAAAAATTTATCAATTAAAGAACCATGTCAATAGCTCATGATTAACTTTTAAATATTTGTATTTATAATTTTTAAAAATATTTAAAATGCTTTATTTTATAAAATGAAATTAATTTTAAAATGAAAATAAAAAATATTTGTTGTATTGGAGCAGGATATGTTGGTGGACCAACAATGGCAGTTATTGCTGATAAATGTCCTGAAATCCAAGTTAATGTAGTTGATTTAAATGAAAATAGAATTCAAAAGTGGAATGATAAAAATCCAGATAATTTACCAATATTTGAACCTGGCCTTGCAAAAATAGTTATGAGGTGTAGAGGTAAGAATCTCCATTTTTCTAATGCAATTAATGAGCAAATTAGAATAGCAGATATAGTTTTTATCTCAGTAAATACTCCAACAAAAAAATATGGAGTTGGTGCAGGTAAAGCTAGTGATCTGAAATGGGTAGAAGCCTGTGCTAGGCAGGTCGCTGATAATGCAACTGGGTATACAATCGTAGTTGAAAAAAGCACATTGCCTGTAAGAACAGCTGAGGTTATAAAATCAATACTGGAGGCTTCGAAAAAAGAATCACATAATTCCGATTTTAAAACTTTTGATGTTTTATCAAACCCAGAATTTTTAGCTGAGGGAAGTGCTATTAATGATTTACTATATCCAGATAGAGTTTTAATAGGTGGAGAAAATACAAAATCAATTAATGCTTTAAGCTCTATTTATGCTAGATGGGTAATTAAAGAAAAAATACTACATACAAATATATGGAGTAGTGAATTAGCAAAACTTACCGCTAATGCATTTCTAGCACAAAGAATAAGTTCAATTAATGCAATAGGTGCTTTATGTGAAGCTACAGGCGCAGATGTTAGAGAGGTATCTCGTGCAATAGGGGCTGATAGCAGAATTGGATCAAAGTTCTTAGATGCTGGACCAGGTTTTGGAGGTAGTTGTTTTAAGAAAGATATATTAAATCTTGTTTATTTGTCTGAATACTTTGGACTTCATGAAGTTGCTAAATTTTGGGAGAGTGTTGTGAAACTGAATAATTGGCATCAATCAAGAATATCTAAACTTATTACAAAAAAATTATTTGGAACAATTTCAGGAAAAAAGATAATTATCCTCGGCTTTGCTTTTAAAGGAAATACAAACGATACAAGAGAATCGGCAGCGATACAAATCTGTAAGGATTTACTTAATGAAGGAGCTAATTTATATATCCATGACCCAAAGGTAACGAAAGCTCAAATAACAACTGATTTAAAGATTAAATCGGTTGATGAGACCTTAGCACAAAAAAATACTTTAAATGAAAAAGGTTGTTGGGCATATATTACCGATATTGATCAATCTTTTTTTGGTGCAGATGCGATAGTTATCTTAACCGAGTGGGAAGAATATAAAAAAATTGACTGGGATTTAGCAGAGAATCGCATGAGAAAACCAGCATGGGTATTTGATTCAAGATCAATCATTGATATTAATTTAATAAAAAAAAATAATTTTAAATTCTGGAGAATAGGAGATGGGTGTTAAATAAGTGAGAGTTTTCCCTTAAGAAGTTATGTTTTTACGAAACGATCTCTGAAATCTATTGCTACCACTTAAAAAAACTCCATGGAGCTAAGCGGACTCAAACCGCTAACTCCGCGAGTGCCATATAGGTACTCAATTAAGCTATAACTAGTTTTTGCAACTGTTTTAGCTAAGTTGGTCGCAGGCATAACAGCTTTAACAATACCTAACAAAACATCTACTTTTTCTTTTGGTTAAGTGATTTTAAATATCTCTTTCTTTGACCATGGAAAATATAGGATAAAATATGTCATAAAAGTTCTTGACTAAATTTACTTTTTTATCGCTTATTTAGTAAATGAATGGCTTTTATAATAGAAGTTAAAAGAATTATATTCTAAAATTTCATTTAATTAGAAAGCAAGACCTAATAAAGCTATTATAAAAAAGTTAATTCAAGAAAAAACTTAAAAAAAATTTTTCATAAATTTTAAATAGGTATAGTTTAATGAATGGCTGTCAAAATAAAATACTAGAATTAAAGACCGTTAAAGAAATTATTAAATATGCAATAAATACTAAGAAAATTTTTTGTATAGGAGTTGATGGCCCAACTGCATCAGGCAAAACAGTTTTCGCAAAAATTTTAAAAAAAGAAATTCAAAAAAATTCTGATAAAAATATCGAAATTATTCCTTTAGATTCCTTATTAGTTGAACGTTCTTTGCGCGAGAAAAGTTTAAAAAATATAAGACAAGTAGGAATATCTTTTGAACATGAAGCAGAAATACATATGCGATTTTCGAAATTTGAAGAATTACTTAATTTGATCACACTAATAAGATCTGGTTTAGAAAATCCTAGAAAAATAATCTTAAATAATTTATATTCTAGAAATGATAAAGGAAAATGTTCCGGAAGATTAGAAATTAATTTAACTAACCAAACAATATTGATATTTGAGGGCCATTACACAACTAGGCCTGATTTTGATGAAGTGCTTGATTATAATTTCATATTGTTAGCTAATCGAAAAGAATTAATAAAAAGGAAAATTGAAAGAGTTGCTGGATATAGAAATAAAAATGAGGTTGAACAATATTTTGAACTTATTGATGAGCCTTCCTACCTATCTAACTATTCCAGATTCGCAAAGAAGGAATCTCTCATAATAGATAATTCAGATTTTTATGATCCTTTTTCTGTTAATTACTTTCATATAAAGAAATTATTAAAAGTCTCCAGCTTTTTTGATAAGAAACCAACTAACTCAAAATATATAAAGGAATTTATATTCGGAACACATGGTTTGTCCAGCTATACCTTTAATATTAAAAATAATATTGAAACTTTATTATTTGATTTGAATAATAAAGAAAATCTAATCAATAAAGAAATTGTATCTTCTGTTTTATCAAGACATAAAATTCAACATAAAATCTTTTATTTTGATTATGCTTCAAAAAATAATTTGGAAATAGGTTTTGTAGTCAAATTATTCGGAAAAAATATTTTTTGGATTTCAAGAAAAAGTTCTGAAGGTATCAAACATCTTTTATTTTGGGAAGGTGGGTCTTATAAAATTGACAACGATTTAATCACCAGATTAGATTACCTTATAAATGAAGAAAATTTTTCTAAAGCAATTAGAAATGATTTTTGGGAAAACCTGTCAGAAGGAAAATGCTTTTTATCTAAATTTTTGCTAGACGAAAATTCAAAAAAATATGATTATTGTTTTCTTGAAAATTCATATAAGTTGTCATTTATTGCAAGCGCATTAAATTATTCTCAATTTAGTTGTAAGTCTTTAGGAGATTTATTTGCCATTTCATTCAAGTCCAATAGTAATCAAATTAATAATAAAATAAAACATAATCCAAAAGTCTTTAATATTAATAAACTACTTTTAAGTGAAAAAAGAACTAAATACTTTACAAAGAAATCTAGTCATTATTTATTAACTAATGATTTCTTAATTTTATATAAAAACTTGAATAAAATAATTTTTAAAGAATTAAAAGATATATATTTTACCTCTGAAGATATGCAGATAAGGTCATCAATAATTGAAGGTCTTTTACATGTAGATAATAAGCATTTCGTTAAAGAAGATTTTAGAAAATGTTTATATTTTTGCAAGGGATACTTTCCTATTTCAATGTCTCGTTTATATATTTTGAGAAAATTGGAATATGAACAAAGTAATGTTTTAGCCACAAATATATATGATATAACCAAAGATCCTATAGATTCATATACTTACCTTAAAACTGCATTAGAAAATTCCTTTCCAATTATTTTTCAGGCCAGTTTAAATTCTATAGGACAAAGAGAAAAAGCAATTAATGGATCGCATAATGAAGGATACCTAAAGCCAAAAAATGGAGTTAAGGACTTTACACAATCCATTTGTGATATTGTCGTGGAATGCTTAAATGATGAGAAAGCATATTCACATAATCCTCCTTTTTATGGTGTTGGTTTGGATCACGTTGATGTAAAAGGGAATGTGCCAATTGGAAGATCTAATAGATTTGTAAGTGAAGCTATAAGTACTGAAACTATTACCCACATAACACTAGATGGCTCAGAGCAATTTAAACCGGCAACCAAAAGTAAAATTGATTTATATAAATCTTATATTGAAGTCTTTAAAGCTTCTTTAAATTTCTTAGATAAAAATAATACTGATGTTATTGATTTAGAGTTTTGTACTGGAGAATTAAATTATATTGGAAATAATAAAAATCCTCATTATCCAGATGGTGATGAAATTTCAATGTTACCGTTATGTTTTAATGCATCTATTGATAGTGAAGATATTTTATACAGTACTTACTTGTCAAATACTCTAAAGTTATATGTTGCAAACCTTGGAACTACTCATCACGGTGATGATAAAGAGCATTTATTAAAAATTAACTTAGCTGAGATTTGGCAAAAGTCTTTAGAAAATTCAAACTTTATTAGTCCAGTTTTGCATGGTACTACTGGATCAAGTGAAAGTACTTTCTCAATAGCCTCCAAATCATGTTTTAAAATAAATATTGCTGGTTCTTTATTACAAATACTTTTAGAAAACTTAACTCCAAATCAAAAAAAGATTTTAGGATTTAATTTTTTTGATGAAAGAAGTAAGTATTTATGTTCGAAATTTAACTTAATCAAAAAAGATAATGAATTAATAAACACTAAACAATTAAAAAAAGAATTTTTGAGATACTGTAAAATAAATATGATAAAAAGAATTTTAGATAAAAATGAAAAAATTATTAGAAAACCTTTATATGGAAGAAACAAAATTGCTAGAACTATCTTTGCAAAATTGGAACATAAGTTGAAATCATGAGTGGATTATTTCTTCCCTCTATGATAGAGGTTGAATTTGGAGAATATTACCGCAGTTGTGCTGAATTACTTTTTAAAAATGGTTTTAAATCTTTCCATATTGATTTTGGAGACAAAAAACTCATCGGGAGGGAACTTGAATGTTGGGATAAAGTTCTTTTTCTCCAAAGTCTAGGAGCAGATGTAAAACTTACAGCGCATATTATGAGTATGTCAGGGAGACATCCTCTTAGCGTTGAAAACATAGCTAGTCGTTGTATTGATGAAGGATTTGAGATAATTTATATCCATGCAAGATCTTTTGAAAACTTTGATAAATTGATTAAATTCAAGGAAATTTTCTTTAAAGAATTGCATCATATTTTTGGTATAGTATCGGAGTTGCAAAGTGAAAAAAATCAAAATCTTTTAGATTTCGCAAAAAGTATCTCGCTCGTTAACTTATTACAAATGGGAGTACCAATTGGTCGAGGAGGACAAAAGTTCAGTTGGGATGCAATTGATCGAATCCAAGATTTTATTTTTAATTGTTCCACGTTACATAACATTGAATTAGATGGGGGTTTGACTTTAAATATAGTTAAAGAATTAAATAAAGTATCAATTAATAGGTTTGCAGGTTGGTCGATAATATCAGATAAAAATCCAAAAAATATTTTGTCAAATGCTTTGGAAGTAGAAAAAATTATAATATGAAAGTAGTAATTCCAATGTCTGGAACAGGTTCCAGATTCTCTGAAAAAGGCTATAAAGAAATTAAACCTTTAGTTCCGGTTTTTGGTGTACCCATAATAGAAAACATTGTCAAAAAGTTTTCTTCAAAGGATCATTTTATATTTATATGCAGAGATGAGCATTTATTAAATAAAGATTTAGATCTTAGAAACTATTTAAATAATATTGCTCCTAATACAACAGTTTTAAATGTAGAAAATCATAAATTAGGACCAGTTCATTCAATATTGCAAATACACCAATATATCGATGATGATGATGAATTAATCGTTAATTATTGTGATTTTGATTGGAGATGGAATTATGAAGAATTTCAAAAATGGCTTACAGTTGAAAAACCAGCGGCAGCTTTGTGTGTGTATTCTGGATTTCATCCTCATTATATAAATCCTGCACCATATGCTCATATAAGAAATCAACAGCATAATGTGTTAGAAATAAGAGAAAAGCAATCTTTTACAAAATATAGAGAGGAAGAGCCTGCGGCTAGTGGTACATTTTATTTTTCAAGTGGAAAATTATTGTTAGATGCATGTAAATGGCTTGTCAAAAAAGACGATAGAGTCAATGGCGAGTTTTACGTAAGCTTATTATTTAATTACTTCCCTTCAAAAGGACTTAGGACATTGACTTATTACATAAATCATTTTATGCAATGGGGGACGCCACAAGATTTAGAGGAATTTATTTTTTTTGCTAAGAAAGTACCTCTTGAGTTTAAAAAAAACTTAACTTCTACCCCAATATTAATTTTAATGGCAGGTAAGGGTAATAGGATGAAGAGTATTGATAAGGTTAAAAAACCTTATCTAGAGATCAAAAAAAAATTATTGTTTCAATTATGTACTGGAAACTTTAAAAGTAATAAATCTAATATCGTAGCTATTAATGGCGATAAAGAAGACTACAGATACAAAAAATATTTAAAAGACTATCAAGAGGTTATTGTTGGGGAAACAAAATCTTCAGTTGAAACATTACTTCTATCTATATATAAATCAAAACTATCTGATAAAGATCCTATTTTAATTTTATCTTGCGATGCATCAATTGATTTAGATTGGAATAAATTTATCAATCAACAAAAAAATATAAAAGATTTGGAAGGGATAGTATTTTCGTTCTCTGGTTATCCTTATGCTTATTGGAATCCTAATCAATATGGATGGTTGAAACTTAATGATGACAAATCTATCAAAAAAATTGGTCACAAAAGTGGATGGAATTTGGACTACTCTAATCCTATTGTTACTGGTCACTTTTGGTTCCCTAATATTGAAAAACTAAAAATTAATTTGGAAATATTTCAATCTACTTTAAAAGAAAAATATAAAGAACAATCAATTGATGATTTTTGTCAATTTTTAATTGAAACAGGGAAAAAAGTTTACTCTCATGAAGTTGATGATTTTCTTTGCTTAGGAACTCCAGATGAATTTCGTACTTACGAATATTGGTTAGAATCTAATGAAATTTCGAATATCAAATAATCAATTAATATTTTTTTTTGTTGCTGGATCAAGTGCCGTTTTCGTTGATTATTTTTTTTACAAATTAACCCTTGATTTTTTAGGTTTATTTCTTTCGAAAATATTTGGATTCTATTCAGGAGTCCTTATGAGTTTCTTAATTAATAGCTCTTACACATTTAAGAAGAAAGGTAAAAAATTTTTAAGTTCAAGTTATTTATATAAATATTTAATTGCACTTACAATAAGTATGTCTATAAATGTTTTAACTAATTATTTAATTTTAAAAAATTTCTCATTAGTTTCAAAAATAAATTTTATAGCATTTTTAATGGCTACAATTTTTAGTATGATTTTTAATTTTATTACACTAAAATTTATAGTATTTAGATGAAAAAAATAACCATTGTTATTCCTTGTTATAACGAATCATCCTCACTACTAGAATTGATTAATCAATTAAAAACGATTAGTAATGATTTTAATTTCATTTTGGTTGATAATGGGTCAACAGATGATACTCAAAATGTTTTAAAGATGATTAATATTCCTGAAAATATAAAAATTTTAAAAAAACAAACTAATGAAGGTTATGGTGCTGGAATTAAATATGGACTTAAAAATGTTAAAACTGAATTTACTGGATGGATGCATGCAGATTTGCAGCAGGATGCAAATGTTCTTTTGAATGGGAAAATACTTTTAGAAAGTCTTATTGATAAAAAATCAAAAGATATTTATGCAGTAAAAGGTTTAAGAACGGGCAGATCAATTTCTAATAATATTTTTACTATTGGTGTTGCTTTATTCACCTCTATATTATTTTTTCGTAAATTTTGGGATATAGCGGGACAACCTAATATATTCAAAACATCTTCTCTAGACTTTCTAAATAAAGCACCCGATGATCACAATTTTGAATTTTTTGTTTACATATACTTTATTATTAATAAAGGAATTTATAAAAGATTTAATGCACCATTCCATAAAAGAAGATTTGGATCTTCCTCTTGGGATAGAGGATTCCAAAGTAAACTTAAACATTCAAAAAATATTTTGAAATATATTTTATATTTAAGATTCAATCCATAATTCGGGTTTTTTTGTACAAACAGCATCAATTTGAAAATCAGAACAAATTTCAAATAATTCTCCTGGCTCTAAAATAGAATTTTTTTGGATCTCTGGAGAGACTAAGCAAATTTTAAAATTTTTTCTTTTTAATAAGAGATAATTTTTTTTATTAAGAGGAAATTCTTTAAAGTAATCAACCCAAACCCAAGTTGCCTTGTTTTGAAATGATAAAGCATATTCAATTGCCTCTTTGTCAGAAAATCTAACCGCGAGATTATCTGGGGAAAAATATTTAATTCTTTTATTAAAGGCTTTCTCAGCATAATTTACAAAGTATGGCATAGACATATCTAAAAAAAACCAATTTTTAATTTTATATGTTCTCATTGCTTCTATACAGACATCTTCTATCCCTTCTGATTTAAGGTTCAAAACCAATGGTCCTTTATTAGACCATTTTTTTAGTAAATCGAGAAGCTTGATATTTTTCTGTGTGTGGTGATCAAAGGGATCATGATTAAGTATTAAATTGTTTTCGTGATATCTAACATCTACTTCTATTCCATGATGAAATGGTACTTTTTTGTAATCTTCTAAATTATTTACTCTATGTTGAATAATAATCATTGATAAATTTAATTTTTATATATATTAAATTTTAATTAATTAGTAATCTGATATTCAAATTATCCTAATATTTACCATTTGTATATAGAGCAAATAATGAAATTTCTGGAGATTTTTTAACAATTATTTTTTAGGTCATTATTTAATTACAAAAAATTATTAGAATTTAATTGTAATTTTATTATCATCAATCTAATTATTTTTTTTATATAAAGTATTAACAAAAAATATTTTTTCTTTTTGATCTAAATTAAATCAAAACTTTCTATTATTTTCCATAGTTTTAAATCCTCATTTACTTCAACCAATGCAATCTTTGACATTTCGATTGATTTATTTAATTTAGGTAATTTTGAAAGCAATTTTTGTTTTTCTTTGATTTCATGATTCCCATAACATAAGCTAATGTGAGGAGAATAAGTATAAGTTAAATCAAAATTTTTTAATTTATGAATATTTCTTCTTAGTTCTTTGAGACTTTTTGAAATTTTAATTCGAATATAAAATGATTTGAATATTTCTTGTTTAAATTCATATCCATCAATATTTAGAACAATCGAGGAATAATTCTCTGTAAAAATTTTTAATTTATCTAAAAAGATATTATCAATATCAAAATAAGGCCCTGAAAGAGTTATATGAGTTTCAAAAAATGGACTTTTTAATTTTTTTTGGACTTTAAACTTTATTTCATCTAAAAAAGATTTTTCTTTTAAAGTAAATAGTCCCCATAACCAATAACCTTTACTTATTCTCATATCATTATTATAGTTAATATTTTGCAAAATTTTTTTTAAAATTTGGTAGTAGATTACTTAACTACTATTTAATAATTTGAAAAGGTTTTTCTGAGTTAATTTTTTTCATTATTTATTTACGAACTTAAGCTATACGTCTGTTATTAAAGAGTCCTTTTCTCTTATGAATTTAATGACTAATTATTATTGATATAAAGCTTTTATTTTTGTAAAAGCTCTCAAATCAGAATCATATTTTGACGATTTTTTGAAATTGCTAGAAATAGAAAAAAATAAATATCCAATAATGGCTAAGAGTACTAATGTAAGATTATTTTCCAAGAAATTTAGTCATATCCAATATCTTTTTTATGATATTTGAGCAAATTTATTATGATTTTTAATATTTAATATGAATTAAAAATATAAGCAAGTAAATATTTTTATTTAAAGGATTCTCTAGCATTTTCCTAAATTCTTCAACAAAAAAATTTTACCTACTTCTAAGGAAGTTCTACTATTCTTTACTTTGACAAAAATTCTGTTTTGAAAAGTATTATCAAATCATTAATTTATAAAGTAATTTCAATTCTTTAATACATTGATAAATTAATAATCTTGAAATAGTTAATACACAAAATAATTTATAAAATAAGAAAAATTATCTTAAAGCAAAATATTAAGATTACATTGGTTATTAGGATAAGATTATTGTATTCAAAAAATAGAACTCAAAAATTACTAATGAAGTATGTGATTAAATTATATTTCGTTTATTTTTTTATTTTCTTTTGCAGAGATTTGAGTTTTGCTTTGAAAAATCAAGAAATTATTCTTAGATGGCCTTCTTTAAATATAATCTCCGCAATCCTAAAAATTAATGGTTCATTTGGTAATGATTTTTACACAAATAGTATCCTTAACACTCCTTTAAGAACAGTAATTAATATTTTTTCTCTAGTTCTCCCCAAAAATCACCTAGAATTTATCTCATCTTATTCAATATTTTCCTTAATTTTCAAATCAATATTACCGATTTCATTAATTTTTCTAGCGTCACTTATTGCAACTTTAATCATAAAAGAACTTAATTACAAAAAAGACTTTAATATAAAAAATCAATTCTCATATACATTTTTTATTGGGAATCTTATCTTTTTTATAAGCAAACAATCTGATATTTTAAAAGATATATTTTTTGGGACTCCCATCGCTTTATGGGGATTTCCAACAGCACTTGCAAGTTCAAGAGGTATTTCACTTTTCTTATCACTTATTACTGTTAATATTATTTTACTTAAAAGATTGTTTATACATAATGAAAATAAATTAGACAAAAAATTAATATTAGTATTATTTGTTATTAATTTATCGGCTTCTATAATCCACCCTATTTCACCTTTATTTTCTCTAGTAATTATTTTTTTATTAAGTCTTTTTATCAAATATAATTTTTCAAACTGGTTAAACTTGTTTATTATTTATTTTGTTTCATGGGTTTTAGGAGTCTTAATAATTTTAAATTTATATCCACAAGGAAATATTGATAATTTAGATTTATTTAGAATTTATATTGAAAATCGTCATCAGCACCACTATTTACCGTCTTTTTATATTAGTCAACTATTAAAATGGAAATTTTTAATATTTAATTTCCTTGTATCTTTTATTTTTATATTCTTTAAAAAAAATAATTTAATAAAACATATTTTTATTAAATTATTGATCACAAATATCTTGATTTTAACCTTTATAAATTTGAACCAATATTTATTAGTAGAAATTTTCAAAACACCATTGTTCATAAAATTAGGATTAACTTTTCTAAATATTTCATTTAACTTCCTGTATTTTCTATCTATTCTTTTATTTTTATCTATACAAAAAATTAGATACAAAGGAATATTAAATAATTTACTTGAAATTAAATTTATAAAATCAAAGAACAGTCCAAAGTTAATAGATTTAATTCTAGTTTCCTTATCAATTTCTACTTTAATATTTACTTCTTCTGTTTATCAATCAAACATTATTAAAGTTAAAGAATCAATTACTTTTATTACAAGCAAGAAGATTAAAATCTTCAATAAAGATGATGCAGAATTTATAATTGATTCTGAAATTGCAAATGATTTTAAGCATCCAAGAGAATTAGGTTTAATAAATATTTTTCATGATGACTACTTCCCTTACAGTTTGGAAAGTTTGAGATTATGGGAAAAAAAATATATTGATTTACAAGAATTAGAAGATTGCTTAAAAAATGGTAAAAATAAATGTTTTATACCTAGTGAATATAAAAAAAATATTTTTTATGTAAGTAATGTTAAACAGCCAAAACTAGGCGAAGAAATTTTCTATGAGAATATAGGAGAAATTTCTATATTCATAAATAAAATTGAAAAAAAATAAAAAAATCATTTAATTAAAAATTTCATACAATATTTTCATAATCTTAAATCTTTAAAATTTAAATTTAAGATTACCCTTTTAAGGAAATAATCTCCATAATCTAATATATTCTGAATTAGTAATTTTTTTAAGAAACTCGATTTAAAAAGTGAAGAGAATCGTAATATCCCTTTTTTTCCTTAAGAATTATATTTCAAATAATTCGGAAAACTATAAAAAATTCTGATGGAGCCAAGCGGACTCGAACCGCTGACCCCCTGCATGCCATGCAGGTGCTCTACCAGCTGAGCTATGGCCCCACAATTTCAAATAT
>MDTE01193106.1_pt1 | contig 17769 bp, 11 predicted proteins | sample 811231 | NCBI WGS metagenome assembly MDTE01 (sample SAMN05326651, study PRJNA326480) | marine metagenome | isolation source: seawater | place: Indian Ocean: Red Sea | collected 2010 | reverse complement strand
GCGTGCCGAATGGGAGGACTACCACAATCATGTGTCGGACTGGGAAGTGCAGCGATACTTGCGCTTCTACTAGCCACAACGCATCGTCTATGCGATCGGAAATTGGTCCACTTTTGGTCCGACAAAGAGTATGTCGCCGGGGCCGGATTCGCGTATAGTCTCGTTACTCTGTCGGCTAATCCAAAACTGGCCGGAGAGCCGAAGCAACGGCCCGACAAGAGTAGGGGTAGGGGTGGATTAGCGATCTTCTCAAAAAAGATCTCAGGTCTGCTTGAGTAATCCAATACGTAGGAGGGAGAGAACTGTGGAAGAACAACTCGCTGCGCTAACCGCAGAGGTGGCAGCGCTGAAAGCAAGCGGTGCTGTCACCAACACCATGTTTGCAGAAACGTATTATTACCTGTCGATCCCGCTGATGGTTTGTATTCACGCGGGCTTCCTGGGTTATGAGATGGGCGCGACCCGGGTGAAGAACGTGCTGTCATCAGGCGTCAAGAACATCCTCGCCTTTGCGTTCATGATTCCCACGTTTTACTTCTTCGGATGGTGGGTTTACTGGGCGTTCCCAACGGGCTTCACATTGTCTGCTGGGCCAGTCGGCATTTCCGGTGCCGAGTACGCAAGTGCTATCGCATTGGGCTGGGGAGAGAGTGCCCAGTACATGGGGCCAAACATTGCCGATCAGGCCTCTGGGGTGTTCTGGGGTGCATTTACGCTGTTCGCCTGCACGACCGCGTCGATCATGTCCGGCGCACTTATCGAGCGCATCCAGACAGTCGGCTTCACCGTCTGCGCCATCGTACTCGGCTCTTTTGCCTGGGTGGTTGCGGCAGCCTGGGGCTGGCACGCTGATGGTTGGTTGGTCACCGAGTGGGGCGTTCACGATTTTGGCGCTGCGGGTCTCGTGCATGCGGTCGCTGGCTTCTTTGCCCTCGGCGTGTTGGTCAACCTCGGTCCGCGTATCGGCAAGTTCAACGCCGATGGTTCCGCCAATCACATCGCGGGCCACAACATGCCTCTCGTGGTCATCGGCCTGATGTTGATCATCGTTGGCTTCTGGGGCTTCCTGATGGCTTGTGTCATCGTACCCGGCGAAGCATGGTCCTGGTACGCCGATGCACCGGCCACAATCTATGGCACCCCGATCACGCTGTCGGCGCTGTCCTTCAACATTCTGATGGGCATGGGTGGTGGCATCATAGGCGCATGGGTTTGCACCCGTGACCCGTTCTGGATGATGTCTGGCTGCTTGGCTGGCATCATTTCCGTCGCCTCCGGCCTGGACATCTACTTCCCCGGTCTGGCCTTCATCATTGCGCTGGGCGCTGGCGTGCTGCTGAAACCGGCTGCGAACTTCCTGGAGCGTTTCGGCATTGATGATGCCGTTGGCGCGGTCACCGTGCATGGCACCATCGGTGTGTACGGTTGCGTGATGCTCGGAATTTTCGCGTCGGGTTATCCGGCCCTTCAGGGAGAAGGTGTCGCTACGATCAGCTTCACAGGTCAGGTCGTCGGCGCCGTGGTGTTCTCCCTGGTCGGTTTCGTTCCGGGATATGTCACCTCGCTGATACTGAAGATGTTCGGCCTGCTGCGCGTACCGGAAGCAACCGAAATCGCGGGTCTCGACCCGGTCAAGATTCCAGCCCAGGGCTACCCGGAAGGTATTCCGACGTCTCCCCCGGCATCCGACTGATTGAACTTGGAGGAACAAAAAAATGGGATTTCCATATGACATTGCCAGCTGGGACGCCGTTTTCGCAGAAGGTTCTTCCGGCGTTCTGTTCATGGGTTGGGGTGGTGCAGCACCAGGCTGGTACACCGTGATCGGGATGGTTCTTTGTGTTCTCGTGCTGATCATCGGCAACAGCAAAGAGCACAGCCTTTACAAAAAATCGGGCAACAGTTAAGGCCCGGGAAGGGTGGGTTCGGTGAGGACCCACCGCCCTTCTGCAAGTAGTCTAATGAACCGCCGCCTGAAAATTTCAGTGCGGCGGTTTTTTTGTCTCCCGGAGCTACCGATCTGAAAGCGGTTTGCAATCTCCCTGGTGTAGACTGACGCACGTCATGGGTGACCCAGATTCCCAATCCCCGCACAGGTCGGCAACGCCCGATTCCATTCTGAATTTCACCTGGTCATTTGTCTGCGAGCTGCATCCGCACCTGGCGCGGCGGGCACGACCGGGCATTGATGCGTCACTCGAGACCGAGTTCGTCCTCGACAGCTTGACCCGCATGGAGTTGCTGGTGCGTCTCGAGCGTCACTATCAGATCAGGCTGCAGGAACATCAGTTGAATCAAGCCGAGACCGCAGGTGATCTGGTTCGCGCTGTCTTGTTGGCATCGCACGGCACCGAAAGTGTGGCCGAGCTCCAGGTGACCGAACACGAGGGCCTGGATTCGAACCAGAAGCCCGAGCAGGCCCGAACACTGCTTGAAGTGCTGGACTGGCACGCCAAGCATCACCCGGAACGGGTTCATCTGCACTATTACGATGACGATGAGATCCAAACGCCGCTAACCTTTGGCGAACTGAAGTCGGGCGCGCAGAACATTGCACGTGCCTTGCACGCGCAGGGACTGAACGCCGGGGAGTCAGTCGCCATCATGCTGCCGAGCGGCATCGACTACTTCTACTGCTTTCTCGGCATTCTCATGTGCGGGGCGACACCGGTGCCCATCTACCCACCCATGCGGGCCTCTCAGGTAGAGGACCATGTCCGCCGGCACGCAAAGATCCTGGACAATGCGCGCGTCACGTTGCTGATCTCCTTTGACGAAGTGAAGGCGGTGGCCGCGCTGCTACGTGCCCAAGTGGAAACTGTGCGGTCGGTGGTGGCCGTCTGCGATCTCGTCGCGCCTGACTCACCGGTATCCGAAGCAAAAGTCGAGCCCAATGATATCGCTTTCATTCAGTACACCTCTGGCAGCACCGGTAATCCCAAAGGTGTGGTGCTAACCCACCAGAACATACTCGCCAACATCCGCGCCATGGATCGGGCCCTGGAGACCAGCACCGCCGACGTCTTCGTGAGCTGGCTGCCCCTCTATCACGATATGGGCCTGATTGGCGCCTGGATGGGCAGTCTGTATGTCGGCTTTACCTTGGTGCTGATGTCACCGCTCAATTTTCTGAGTCGGCCGGCACGATGGCTGCGGATTATCCATCAACATCGAGGAACCATCTCAGGCGGACCCAACTTTTCCTATGAGCTGTGCTTGCAGCGTATCGATGATGACCAGATCGAAGGCCTGGATCTGAGTTGCTGGCGTACTGCGTTCAACGGTGCGGAACCGGTCAGCGCCGACACCATGCGTCGGTTTCACCAGAGGTTCAAAAACTACGGATTTTCCGAGTCCGCCCTTGCACCAGTTTACGGACTGGCTGAAGCCACCCTCGGTCTGGGCTTTCCGCCCCCGGGACGCGGGCTTCACTCGGACAAGCTCGACCGCGAAACTCTGGCGCTTCAGGCCCGGGCACAACCGGCGGCCGCTGACGATCCGAATCCTCTGGAAGTAGTGGCTTGTGGACAGCCAATGCCCGGATATGAAGCCCGCATTGTCGATGACTCAGGGCGTGAGCTGCCGGATCGGCATCAAGGCCGACTGGAGTTCAAAGGCCCGTCGACTACGAGTGGTTACTATCGAAATCCACAAGCCACCTCGAAGCTGTTTGATGGTGAGTGGCTCGATTCCGGAGATCTCGCTTACATCGCCGATGGCGACATTTTCATCACTAGTCGCGAGAAAGACATGATCATCCGGGGGGGACGCAACATCTACCCCTATGAGCTCGAAGATGCAGTGGGTGACCTAGACGGGATCCGTAAGGGCTGTGTCGCCGTATTCGCCAGCCGCGATGAACGTACCCAAACCGAGCGTCTGGTAGTGGTTGCCGAAACTCGAGAGACCGACACTCGCACTCGCGAGCAGCTGCAGACCCAGATTGCCGAGCTTGCTGTTGCAACGCTGGGGCAACCCGTCGACGACATCGTGCTCTCCATGCCACGCACGGTGCGGAAGACCTCGAGCGGGAAAATCCGGCGCTCGGCGACGGGGGAACTCTACGATGCGGGCCGTCTCAACCCACACGGCACCACTGTTACCCTGCAAGTTGCACGTCTGGCCGCGGCCGGTGTGCTGCCGACTCTGAGACGAATGCGGCGAAGAGTGGTCGAGCATATTCGCGCCGGCTGGTCGTGGCTGGTGGTGGTCGTGCTGACGCTGCTGTGCTTCGCCGGTGTCTGTTTGATACCGGGCTTGGAAAACCGCTGGAGTATCATCCGCCGGCTTGGCGCCGGCGCGCTTCGGCTGATCGGGCTACGAGTACTGATCGAAGGTGCCCAGCACATTCCGCTGCGAGCTAGCTTCGTGCTGGTCTGCAACCATCAAAGTTATCTGGACGGACCGTTGCTGGCGATTTGTCTGCCACGCGCTATCAGCTACGTGTCCAAGAGCGAGCTTTCCAATGCCCCCTTCTTTGGGCTGTTTCTGTCCAGACTCGGGATTGCTTTCGTCGATCGATTTGATCGTGAACGCAGTCTCGAAGATGCTCGGGCGGTCCAATCCCGTCTCGAGGGAGGCACCCCTATCGGCTACTTTCCCGAGGGTACCTTCAGACGTATGCCGGGGCTGCTGCCTTTTCACATGGGTGCGTTTCTCACCGCCGCCCAGACTGGCACCCCCATCGTGCCAGTGGTGCTGCGCGGCACACGTTCCGTGCTGCGGGATCAGAGTTGGTTTCCGCGGGCAGGACAGATCCGGCTCATCGTTGGAGAACCCATCGAGGTCGCGCTGGCGAACGGCGACGAATCGAGCCAGTTTGCCGAGGCCGTACGACTCCGTGACCGCGCCCGGGCCTTCATGCTGGCCAACTGTGGTGAGCCGGATCTGATCGAAGTCACGGTCGAGCGCCCCGGCGCCACAGTCAGCTAGTGTCCATAAACACCACTGCCGAAGCGGTAGAATTTCGATAGAATGTTCCGTTTGATGGTTGCCAGTCGCGGCGACCTTGGATACCGTTGACGCCCCTCGCGAGCGGGGCTTGTCGGTACCCATCGCAGAGAAGTCAGTGCATCAGCAGGAGTATCAGTCATGTGTGGAATAGCAGGCATTATGTTCAAGGGTGGCGGTGACGGTGCCGGAACCGGTAAAGCATTGGTCGACATGCTGGATGGCTGCCAGCACCGGGGACCGGACTCGACGGGGTTCGCGCTCTACCGACGGCCGCGCGACGGCGAGCTGCGGCTGCGCTTCTTCATCGGTGAGGAGGAGCAAGCAGATGCGGCCGTCACGCATATCAATGAGATTCTCTCGGAGCACGGCGCCGACACCTTGGATGCAGAGCGAATCGGCAACACCTACCGCACCACCGTCGAGTTCGACGGCAATCTGCAGGAGTTCGCCTACGCGCTCGAGCATGCCGCCAAAGTGATTTCAATCGGCACCAGTCTGGACATCATTAAAGACGTCGGCGGAGCACACGAGGTTGATGACACCTACGACGTAAACGAGGTCACTGGCACGCATGGCCTGGGACATGTCCGGTTGGCCACCGAATCCGATGTCAAACCTGAAGCCGCACACCCGTTCTGGGCAACGGGCTTTGCCGATGTCGCGATCGTGCACAACGGCCAGATTACCAACTACTGGAAGATGCGTCGTCGTCTGGAGCAGCGTGGCTTCGAGTTCCGCACCGAGAACGACAGCGAGCTGATCGCCGTCTATCTAGCCGACAAGATGGCCCAGGGTATTGCGCTCAAAGACGCCCTGAAAACATCCATCGACGACCTAGATGGCACGTTTTCCTTCCTGGTGTCGACCAAGGATGAGATCGGGTACGCCAAAGACCGTCTGGCGGTGAAACCCATGGTTATGTACGAGACTGACGAACTGGTCGCTGTCGCCTCCGAGGAAGTGTCACTCAACAGACTTTTTCCGGGTCAAGCTCTGAACACAAAAGAACCACCCCCAGGGACATACAACACGTGGTCACGATCAACTTAGCCGAAGTACCCGTTCGCGAAGCCAATGAGCAGATCAGAGAGTACGGTGCCCAGGGAGAAGATGTAGAACTCATCAATCCCGATGCCCGTCACCATCTGGGCGTTGGCCTCACTGATCCGATAAACGTCAAAATCCGAGGCTCTGCCGGCTACTTCTGTGCCGGACTCACGGATGCGGCGCGCTTTCACGTCGAGAACAATGTCGGCTGGGGGCTCGGCGACAACATGTACTCGGGCTCTGTGGTAGTTGGCGGCAATGCCGGCGCCATCGCCGGTGTCGCCATTCGCGGCGCCGAAGTCGTGATTCACGGCAACATGGGTTCTCGCGCCGGGCAGGTTATGAAGGCAGGCACGCTCTGCTGTGCCGGCAACGCAAATTTCATGGCCGGCTACATGATGTACGGCGGACGCATTATTATTCTCGGTGACTCAGGCGAACGGGTCGGAGAAGACATGGCCGGTGGCGAGATCTTCGTCTGCGGCGACATCGTGACTCTCGGGTCGGATGCGGTCGAAACCGACATCGATGCGGCTGAGCGTGACGAAGTCATGGCGTTTCTGGATCGCTACGAGATTGCCTTCAAAGGCACGCTCAAGAAAGTCGTCAATGCTGGCAAGAAGCTGCGCTACACCACCAGCGAAACCCAAATGCGCAGCATTCCATTCTTCAGCTTCTCTGGAAAATCGAGCTACTGGAATCCGAAAATCCAGGAAGACGTGTTCATCAAATCCCAGATCGGGCGCTATCGAATTCGCGGTTATGGTGGCGCGCGCGCACTGCCGCATTTGTCGGACCTCGCTTTTCGAAGCGGCATCGCTCCGGACACCACCGAGCTAGACGTGATCGATAAAGTCGCAATGGCGACGGAGATTGGCGGGCTCAACGGTGCCAATGCTCTCAAGCTGAGCATGCCGGTGATGATAGCGCCCATGAGCTATGGCGCACTCAGCCGTTCGACCAAACAGGCTATCGGCCTCGCGTCGACGATGTCGGGCATCGCCGAGAACACCGGCGAAGGTGGCATGAGCGATGCGCAACGGGGAGCCGCCTCCCAGCTGATCTTCCAGTGTCTGGGCGGGCGTCTCGGCTGGAACATTCACGACATGAAGCGCGCCGACGGTCTGGAGATCTACATCTCTCAGGGAGCAAAACCTGGCTTTGGCGGTCAGCTGATGGCCAAGAAAGTCACCAAGGAACTGGCCGAGATTCGCGGCATTCCGGCCGGCATCGATTTGCGCTCACCGTCCAGACACCCAGACATCCTGGGTGCTGATGATTTGGTCATCAAAGTCGAGGAGTTTCGCGAGGCTACCGGTTACCGACTGCCAGTTAGCGTGAAGCTCGGCGCCGGACGAGTGCGCGACGACATCAAAATTGCGGTGAAGGACGGCTTCGACTTTGTCGAGCTCGACGGGATGCAGGGCTCGACCGGTGCCGGAGGCGCGGAAATCATGGAGTATGTCGGCATCCCGACTATCGCCGCCATCGTCGAGGCAGTGAATGCGCTCGGCGACATCGGTCGTCGCGACGACATCGAAATAGTCCTCATGGGTGGCTTGCGCGATGGCATCGATGCAGTCAAGTCGTTGTGTCTAGGCGCGGACGCTGTTGCATTCGGCACCTCGACCATCATTGCCGGCGGTTGTATTGCCTGCATGCAGTGTCATGTCGGTCAATGCGTCACCGGTATCGCCACCCAGGATCCGGAGCACGAGAAGCGCTACCAGCCAGAGGTCGAAGCCAAGAACATTCATCGGTTTCTGGAAAGCGTGCGCTGGCAGATCGCCGCCATCACCAAGGCGCTCGGCTATGACGACGTCAAGCAGCTGTGTCGGGACGATCTGGTAGCCCTCACTCAAGAAGCTGCAGCGATCACCGGTCTGCCTTATGAGCCACAGCACCGTAAGCCCAGTCGATTCATGCGCGTGAGGGTCGCCTGATGAGTGTTTATGACTTGAGCCGTATTCTTACGCCACGCGCACCGGAGGGCTTACGCGACGACACCTCTGATCTGCACTATGTGCCGGCACCCTGCCAGGCGGCGTGCCCTGTCGGCACCGATGCCCCTTCCTACATCGGCTACATCTGGGAGGGTAAATTCGAGGAAGCCTTCGAAGCCATTACCGCGACCAATCCGTTCAGCTCGATATGCGGAAGAGTCTGCGACGCGCCCTGTGAGCCGGCCTGCAGGCGCACGGACAGCGACGGCCCGGTGATGATCCGGAACTTGAAACGTTATGTGATGGACGCCGTCGGCGAACGCTATGATCCACCGGCGGTGCCGGTAACCCAAACTCAGACCATTGGCATCGTGGGCGCCGGACCGGCCGGTCTGGTCGCTGCCCACGATCTGGCTGTGGCGGGCTACGAAGTTCATGTCTATGAGATGTCTGATCGTCCGGGCGGCATGATGGTCTGGGGGATCCCGGCCTTCAGGCTGCCGGTCGGTGTCATCCAGGAAGACATCACGCGTCTGGAGAAGCGCTGTCCCGGTCTGACCATGCACTACAACACCGCACTCGGCACTGACGTTACGCTCGAAGATCTCAAAACGCGCCACGACGCTGTGCTGCTCACCATAGGCGCCTGGTGGGGTAAGCCGATGGGTATTCCGGGGGAGGCCGATGGCCGAGTCGTCGACGGTGTGGGCTTTCTACGCCAGGTGAATGACGGCGAGAGACCCGAGTTGCCCGACACCGTGGTGGTCGTGGGCGGCGGTGACGTCGCGATGGATGCCTGCCGCTCGGCGCTGCGTCTGCCCGGGTGTAATCACGTCAAAGTCATCTATCGCCGTGGGCCCGACGAAATCCCGGCCCGCGCCATCGAGCTGGAAGGTGCAATCAAGGAAGGCATCGAATTCATCTACAACACCCAGCAGGTCAGCGTCAGCACCGATGGCAATGAGCTAAAGCTGACATGTGTCAAAACCGAGCTGGGCGAGCCCGACGAGGACGGCAGACGCCGTCCAGTCACGGTTGCCGGCTCCGAGCACGACATCACCTGTGGGATGGTTATTGCCTCGGTCGGCCAGCAAACCGAAAGTGACGAGCTCGAATCCCTCGGCCTCATGAATGTAGACCGCGTTGCCACTGACTACGACAGCATGCGCACCGCGGACCCGAAAGTGTTCGCCGCCGGTGACGGCGCCTTTGGCGGTTCCACCATCGTCATGGCCATGGGTCAAGGTCAGCGTGCCGCCTACTACATCAAGGCATTCCTAGAAGGTGTAGAAGCACCACTGCCCTATCGCACACCGCATCGCACACGCCGGGTACCCGTCGCGCAAGACATCATGTGGGAACGCTTTCCGCAGCAGGACCCCGACTTTTTCGGTGTCGGCGCCAACCCGATCGAGTTTCCCGAGATCGAATCTACCTACACCGAGGAGATGGCACGCGCCGAAGCGGCTCGCTGTTATCGTTGCGATGCCGAAACCGGCTCGGCCGATTACTCCGTACATCATCGTGAAGATCTTTTCTCGATGGCGCGTACCATGCCGGGTGACCACACCAAGCTCAAAGCAATGCTCGATCTGCGGCTGGAGTCACGTGAAGATCCGTTCCCGCAGGGCCGAGAGCCGACGCTCGACGATCTGGTGTTCTTACCAGCGAACTTGTCGCGACTGGTCATCGACCCCTATCGGGAGGCCTGCAAAGTAAGTCTCGATCTGGCGGGCAAAGTCGATCTGGATCACCCATTCATGGTCACCGGCTTCGACAACGCACCCGCGCAGGTTCAAACCGGTGTCGGCCAGGGTCTGGTCGAGTCGACGACCTGGTACATCGGTCGCGAGCAACCGAGCGATGACTGCAGGTGGATACAGATCGTCGATACCGATGCTCACTCCAGCACCGCGCAGGGCGTGGTCGCGACGGTGGGTGAGACCTTCGAAGCGCCTGGTTTTCCGGATCAAGAACCCGATCAACTCCGCGGTCTTTGCCTGAACATGGCCAGTGCCTGCAACGATGCGATTGACTATGCGCTGGCCAACGAACTCGACATACTTGTACTCGACGGCTCCGGTGGTATTGGAGACCTGGTGGGCGAACTGGCTGGTGCTCCGGATTTGCGCATTCTGCGCAACACCGTGGCTAGACTTCGTGAGCTCAAACGAGAAGAGTTCATTGAGCTGATTTACTTCGGCGGCGTTCGTTCCGGTACCGATGCGGCAAAAATCATTGGTCTGGGGGCAAATGTGGTCGTGCTCGGCATGCCGGTCGGTCTATCAGCCGGTGGCCTGATCGGTGATGACGAAGGACTCAGCTACTCCTCTGAGATGAGCGCCCACGAACGCAGCACGTCAGTGTGCAACATCATCAAAGCCAGTATTGGTGAAGCTTCGATGATGGCCCGATGCACCGGCAAGACCAACTTGCTCAATCTCGAGCCCGAGGACATACGCTCAATCACACTCGCGAGCGCAGACGCGGCCGGTATTCCACTGGTCGGCTCGCACTAATCACCGTTGGAACGCCGATAACACAACACGGAGGCAACAATAATGGCTACCGATCTGGCGAAAGTCGCAAAACAAAAAGGCATCAAGTATTTCCTCATCAGCTTTGTGGATTTGTTCGGTGTCCTCAGAGCCAAGCTCGTGCCCGCGCGCGCGATTGGCGGCATGCAGAAGGACGGCGCCGGCTTCGCCGGTTTCGCAGCCTGGCTCGACATGACGCCGGCCGACTCCGACATGTTTGCCGTGCCGGACCCGGACAGCCTCATCCAGTTGCCGTGGAAACCCGAGGTGGCATGGCTCGCAGGCGATCTGTGGATGGACGGCAAAGAGGTAGAAGCCTCACCGAGAGTCATGCTCAAACGGCAGATGGCCAAGGCAGCCAAACGCGGCTACTACATGAAGACGGGCGTCGAGTGCGAGTACTTCCTGATCAGCGAGGACGGCTCGGAGATCTCCGATGCCCGCGACACTCAGGCAAAGCCCTGCTACGACCAGACGGCGTTGATGCGCCGCTACGACGTCATCAGTGAGATCTGTGACTGCATGGTCAGTCTCGGCTGGGGTCCGTATCAGAATGACCATGAGGACGCCAACGGTCAGTTCGAGATGAACTGGGACTATGACGACTGCTTACGGACTGCCGACAAGCACACCTTCTTCAAGTTCATGGTCAAGTCCATCGCCGAGAATCACGGTCTACGCGCCACATTCATGCCAAAACCATTCCTCGGTCTGACGGGTAACGGTTGTCATGCCCATGTGTCGGTGTGGGACAAAACCGGAAAGAAGAACCTGTTCCACAACAACCGTGACGAGATGGGATTGTCGAAGCTCGCTTACAACTTCCTGGGTGGTGTCATCAACAGCGCGGATGCGCTGTGCTCAATCTTCAATCCCACGGTCAACAGCTACAAGCGGATCAACGCACCACGCACTTTGTCGGGCGCCACCTGGGCACCCAATGCGGTGACCTTCGGCGGCAACAACCGCACCCACATGGTGCGTATCCCTGATGTAGGACGCTTCGAGCTGCGCTTGATGGACGGTGCTGCCAACCCGCATCTGATGCAGGCTGGCGTCCTGGCAGCCGGTCTCGATGGGGTGGCGAACAAGCGCGATCCGGGTAAGCGATCGGATCTCAACATGTACACCGATGGGCACAAGGCACGCGGCGCGAAAAAGCTGCCGCTCAACTTGCTCGACGCCATACGTCTGACTGACAAGAGCAAGGTGCTGCGTGCGGAGTTGGGGTCCGAGTTCGTCGACAGCTACGTGAAGCTCAAGCAGGAAGAATGGGCGAGCTTCAATGCGTCGATGACGGAGTGGGAACGCAACAACACGCTCGATTGTTGAACGCAAGTTAGCAAGCTCTTCGGGATCGAACCCTTACCGCCTGATGAACGCCTCGTCAGACGACATGGCCGGTTTCCCCGAGTCTCTGCTTTGCATCCCAGCCAACCCCTGGGCACTCAACTATGACTATGACCAAACACAATGCCATCGTGCTCGCAGACGGGTATTTCCGAACCCCGAACGGCAAAGGCGCACACGGACTGGTTCGCGGCTCTGACCGGTTCAACGTGCTCGCGGTGGTCGACGCCACCTGCGCTGGACAGGACGCGGGCGTCGCGCTCGACGGCACCCACCGCGATATACCTGTGGTCGCCTCGGTGGAGGAAGCAACATCCGGCAGCGAGAAACCGTCACACGCTATCGTCGGGATTGCGACTCACGGTGGCCGGTTCACCGACGAGGTGCGCAGCTGGATACTCGAAGCCATCGGTGCCGGCCTGTCCATCATCAACGGCCTGCACGACGCCACCAGCGAGGACGCCGAGATCAGTGCCGCGGCCGAACGTGCCGGCGTCGAGTTGACCGATCTTCGCAAACCGAAGCCAAAACGAGAACTGCATTTCTGGACCGGCGAAATCGTAAACGTCAAAGCACCGCGTCTGGCCATCATGGGCACCGACTGCGCCATCGGCAAACGCACCACCGCCCGTCTGCTGATGGAAGCACTCAAGGCCAATGGCATCAATGCAGAAATGATTTACACCGGTCAGACCGGATGGATGCAAGGTGCGCCCCACGGCTTCGTGCTCGATTCCGTGGCCAACGATTTTGTCAGTGGCGAACTCGAACACGCCATAGTGAGCTGCGACCGCGAGCTCTCACCCGATGTCATTCTCATCGAAGGTCAGTCGTCGCTGCGTAATCCAAGCGGTCCCTGCGGCTCCGAATTCTTGTGCTCTGGGGGCGCGACCGGCGTGGTTCTACATCACGCCATTGGTCGAGTGTACTTCGAGGGCTACGAGGAAGAAGGCTTCAAAATTCCGGAGCCGGCCGACGAGATTGCCCTCATACAACATTATGGCGCGCGCACCATTGGGCTCACCATCAATGCGGAAGGCGTCGACGCCGACGATGTCGTTGCCAGGAAATCTGCGCTGGCTGACTCTTTAGCGCTACCCGTCATGGATCCGATTGTCGATGGCGTCGATGCGCTGATTCCGGCAGTGCGACAGTTCATTGCGCAAGGTCGTTGATCCGGCGGCCGGTTGGAGCTGACAACATGAAGATAATTTCTGTCCAGACCCGCTTCGAGCACTTCGAGCTGGTTCGCCCTTACGCCATCTCATTTCGAGCCACTCAGGACAGCGTTGAGAACGCAATTGTCGAGATTCGCACCGACAACGGGCTGTGTGGTTATGGTGCCGGGTCACCGGAGCACTTCGTTACCGGCGAAACCAGGGAAGACACCGCGGCGGCACTGACCGAAGAGTCCTTGAGCTGGCTCATCGGCCAAGACGTCACGGAGCTACCCCGGTTGTGCCGCGAGCTTGCTACGCGTTATCCGCACGCGCCCGCGGCCCGGGCGGCCGTCGACATGGCCTTGTATGATTTGCTCGCCACGTCTCTCGACACGCCATTGGCCGACATGCTGGGTCGCGCGCATGACGGACTGCCGACCTCAATCACGATAGGCATCAAGTCGCTCGAGGAAACCCTTGAAGAGGCCGACGAGTATCTTGGGCGTGGTTTCAAGATCCTCAAGGTCAAGCTGGGTGAAGCGCTGGACTCTGACATCGAGAAGCTGGTCAAGCTGCGCGAGCGCATCGGCGACAAAATGCTGATTCGTGTCGATCCCAACCAGGGTTACAGCGCTGATGATGTCATCGCCTTCTGTGATCGAACCCGGCAACTGGACATCGAGTTTCTGGAGCAACCCATGGCGCAAAAAGATGTGACTGCCATGAAAGCACTCCCGGAAGACATCAAAGATTTGGTCGCCGCCGACGAGACCCTGCTGCGTGAAACCGACGCCATTGAACTCATCGCGCCGCCGCGGGCGTGTGGCATTTTCAATATCAAGCTCATGAAATGTGGTGGTGTATGGTCCGGCGGCCGCATTGCAAACATCGCCGAGGCCTCAGGGATCTCACTGATGTGGGGATGCATGGACGAGAGCATCATCAGTATCTCGGCCGCATTGCATGCGGCGCTCGCATCCCCGGCAACCCGATACCTGGATCTGGACGGCAGCCTGGACCTGGCTCGGGACTTGGTCAGCGGTGGCTTCATCATTGAAGACGGGGTCATGCGTACCGTTGACGCGCCCGGACTGGGCGTGAAACCACTGACCTGAGCCGTCAAACCGCACACCGACGAAACAATTGGCGCTGATCCGTCAAATCATTAGATAATGCGCTTCTTTTTTTGACTCGCTCTAAGGGCCCCCTCTGGCCCAACCGCATAGAGGACAGTTGAACATGGTCGAGACCACAGAAGTAGAGGCCCAGCCCAACGGTATGCCGGACATCACCTTATCGGTACGGCAAACCTTTGGCATCGACAGTGATTTCGAAGTGCCGGCCTACAGCCAGCGCAGCGAGCACGTACCCGATCTGGACGACACCTATCGCTTCGACAGAGAGACCACTCTCGCGATTCTCGCCGGCTTTGCTTACAACCGCCGCGTCATGATCCAGGGCTATCACGGCACTGGTAAGTCGACTCACATCGAGCAGGTGGCCTCACGGCTGAACTGGCCCTGCATCCGCGTCAATCTGGACAGTCACATCAGCCGAATCGACCTAGTCGGCAAAGACGCCATCGTGCTCAAGGACGGCAAGCAAGTCACCGAGTTCCGGGAGGGCATACTACCGTGGGCGTATCAGACGCCCACTGCGCTGGTGTTCGATGAGTACGATGCCGGACGCCCGGACGTCATGTTCGTCATACAACGGGTACTCGAAGCCAACAGCCGGCTGACGCTGCTCGATCAATCTCGCGTGCTGCGCCCGCATGCGGCGTTTCGCTTGTTCTCCACTGCCAACACCGTTGGTTTGGGTGACGCGACCGGTCTCTACCATGGCACGCAAGCCATCAACCAGGGCCAGATGGACCGCTGGAGCATCGTAACCACGCTCAACTATCTGGAGCACGAGGCGGAAGCCGAAATCATTCTCGCCAAGGTCCCCGAGTTCGACACCGAGGAGGGTCGCGAGATCATCAAGGCCATGGTCGCGGTAGCAGACCTGAGCCGGTCCGGCTTCATGACTGGCGACATCTCTACGGTCATGAGTCCTCGAACGGTGCTGACCTGGGCTGAGAACTCACAGCTGTTCGATGACATCGGCTTCGCGTTCAGACTCACGTTCTTGAATAAGTGCGACGAAGTCGAGCGCCCGATCATCGCTGAGTACTATCAGCGGTGTTTTGGTAAAGAACTGCCCGAGTCTGGTGTCATTGCTGCGCTGTCGTAGCGGCGACCGCGACGCACTCGGACTTGCAGAATCTGCGAGCGTCGAGCATCCAGCCCGAGCCGGGTACTAGCGAATGGCCAGTCAAGACAACTCAGTCGAGGAATTCCGACGTTTGCTCTCCGCCGCGAGCAGAGCGATCGCACGCGACCCGGATGTGGACGTGCAATTTGTCTCGGAACGGGCAGCCGTAACCGGCAAGACCGTCCGTTTGACCAAACCGACTACCCAGCTCGCCTACAACGAAGTGGCCAAATCCCGTGGCGAAGCAGACGCCGCCGCACTGCGATTTCGTCACCACGATCCAGGTGTTCACAACACCTATATGCCCGATGGGCAGCTCGCCAGAATGACTTTCAATGCGCTGGAGCAAGCCCGCTGTGAGGCGCTTGGCGCCAAGCGCATGATTGGCGTGCGCGAGAATCTGGACGCCGCCCTGGAGGACCACTGTCTGGCTAACGGCTTCCATCAGGTGCAGAAGCGAGAAGACGCCCCAATCAATGAGGTGTTGCGGCTGCTCGCGCGCGAAGCCCTGACCGGTGAGATGCCACCGACTGCGGCCAGCCGCATGGTGGATTTATGGCGTGCGGATCTGGAACAGCAAATCGGCGTCAACTTGTCAGATCTGGATCAGCTCATCGGCGACCAGGAGAGATTCGCCGAAGCCACCCGCGACATGCTCGTGACCCTGGGACTCATGGAGAAAGAACTCAGTCAGGAAGAGAGTGACTCCGATCCGCAAGAAGACATGGACGGCGAGGACAGCGCCGGCTCCGGTGAGTCAGAGACTGAGCAAGGTAGCGCGCCGACTGAAGGCGGCGAGATGCAGGAGGCGAGTGAGGGCGGCTCCGAGGAATCGGACGACGCCACCGCCGATGACCTCATGGATTTCGATTCCATGGGCATGGATAGCGACGATGCAACTTCGCCGGGTGGCCGCTGGCGCCCGCAGTTCGATGGCCGCAATGAGCCTGATGAGCCAGCGTACAAAGCGTTCACGACCGAGTTTGACGAAGTAGTGAATGCCGCCGATCTTTGCGATGAAGACGAGCTGACGCGGCTTCGAAAAAATCTCGACCAGCAGCTGGCCGGCCTGCAAGGCGTAATCGCGCGGCTCGCCAATCGTTTGCAACGACGTTTGCTCGCGAAGCAACTTCGCGAGTGGAGTTTCGACCTTGATGAAGGACTGCTGGATGCCGCCCGCTTGGATCGGGTGGTGACTACACCTTCGCACCCGCTCGCTTACAAACAGGAAAAAGAGACCGCATTCAAAGACACCGCGGTGACACTACTGCTCGACAACTCGGGCTCGATGCGTGGTCGCCCCATCATGGTTGCAGCCATGAGTGCGGACATTCTGGCCGGTACGCTGGAGCGATGCGGTGTGAAAGTGGAGATTCTGGGTTTCACCACCCGGGCATGGAAAGGCGGACACTCACGGGAGCGCTGGATAACCGATGGCAAACCCGGTAACCCCGGACGATTGAATGATCTGCGCCACATCGTCTACAAGGCTGCCGACACACCTCTGCGGCGGGCCAGAAAGAGTCTCGGCCTGATGCTTCGAGAAGGCCTGCTGAAGGAGAACATCGACGGAGAAGCCCTCGCCTGGGCGCACGAACGTTTGCTGGCGCGTCCGGAGCAACGCCGTATCCTGATGGTCATCAGTGACGGCGCACCTGTTGATGATTCCACGTTGTCAGTCAATCGCAGCAATTACCTGGAGCGGCACTTGCGTGAGGTCATCGACACCATTCAGACCCGTAGCTCGGTGGAACTGCTAGCCATCGGCATTGGCCATGACGTCACCCGCTACTACGATCGAGCAGTGACCTTGGTGGATGCTGAACAGCTGGGTGGAACCATCATGGAAGAGCTCGCCGATCTGTTCGAGGACGAATCAGAACCCGGGCGGCCGAGACGTGCCCGGCGGCGCGCTTAGCTCGACCTGGCGGCGGTCGGGGCCCGTTGACGGAAACTCGCCAACTGCACTCTCTGGGCCGTGTAGTCATTCTGCTCGTCGGCCTTTCCCTGTCTCCGCTGGCATTAGCCCAACCGGCTTTTTTGCTTGCCTTCAAAGGTGACCCCACGGTCGGCGACGGCAACTGGAATCAGGCGGGCTGCACGGCGCTGCTGTCTGACAAGCGGCAATCACTCAAGCTCCGGTTCAGATACGGAAAAATCAAAAAAAGCATCCGCTACTTCTCCAACGACGGGCTGATGGCAAGCTTTCGGTACTCAACACTCACCGGGTGTGGAACCTTGAGTCAGCGCAGCTTCGACCTGTTGATGAGAATGGACTTCTACCTCAGGAGCACCGGTTTGAGCCACTCGCCAACCCGCACCACAAATACCCCTTGTGAATCGAGGCGATAGCATTGTTCGGGTCAAAGTCCGGAAAGCCTGATCCCTCAGCCGAGCTTTGCGCCCACTATCAGTCGCTGTTTTATCGTTATGGCGCAACACACGACGCCGTGCAGTGGAGTTCGGTTCGCTCTCAGCAGCGTCGATTCAAAGTGCTCGCCGATGTGGTCGATCAGGATTCGC
>MDTE01043772.1_pt1 | contig 17769 bp, 16 predicted proteins | sample 811231 | NCBI WGS metagenome assembly MDTE01 (sample SAMN05326651, study PRJNA326480) | marine metagenome | isolation source: seawater | place: Indian Ocean: Red Sea | collected 2010 | reverse complement strand
TCTCACTTTCTTTTAAAGCCTTAACAAGTTATGTACAAGTTCGCTTCACTACAATGCGCGAATATAGTATCGCTAAACGATTAGTAGAAGGTTATTTACATCAACCTTATAGCTGGTTTTTAAATCGTCATAGTGCCGATCTTGGGAAAACTATCTTATCAGAAGTAGCCCAAGTAGTTGGACGTGGAATAACACCATGCATAGAAGTGATTGCAAAAAGCATGATTGCAATTGCACTCATAACATTAATTATTATTGCCGACCCAAAACTTGCATTAATATCTGGTTTTTCAATTGGTGGTTCGTATGGACTAATTTTTTTTTTAATTAGAAATTATCTTAGTGAGCTTGGTGAAAAAAGGTTAAAGAATAATCAATTACGTTTCACGGCCGTGAATGAAGCCTTCAGCGCAACAAAGGAACTTAAGGTCTCAGGGTTAGAAAATTTCTTTATCAATCGATTTAAATTCCCAGCTTTGATATTTGCTAAAACCCAAGCTTCCTTATCTGTATTATCTCAGCTACCTCGTTTCCTTTTAGAAGCAGTAGCTTTTGGTGGTATTTTATTAATTCTACTTTATATGATAGCTCAAAAAGGCAGCTTTAATAGCGCCCTACCAATTCTGAGTTTATATGTTTTTGCTGGATATCGTTTAATGCCAGCTCTGCAACAGATTTATACTGCGGTAACACATATTACATTTTCAGGACCTGCATTGAATACATTGCATAAAGATATTAATAATTTAAAACCTTATTTATTGTGTAATGACAAAAATATTTTGTCGTTCAAAAAATCAATCAATCTAAAAAATATTGATTACAATTATCCTTACTCTTCTAGAACAGCACTAAAAAATATAAATATTGAAATTCCCATTAATTATTCAGTAGGCTTAGTTGGCGCAACAGGAAGTGGTAAAACAACAACTGTAGATATAATTTTAGGATTACTTGAACCCCAACAAGGTTCCTTGGTAATTGATGATCAAATAATAACAAAGGCAAATGCACGATCATGGCAAAGTTTGATTGGATACGTTCCTCAACATATTTATTTGTCTGACGACACGATAGCATCAAACATTGCTTTTGGTGTAGATCCAAAAAGAATTGATCAAAAAACAATAGAAAAGGTATCTAAAATTGCAAATTTACACGAATTTATTAATGAAGAGTTGCCTAATGGCTATCAAACAACTATTGGCGAAAGAGGGGTTAGACTTTCAGGGGGGCAAAGACAGCGTATCGGTATTGCCAGGGCATTATATAATAATCCAAAAGTCTTAATTCTAGATGAAGCAACAAGTGCCTTAGACAACCAAACCGAAAAAGCAGTGATAGATGCATTTAAAAACCTTAAAAATAAAATTACTATTATCACAATTGCACATCGCTTAAACACAGTTAAGGATTGTGATATGATATTCAAATTAGAAAAAGGTAAAATTGTAGGTTTTGGAAAATATAAACAATTAATTGGAGATTAAATTAATATTTAGTGACTATAAATAATTATATTTTTTGAGTTTTTCAGACTCACATTTTAACAATTTAATTAATTTTAAATTATTATTATAAAAATGTTTTTTTATAATTTGATTTTGTTGGTCTGTAAATTTTGGAATTAAATATTTAAATGTTGCATCTATTTTTATAAGTCTTTTAAAATTGTTGTAAATATTAAGTTTAAAAAGTAATTTTTTTATAATTTCAGTAAATAAAGATTGTTTAATAAATGAATGCCATTTTCTTGAATTTTTTAAAACTTTATAATATGAACCGTCGAGTGAGCGTTCTTTTTTCCAAAAATGTGTTTTAACTAAACTATTTTTAATATCATCAAAGGGTTGTTGAAGCACTTCAGCTAATTGTTTAAAAAAATATTCTGAATTATATTTTAGATCCTCAAAAAAAAGAATATGAACATTTTTCTCACCAAAAAATTTTTGATAACTTTTGATCACATTATAAAATTTAAAATAATAATTATTTTCAATATCATTAATACAGTAATCAATAAATTTATGAGAAGTATTATATTTTGAATTTGCATATTTACCTCCTGAGTGAGCGTATAATGAGTAAATCATTTCTGTTTGATTCCTTATTAAAATCAATATTTGGATGTCATTTGACAATTTGGAAAACACATTTTTAACTAGTTCAGGGTTAAATAATTTTGGCGGGTTTTGATAGCTATTTAATAGAGCTTCCTCTGAACATATATTAAACCCATTCTTTAAATATTTTTTTAAAAATAAAAGTAATTCTTTCTCATTTTTCTCATCAGAGGATTTAATCCAGAGTTTTATTTTCTCTCTTAACTTATGAAGCCTATTATCAGTTTCTTTATTTGTAATGCCAAGATAATTTAAATTAAAATTTTCTTTATAAAATTGATAAAAGAATCCATTTTGCAAAGTTGTAGTTCCTGTCTTCGGAAAACCTAAATGTAATAATATTTTTGTATTTGAGTCCGGCACAGAGATTTGTTGTTAATTCGATTAATTGATATATTATTAAATAAAATTTTTAAACAACAAATTTAATTTCAAAAAAAGTTAAATGATTGAAATATTATTATATATACCTATACTACTTGAAAATGTTAAACTATATTAAAAAAAATATTAAAACTTCAAAATTACATTTAAATCCTTTTCCTCACATAGTTATTAAAAATTTATTACCTAAATTGACACTTAATAAGCTAAACAAAACACTGCCTTCTTTTAATGAAGTTGGCTCTAAAGATGTCATTTTCCAGAGTTCGTCTAAAACCAAAAAAACAATTATGCCCGACTCTGAGATTTTTAAAAAAATGCTAAGCAAGAAAACATTTTATGAGGTCAACAGTACATTGCAAAAAATTAAACCCCTCATTTTAAAGAAATTTAAGTCTGAAATAGAAAAAAATGTGAGTCCTAATTTTGTTAAATCAAAAATAGATTATAATATGAATTTTGCCCTAATGAAAAAGGGTTATTTAAAAAGTGCTCATCTAGATAGAAGAGATCACCTTATATCTGGTATTTATTATCCTAAATCTGAAAAAAATAAAGGTGGCAATCTACTAATGTGTAGAGTAAAAAAAAAAGGCAGAACATTTGATGTATTTCCATCAAAAAGAAATCTTAAAATATCTAAAAATTATAAGATAAATGAAAATTTTTGTGTTTTTTTTTTAAACGTGCCTTGGGCTTACCATGCTGTAAGCAAATATAATGGAAAATCAGATCGAAAATATTTCTATATTGATTATGATTTTAAATTAAAAAAATCAAGCTCTTCATCTATTAATAGAAAAAAGGGTTTGAATCAAAATTCTTTTTGGAATACATCTGTTATTGTAAAATCAGAAAATAGAAAAAAAATATTCTTTGAAGAATAATTTAAAGAAAATTGAAAAATTTAAAAAAAATTCTAAGAGATTTAAAAAATTTGGGGGCTGTTGCAATAAAGCAATCTCTTGAAGACGAAGGTGCAAGTTTCCAAGAAGTTTCTTTTTCAAAAAAAATATCCAAAAGCATAGGATTAAAATTAAATGTAAAGGTTGGAGGTTGTGAAGCTAAAAATGATGTTCATTTTTGTCATGCGATAAATGTAGACGGTATAGTAGCACCAATGGTGGAAAGTGAATATGCGTTGACTAAATTTATCCAAACAATTCCCGCATCATCAAAAACAGATCTTTATATTAATCTTGAGACTAAAAATGCATTTAAAAATTTAAATCAAATCATAAATTCAAAATCATTCAATAAATTGAAAGGTGTAGTAATTGGTAGATCAGATTTAGTTAGTTCTTATAATTTAAAAAAAACAAGAGTAGACTCTAGAATGATATTTAAGCTACTTATTTCAAATTTAAAAAAAATTAAAAAAAAAAATAAGTTGATAAAAATGGGTGGTTCTGTGACACAAAAATCAGGTAAATTTATATCAGAATTATTTAATAGAAAATTAATTGATAGAATAGAAACAAGAAATATCGAAATTAAATTGAATAACTCAACTTTGGAAAAATTAAATATTATAATTCCTTTAATATTTAAATATGAGATAGAATGGCTCAAATTTAAAAATAAAAAATTTAAACTCGATAATTTATCAAAGAAAATTAATTCTAAAAGAATAGTTGAAATGAATTCAAGGCTAATTAAAAAATAAAATAAAAAAATTTCATATTTTATGCATAAAATCGTCGCTGTTGTACCTGTGAGAAAAGGCTCACAAAGGGTAAAAAATAAAAACTTCAGACCTTTTGGTGGAAAAAATCTGTTAATACATAAAATTGAAGTACTTAAGAAATTAAACTTTTTAGATGAAATTATCATTAATACCGATTCAGACAAAGCAATATCAATTGCTAAGAAATATGATGTAAAATATTTTAGAAGAGAGGATTATTACGCGAGTTCGCAATGTATAAACAGTGATTTTTGGGAAAATGTAGCCAAAAATACAAATAGTGAGTATATAATGTTTACAAATTGTACCTCTCCATTGATAAAGCCTAGCACTTATAAAGATTTTTTTTCAATTTTTAAAAAAAACATTTTAAGTAAAAAATATGACAGCATTAACACAGTAACTCAAATTAAAGAATTTTTGTTTCAGAATAATAAACCTATAAATTTTAAAATAAAGCAAACACCAAATTCTCAAGATTTACCTGATATAGTAAAATTAAATTTTGCAATAAATATTTTAAAAACAGAAACTATGTTTTCAAGAAAGTCTTTAATTGGAAATAGGCCATATTTATACAAATTAGATGAATTTGAGAGCCTAGATATAAATACAGAGTATGAATTTAAATTCGCAAATTTTTTATTTAGAAGTAAATAATGTCTAAAATTTTAATAACTGGCGGCGCTGGATTTATTGGAGCTCATTTAGCTCACAATTTAAAAAAGAATAACAAAATTATGATAGTAGATAATTTAGAAAATAAAGGTGGAATACCTTATATTGATAAATCAAATATTTTTATAAAAGGGAGCATTTTAGATAAAAAAATTCTTAAGAAAATTAAAAAATGGAAACCAAAAATAATATTTCATCTAGCTGCACAATCTGGAGGAGAAGGTGCTTATGATGATCCAAAAAAAGATTTTGTTTGCAATGGATTCGGTACATACCTGATTGCAAATCTTGCAAAAGAAATAAAATGTAAATATTTTATTTATTCAAGTAGTGTTGCAGTTTATGGCAATACAAAAACAAATCTTACAGAAAATTCTAAAATATACCCAGATTCAATATATGGTGTTTCAAAATATGCTGGTGAGATGTTTGTTCATCAATTATTAAAAAAAACAAACGTAAAAGTAAGAATATTTAGAATATTTAATACTTATGGACCTGGTGAAAATTTACAAAATTTAAAAAAAGGTATGGTAAGTATTTACTCTTCATTTATTTGGAGAAAAAAACCTATAATTGTTAAAGGTTCTTTACAGAGATTTAGAAATTTTACTTATATTGGTGACTGTGTTAAAATACTATCTAAAAGTATTAAAAATAATTCATTAAAAAAATTTGAGATAATAAATCTCTCTCGAGGGAAAAAAATTACGGTCAAAAATTTAATTAATACAATCTTAAAAGTTAATAACTTAAAAAAGTGGAAAATTATCAGAAAAAAAGGTACTCAAGGTGATTCTTTTGGCACAAGCACTTTAAATAAAAAGTTATTATCAAAGTATAAAAATTTTAAATTTGTAAGTTTAGAAGATGGTTTAAAAAATTATTTTAATTGGATATATATTGTAAATAAAAAAAGTTTTTCTCAATCTCATCCTTATAAAATGAATAAAAATTTTAAATTGTAAATTTTATTTTAAGAATGATTTCATATATGAAAAAAAATAATATTGAAAATTACAGTTATACATATAAGTGTATCAAAATTTTTAATTGGATTTAAAATGAATAAACTTATTAAACAAAAACTAACTAAGCTCTTTAGGTATTTTGGTTTTTCTTTTCATCTTGAACGTAAAGATTATATGCTAAACAACTATATTGTTGAGCTTAGTGATGATGAAATTGAAATTATAAGGTATGTTTATAACAAAAAATTAACAATGGGAACAATTCCAAGATTAATTAATACAATTAAGTCTTGTAATTATGTGGTTAAGAATCAAATTCCAGGAGATTTTATAGAGTGTGGAGTTTGGAGAGGAGGCCATGGAATATTAGCACAAAAGACATTCAAATATTTAGGCTCAGATAAAAAAGTAATAATGTATGATACTTTTGAGGGAATGACTGAACCAACAGATTATGATTTTGCCACAGGGTCTAGAGAGTCAGCTAAAAAAAAGTTTTTTCAAAACCAAAAAGAAACACATAACGAATGGTGTTATGCATCTTTAGAAGATGTAAAAACAAATTGCTTAAATGCCAATCTTACTTTAGATAAATTTTCTTTTGTAAAAGGAGATATTTGTCAAACATTAAAATCAAATAAAAATATTCCAGATACAATTTCTGTTCTTCGTTTAGATACTGATTTTTATGACTCAACAAAAGCTGAATTAGAGGTTCTTTACCCTAAATTAAGTGATAGAGGAGTTCTAATTATAGATGATTATGGAAGATGGCAAGGTTCCCGTAAAGCTGTTGAAGAATTTTTCGTATCAAAAAAAAATAAACCATTGTTTAATATTATTGATAAAAGCTGTCGATCTTCAATTAAATGGGGATAGAAGCCTATCCTCTTTGAAAAATAATCTTTAAATCTATTAACTCAATTATTTGGTTGTACTATTTTAAAAATCTAAAATATAAATTATTTTCTAAATTATGCATTTTAACTATAATAAATTTTTAGGTTTTAGTTTCAGTTCCTTAATAAAATATTATTTTCAAACAAAATTTGAAATTTTAAAATATTATTTAAAATTTATATTACCAAATAGAAAAATCTTAAAAGAAACAATAAAAATTAAAAACTCAAAAAAAGGAAAAAAAGTTTTTATATTTGGAAGTGGCCCCTCAATGAATTTGATAGACCCAGAGAAAATTTCAAATTTGGTAAAACAAGAAGGTTATGAGGTTATTGCTCTAAACAGCTTTTTATATAGTGAATTTGCTAATTATATTAAACCAAACTATATGGTTTTTTCAGATCCTCTAGATTTTATAGAGGTTCCGGATACCCATCCAAGATTTAAAAGATCTATTGATGGAAAAATTGATAAAAGAAAAGCTATTAATAATAATATACCATTATTTATTCCTATAAGTTTTTATAAACATTCCAAAAAAGATCATGGCAAAGTTTATTACTTTAATGATTCTTGTGATTATTTTTCTCAAAAAATTGATTTATTAAAACCAAGACCATTTAAAACTTTTACTGGTCTAAAAGCCATCGCATGTGGCGTCTATATGGGCTATGATGAAATATATATTTGCGGTTTCGATTATGATTCTTTTAAAAAAACAGTTGTAGATATAAATAATGAAATAATTCATGAATTTGGTCATTATTATGAGTCTGAAAATCGCCCAAACCATTTTGTCCATGTAAAACGTTCATTTGGAAGTCACTTATATGATTGTGCACTTGTATTTATACAACATGATAAATTTAAAAAATACAATATTACAAATTTAAATAAACTAAGTTTCATCGATAGTTTTAAAAAAAAACATAATTTAGATGTATATTTAAAAAAAGATTAATAAATTCAACATTAGATTATTAGAACTTTAAACGAAAAAAAATTAAATAAATGAATCTTTTTTTTATAGTTGGTAGCGGTAGATGCGGAACTCAAATGCTAAGAAATATGTTGCTCCATAATAAAAATATAGCAATTTTACCAGAAACACATTTCATAATACCATTATATGATAAATATAAACTCGATATTATAAATTGTGATGATTTTTTAGAAGTTATAGATAACGTTTATTCCTCAGAAGGTGATAAGTGGATTAAAGTAATACTTAATGGTTCAAAAAAAAAATATGTCGATTATAAACAACAATACAGAAACTATGTTAAGTTACATAATATTAATGGTTCAATTAAGGATTATATCGAAGGGTTTTATAGTTTTCTATTCGGAAAAAAATTTTTAATTGGTGATAAAACTCCACATTATGGAGCTAATTTAGAAATAATATTAAAAATCTGGCCAGATTCAAAAATCATATATCTTAAAAGAGATGGAGTAAATACCGCTTTATCAATGATGAAACATCCTGCGTTTGTGAGAGACATTAATGGAAATGTTAGGTTTAGTGATATTGGAAGAGTAAAATATCAGAATTTAGAAAAAAATTTTTCGAAAAAATCCCCATCAATAGAGAAGGCAATAAAGTTTTGGAGAGAATGTATTGATCAGACTGATGATAGTATCACAAAGATGAAAAAAAAAAAAGATTTTGAATTATTAAATATTAAGTATGAAGATCTTGTCTATAATTCAAACAATACTTTAAAACTCATATATGATTTTTTAGGATTAGAAGCTAACAAATTAGCTTTTTATAAGGGACTGTGTGAAATTAAACCCTTTACCTCTTACAAAAAGATATTAAAAATAAGCAAAGTCCAATATCATCATTTATATAAAATTTGTGATATACAAATGAAAAAACATGGCTATCCTTATTTGGTACAAAAAAATCAAAATCATTTGATTGAATCACTTAGATTTATTGGTCATTATTTTTTTAATTTAGTAAATTTATTTAAATTTTTTTTTAGGTAAAAGTTTTGACAAATCAACCTTTAGTTAGCGTCATCATCACTACTTACAATAGAGTGGATAAAATTAGCAATTGTATAGATAGTGTGCTCAGCCAAAATTATAAAAATTTAGAGGTGATAGTTGTAGACGATTGTTCATATGATAATACACAAGAATATTTTAAAAAAAATTATCAGAATGATTTAAAGTATATACGTCATGATTTTAACCAAGGAGTGCAAAATGCATCAAACACAGGATATAGATACTGCAATGGCAAATATGTGGCCTTTATAGGTGATGATGATATATGGAGTGATAAAAATAAACTAGTCGAACAAGTAAAAATTTTTGAAAATGATAAACTTAAAAAATACGGAATTGTTACTACTGATATAAAAGTAATTACAAAAAAAAAAAGTTATATAAAAAATATAATTAAACCAAAAAATTTGGTTACTCATATATTACGCACAAATGGTATAATTTACGGCTCAGCAGCCTTGTTAAGAAGTGATATTTTTAAACAAGCTGGAATGTTTGCTAAAGATTTACCAAGAGGAACAGATAGCGATGTTTTTAGACGAATTATTTTATTAGGTTATGATGTTTATTTTATTAATAAAAATATGGTTGACTATTATTTTAATGATAATGAACAAATGACCTCATTTAATGAGAAAGGTATTAACAGAGCAATTGCATCACATAATTATAAACTCAAAACATATAACGAAATTTTAAAATCCTATCCAATTATACGCTCCTCAATTTTATCACAGCTTGGTCACATGTATATTTTTAGATATAATATAAACAGAAATATTATTGCAAAATACTTAGCTAAAAAATATTTAAAAAAAAGTTTATTATTAAATCCTTTTAATATAAGGAGTTGGTTTTTTTTAATTAAATTATACTTAAGAGCAAAATAGATGTTAAATTTTGGAATAGTTGGATGTGGGAGAATTGCTAAAAGACATAGCGAACTGTTAGGTTATAATAATGTACAGAATGCTTCATTAGTAGCTGTGTGTGATATTAATGAAGAAAAATCTAAAAAGTTAGGCAAGCAATTCAATATACCATATTACACTGATATGGATGAAATGATGCGAAAAAATTCATTAGATGTAGTTTCAGTGCTAACAGAAAGTGGGCATCATGCTAAAAACGTTATTAACCTGGCAAAATATGGTAAACATTTGGTTGTAGAAAAGCCAATGGCTCTAACACTTAGAGATGCAGATTTTATGATCAAGGCTTGTGATGAAAATAATTGTAAGCTGTTTATTATAAAGCAAAATCGATTTAATGTTCCTGTGCTTAAGTTACGAGAAGCAATTGAGTCTAATCGTTTTGGAAAATTAGTTCTTGGGACTGTAAGAGTCCGATGGGCACGTCATCAATCTTATTATGATCAAGATACATGGAGAGGAACTTGGGCTTTAGATGGTGGAGTTCTTACAAATCAAGCGAGCCACCACATTGATATGCTTGAGTGGATGATGGGGGATGTAGAGTCTGTTTTTGCAAAAACCAACACAAGTTTAGTTAATATTGAAGCAGAGGATACTGCCGTTGTTACACTAAAATTTAAAAATGGAGCTTTAGGGATAATTGAAGCAACCACAGCTACACGACCTAATGATCTTGAGGGTTCCATTTCAATACTGGGGGAAAGGGGCAGTGTAGTAATTTCAGGTTTTGCAGTTAATAAAATGGAAACTTGGAATTTTGAAAAAAAATTGGATGGTGATGATGAAGTTTTAGAAAAATATTCAGTTAACCCTCCAAATGTGTATGGATTTGGTCATCAAGCTTATTATGAACACATAGTAGATTGTATTAAAAATAATAAAAAACATCTAATAGATGGAATTTCAGGCAGAAAAAGTTTAGAACTGATTACTGCAATTTATCACTCACAAGAGACAGGAAAAGAAGTTTTTTTGAGCTCAAAAACAATTAATTCAAAATTAGGTAAGACTAATGGATAAAAAAAAAGTTGTATTTTTTGGTACAAAAAAAATTGGATTAGAATGCTTAAAAATTCTTTATGGTAATCAGTCTAAACTTAACTACGAAATTATCGGTGTGCTAACTAATAAAAAAAGTGACAAAATAAAAGATTATTCTTTAAAACGCCATTTAAATGTTCTTAATTCACTTAGTAGTTACTTGATTTTAGATGAAGTTGATATTCTTATTTCAATTCAGTATCACAAAATCTTAAATATGAAACATATAAAAAAAGCAAAAGAAATTTCTATTAATCTACATATGGCACCATTACCTGAATATAGAGGATGCAATCAATTTTCACTTGCAATTATAGAAGAAAAAGCTTTTTTTGGAACTACAATTCACAAGTTAGAGGAGGGGATAGATGATGGTGATATATTATTTGAAACGAGATTTAAAATACCACAAGATTGTTGGATTGAGGAACTTTATGAAATTACTTATAATAAATCATTGGAACTATTTAAGAAATCATTGCCTGAAATTATATCTCTAAAATTTAAACCTATTTCTCAAATTGAACTAACAAAAGAACGAGGGTCTAGTATTCATTTTAGAAAAGAAATTGAAAAATTAAAAAAAATTGATTTATCGTTGAATAAAAATGAAATAGAGAAATACTTAAGAGCAACAATGATGAATGGTTTTGATCCCCCATATGCTGAAATTAATGGAAAAAAAATTTATTTTAAAAAAGAAGTAGTTAATGATTAAGTTTTTAGATTTAAAAAATCAATACATAAAAATCCAAAGAGAGGTAGATGATGTTATTAAAAATGTAATAAATGAGTCAGCATTTATTGGTGGAAAATATTTAAAGAAATTTGAGGAGGAGTTTGCAAATTACCAAGAAGCAAAACATTGCATTGGTATTGGAAATGGTACAGATGGTTTAGAAATTGTTTTAGAGTCACTGAATTTACCCGCAAAAAGTGAAATAATTGTGCCAGCAAATAGTTTTATAAGCACAGCTGAGGCTGTAACACGAGCAGGTCATAAAGTTGTATTTTGTGATTGTGATCAAAATAATTATACAATCTCAATAAACAGCCTTAAGGCAAAAATAAATAAAAATACAAAAGCAATAATGGTTGTTCATTTATATGGACATCCATCTGACATGGATAAAATATTAGATATTGCAAAAAAACATGATTTAAAAGTAATAGAAGATTGCGCACAAGCTCATGGTGCTGAATACAAAGGTAAAAGAGTAGGAGCAATTGGTGATGCAGGTGTCTTTAGTTTTTATCCAGGAAAAAACCTGGGAGCTTATGGGGATGGTGGAGCTATTGTGACTAATAATGACCAAATTGCTCAAAAAACTAGAATGATTGCAAATCATGGTAGAATAGAGAAATATAATCATGAATTTGAAGGAAGAAATTCTAGACTGGATGGTCTTCAAGCAGCAATACTTTCAGTAAAGCTAAAACACCTTGATAGCTGGATAAAAATTAGAATAAATATTGCGGAGTTTTATCTGCAAAATTTAAAAGATTTAAATGGTATAATTTTGCCCAAAAAAGAAGATTGGGCAAAACAAGTCTATCACCTTTTTGTAATAAGAAATAAAAAAAGAGATAAATTAATAGAATATTTAAAAGAACATAATATTCAAACTGGAATTCACTATCCAATTTCTCTACCTAAGTTAAAAGCTTATAAATACTTAAATCAAGACAGTGAAGATTTTTTTGCAAATAAAAATGATATCAATCTATTAAGCTTACCTATAGGGGAACACATTAATTTTGACGAAACAAAGAAAATTGTTAATACAATTAAAAAATTTGTATAATATTTAATCAATTAATTATTAAAATTAGAATTTAATTTGAAATATAGATCTGAGATTGATGGTTTAAGAGCATTTGCTGTAATTCCAGTGATTCTATATCACGGTGGACTTGAGATATTTAGCGGAGGATATATCGGAGTTGATATATTTTTTGTTATTAGTGGTTATCTTATTACAACAATTTTAGTAGAGGATATAAAAAATCAAAGTTTTAGTATTTTGGGTTTTTATATAAGAAGAGCGAGAAGAATACTTCCAGCATTATTTTTTATGATGATTATTTGTATTCCATTTGCATGGAAATGGATGCTTCCAAATGAAATGGAGTTTTTTTCTAGAACATTAATTGCTGTAAGTTTTTTTGTATCTAATATTTTTTTTTGGAGAGAAAAAACTAATTACTTCGGTGGCAAGGTAGAAGAAAATCCCTTGATACATACTTGGAGCTTAGCAGTAGAGGAACAATTTTATATTTTTTTTCCTATTTTTTTATTTTTATTTTGGAGATTTGGTAGGCATAAATTATTTTACATATTTTGTTTGCTAGCCATAACAAGTTTATTATTAAATGAATGGGCTTTACGTAATAACGAAAAAGAGGCTAACTTCTATTTAATTGTTACACGAGCCTGGGAATTGCTGGTAGGTGTAATTACTGCTCTTATTGCTGAAAAGCGTGGCATTAAAAAAAATGAAATTTTGTCTTCGCTAGGATTAGTTGCAATAATTTTCTCAATTATTTTATATAATAAAAACACACCAATTCCAGGCATTTATGCTTTGTTACCTGTTTTAGGTACAATGTTTATTTTACTATTTGCAACAAAAGAAACTTTTGTAGCAAAATTACTTAGCACAAAAATGTTTGTTGGAATTGGTTTAATCAGTTATTCGGCTTACATTTGGCATCAGCCTATATTTGCCTTTGTTAAAATAAAACTTTTTGAAGCTCCATCTTCACATTTATCAATCATAATTTTTTTAGTCTCAATGGTAATTGGTTCGTTATCATGGAAATATATTGAACAACCTTTCCGTAATAAAAAAAATTTTAGTGGACAAAAAATTTTAAACTTTTCACTTTGCTCAATAATTTTTTTTATAATAGTTGGATTTATTGGATATCAAAAAAATGGATTTCCAAACAGATTTGAATTTACACTGCCTCAGTCACCAATTAAAGAAAATTCTTGTCATAATTATCTTAAAGCAGAAGATTGTTTAAAAAGAAAGACAGATAAACCTAATATTTTTGTATTAGGAGACAGTCATGGCTCTCAAACATATACCGCAATTAAGAATACATTAAGAAAATCAATTTATAGAGATAAATTTGAAGTCCATTATCATAGCAAAAAAAATAACAAATCTTTTCCTTACCCGTATTTTAAATCAAAGAAAGCAACTTTTGAAAATGATAAAACATTAAAGGCGTTAAATGAAAATTTAAGAGACGGTGATCTTTTAATTATCTCAATCTATTCAAAAAGAATAGAAAATACTAAAACAAGCCCAATTTTTGAGGAAAATATGAAGAGATTATTAGAAAAAATTCAACCAAAAACAATTAAAATTATCTTACAACTCAATAATCCTAGGTTGCCTTATACAAAATGGATTAATTGTCATAATGAATTTAAAAAAAATCAAATTTCAAAATGTGGAGTTTCTAAATCAGAATATTTAAGCCAAATAAGGCAATTAAAAAAGATTTATGAAAAACTATGTAATAAGAAAAAATCGTGCAATGTGCTTTCATTAGAAAATTTATATTTTAAAGATAGTGAATGGTTTGAACCAATGAAAAATTTTAGTTATGTAGATGATAATCATTTATCTGCAAAAGAATTAAGAAGACTTGGAATATTTTATATTGAATATTTCAATAAAATTGGATTTACGCACTAATGTTAGGAAAACTTGTTTCTGTTATAATCACAACATATAATAGAGAAAAACAGTTATCATTAACTTTAGATAGTATATTAGCGCAAACATATAAGAATATTGAAATAATTATTGTTGATGATTTTTCTACTGATGGAACTAAAGATTTAATTGAGAGTAAACTTTTAAAACTTGATACTAGAATTAAATATATTAGATGTGATAAAAATAGTGGATTAGCATCAGCTAGAAATAAAGGAATTTTAAATTCAAACGGAAAATATTTTACTTTTTGTGATGATGACGATTTATGGATGCCAAATTTCATTGAGGAGTTTGTCATTGTTGCCTCAATGCATGATAGTGAATGGTGTTTTTGTTGTAGTGGAAAATATAAAAATTTTTTAGGCACAGATATTTATTCTTACTTTGAATATGAAGGCGAGTTAAAAAATCTGATCAAACAAGGTTTTACACCGCCTGTAGCCTCACAATTTTACAACTTATCTAGTATAAAGAAAATAAAAGGCTACAATACACAAGTTAAAACTGGAGTTGATCATGATTTATGGATTAGATTAGCAAAAATAGGAACGAAAATTAAATATATACCTAAAATCCTAAGTATTCCAAACGTAAACTCAGGACAATCAAGAATGACTAATAATTTCAGTCACAGATTAAATGGAATAAAAAATACTCTAGTTATTTGGAAAAATGATTTAATTGAATTATATGGCAATGAATTTTATCTTAAGTTCTGTGATGCATATTTACTTAGAGAGAAACTTAAGTTTTTGAAATTATATTTACAAGATCTTAATTTTTTTATGGCATTTAAAATTAAAAAAGATATTCCATTCTTCAAATTTTATAAAATTTTAATTTTCTCGTTTGCAAAAAAATTATTGCAAATTTCAATTCCAAAAATTTTGATATCAGAAAAAAAAAATATTAAAGCCCAACCAACTTTGAAAATACTCGATTAAATTTATTTAGTAAAATATTTAATTTGTTGAATTAATTTATATTATAATTAGTTTTAATCAAATTTGGAAATAAATAAATATAATTTATCGAATGCATATAGGAATTGTGGAGTTATGTGAAAAAAATCATCATAGCATGATTTTTAATTGGATTAAAATTGCAAACTTCAATAAATGGAAAGTCACACTTTTTACAAATCAGGAAATCTTTAATAATGTTAAATTTGAATTGGAAAAAATGAATTATGATGTTGTTATAAATGATACAAATAATTTTTTTTTCCAAATAAAAATAAATAAAATAATAAAACAAAGAAAAATTGATAAATTAATTTATTTGACAATCTGCAATTATTTTCTGTATCTATTTATATCTCTCAAATCAATAACTTTTGGTATAACAGTGCATAATGCGAACGCATGGTTTAATAAAACTACTTTGAGAAAGTTAAAGCATATTTTAAAAAGATTTATCATATCTAAACTTAAAAAAGAGGCATCATTTTTTATAGTTAATAGTCAAAATATGAAAAAATTTGTTGACAAAAATTGCAGCCAAATCAAACCAATTTATGTATTACCTTTTTCATTAAGAAAAAATTATGATGGAACCAAAATAAAAAAATATGAAAAATTTACAACAGTTTATCCAGGAAGTATTAACCATGAGAGAAGAAGATATGATGATTTTATCAAACTTGCTCTAAATAATTCTGAAGATAATTTTATTGTGTTGGGTGATTTTAAAAAAAGTGAAAAGGATATCATCATTTATAATAAGATTAAAAAAATACCTAATATAAAATTATTTGAAAAATATGTTGATATTCAAACATTCAATAAAATATTACGTAAATCGCACTTACTTTTTTGTGATGTAAAAGTCAATTATGAGGCATCAGATGTTACAGAAACTTACGGCAAATCAAAAGACACTGGGGTAAGTTATTTAATGAATGAATTTAACCTACCATGCATGCTAAATAGTGATTTTAAAAATTTTTATGAGTTAAGAAACGCTAGTCTATATTTTGAAAATAGTAATAATATGTTTAAGATATATGATGATGTAAAAAAAGATAAAAAACTTTATAATTATTTAATAAATAAGATTAAAGAAGATACACAAAATTTTAATATTAATTATTATTCCAAAAAATTTAAAAAGAGTTTTGTTTGAAAATACTATATTTATGTCATTCCGATCTAGATGGATGGAAAAGCGATCACCGAGCAACTTCGCAAAAGCTTAAAGCTTTAAAAGATTTAGTTGAAAAAGTAATTATTGTAAGTTCAAAATTCAGAAGATTTAAACTTTTAGAGCTATTTTTTTTGGAGTTAAAATGTGTTTTTTTTATACGAAAACATAAACCCAACGTCTTAATAAGCAGGGGATATGTTGGATTTTTTGCACAAAAGTATGCGAAATTAAAAAAAATAAAAACAGTCAGGGAAGTACATGCCGATATAGTTGAGGAAATTAAACAATACGACAAAAATTTTATTGAAAAAAAACTTCTTCTGCCACTGGCTTATTACATGCAATTAATTGATAAGCAGTGTGATGTAAGAATTTTCAACCATCCAAATTTACTTATGTGGTTTAGTAAAAAATTCAAAAATCTAAACTGTAAAAATGATATATTTGTTTATAATGGATATGACACAGGTGAATTAAGCAACATAAGTCAACAAGAAGCTAGAAAAAAATTTGGTTTTAAAGATTCATATAAATATCTTGTATTCACAGGAGGTGTAAAACATTGGCATGGAATAAATTATTTAGCAGATTTGCAAAAAGAACTTTCTTCTATGAATGCTAAAATACAAATTGTTTGTGGTGGTGGAAAAATTTCTAGTAAAGATGATCCAGAAGGTCTTATATTAAATATTACTCCACTCGATTCAAAAAATTGCATGGATTTAATTAATGCCAGCGATGCATGCATTTTATCTGTTAGAGAGTCTCGAGTTAGCCCAGGAAGTGCATTAAAGTTATATGATTATTTTTTGCATAAAAAGTTTGTAATTACACAAAATAATCTAAAAGGTTATAGTGATGAAGTTTTAAAATACGGATATGGAGCTCTAATTGATTTTAAAGAGTCTAAATTATCAGCTTTAAAAATTATTGAAGAAATGAATAATTTAAATAGAATCGATAATTCGCAAATTAAGATAGATAATTTTAGTTGGCATTCTAGAATGTCTGAGTGGATAAAAGGTATAAGTTTTTGATTAAGAAATTTTATTTAATTCTATAATATAACAATAATGAATTTCTGTAAGTTAATTAATATAAAAAAAGAAAATAGCCTGAAGAAAAAATTTTTAATTTTTTTTTTTT